>ERZ808051.2249-NODE-2249-length-10153-cov-3.402441_pt1 | contig 10153 bp, 10 predicted proteins | sample MGYA00380199_ERZ808051 | MGnify/ENA primary metagenome ERZ808051 (study PRJEB31490, sample SAMN06133391) | mouse gut metagenome | isolation source: J11 | host: mice | place: China: Chengdu | collected 2015-05 ...
CTCTATACAAAACTTGTTTTATATGACCTTTTTCACAACCTTGCACTGCAACCTTGTGAGTACCGGCTCCGGGCGGCACCGTTTCCCATGGGACCAAAAAAGCTGCCTTCCGGCAGCCCCTATGACCAAAATCCTATATAAATATTTCCTCTTCACCTCTGCGGAATTCCAGGGGCGTTTTCCCGAACCGCTCCCGGAAGCTCCTGTAAAAATTACTCATACTGCTGTATCCGGTCTCCTCCGCGATCTTTTCCATGCTCATCTGAGTATGACGCAAAAGCTCCACCGCCCTGCGCAGGCGCAAATCCCGGAGAAGAGAGCGCCAGGTATAGCCGCTCTCCTTCACGATATAGCGTTTCAGCTCCTCCTCGTCCATATGGAACTGCCGGCTCAGCTCTTCCAGCGTAATTGTACTCAGATGATCCCGCATCTTTTGGATAATAGCGGGCATTACATAGACCTGATCCGACAATTCCTCCTCCGGATGCAGAGCGTCCAAATGCCCGCGCATGACAATTCCCAGAAAGATCATGGCATAGCTTTTCATCAGAAGGTTGCTGGCCTGTTCTCCCCGGGCCGATTCGTCAAACATCTTCTCCACCCACCGATCCAGCTTGGCATCATTTTCACAGGCAAAAATAAGCACTCTGTTGCTGTGCCTGGTGTAGAGAATCTTCCAGAAAAAGTCCGTAAGGATATTCTGCTCCCGCAGGATCCCGGAAAAAGCGTGGGAAAAGGAGCTTATCCGCATCAGGATATTGATGATTACATCCTCATCCTTTCGGGAAAATACCGTATGCTTCACTCCCGGCGTGATGATACAGAAATTTCCGGAGGTAAGCTCACACTTTTTCTCATCCATATACAGAGTCACACAGCCCCGCCGCACATAAACGATCTTGATAAATTCCAGCTTATGCAAAAAGGGCGGGCAATAGCGCAGATTGTTAAAGCACACTACCTCCCTGGCGCGTCCATAAAAAAAATCTTCCTCCGTCATCACCGTCCCCATTACGGAAGGAGGCTGGGGCGGTATTTCCCGTACTCCAAGCCTGTGATAACGGCGCACCAGCTCCTCCCAATCCTCCGTCGGCTCCTCCCATACCTGGGGAAACTGAAGATAAAGGCTTTTGTAAAGTTTTTCTGCATCTGCAAGTGCATCGTTCAGCTTCATTACTCCTCCTCCACAGGCAGGGGAAAGGACAAAAACGGCTCCTTCTGCCTCCCATAGTTTTTCCGGTAAGCAAGAGGCGTGGTTTTGTATATTGTCCTGAAATTCCTGAAAAAAATACTCTGATCCCCATAGCCCACCAGCGATACGATCCTCTCTATCCCGCATTCCGTGTTCACAAGCAGCTCCCGGGCACGCTGCATCCTCATTTCCATCAGAAGGCGGCTGAAGGTTTTCCCTGTTTCCCTGCGGATATAGCGGCTTAAATATCCCTCGCTCACATAAAATGCGGCTGCCAGGGAGGATAAGGAAACGCTGCTTAAATGAGCGCGCATATACAAAAGATACCCGGCCAGCGGATACTCTTTCCTCTCCCTCTGTCCTTCGATTCCTGCCACCGCCTCCCCGTCCCAGCGCAGGATGTAGGCAAAAACCGACAGCATCATGCTTTTCATTACCAGCCTGCTCTTTACAGGAGCCAGATTGGCCTCCTCATAAAGCTCCATCACGCTCTCCTCCAAAAGAATGTCCGGCCTGCTGTTTAGCAGCAAAAAATTGCCTCCCGGCTTGTGATAAAGCATCCTCCAGAAAAAGTCGGCAATCCTTCCTCCGTCACTGGTTTCCAGAAGCTCCCAGAAGGATTCGAAAAAGGTGCTCCTTCTGATCAGCAGATTCAGCACCACATCCTCGTCCGCGCAGGAAAACACCGTCTGCTCCACCTGGGGCGCAACAATACAGGCATTGCCCTCCCCCATCTCCATCCATTTTCCTTCCGTATAAAAACGGCAGCTCCCCCGAAATACATAGATCAGCTTGATAAACTCCAGCTTGTGCAGAAAGGCCGGACAGTACTGGGCGTTGGAGTTCATGTTGACCTCTCCCCAGCTCTCATCAGAAAAATACTCCGCCTCCGTAAAAAACGCCGCCATAGCAGTGGGCGGCAGGAGCGGCAGAATCGTTTCCCCCTCCTCCTGCTGCTGATAATTCCTGCAGAATTCCGCCCAGCTTTTCACCGGCTTTTCAAACGCCTTTGGATTACGCAGATACAGCTTCCTGTACAAATCATTGAATTCGTTTGGCCTAAATAAATTGAGAAACGCATCACGCTCCACTCTCCATGCCTCCATCCTCCTCCCGGATCACAATGCTTTCAGTCTCCCTTTTGCCTCCAGCACCTTTTTGCCCGAAAGCAGATAGTCCTTCATCCTTCTCTGAAGGGTGGTATTCTGCGGCAGCTCGGCAAGCGGAATGTCTGAGCGCTTAAATACCCAAACCTTATATTCCCCTGATTGATCCTCCCCCAGAATTTCAATGTCAAACAGCTCCTGAAAGGCCAGGATGTTTGAGCCCGGCGGGAGCACTTCCTTAAGCGTAGGAGAAAGCAGCCATGAATGACACTCTATTTGGGCCTTTGCATACTCCGGGAATTTTTCATCCAAAAATACTCCTGCCTGCCGGATCGAATGAAGCACCTTTTCCCTTGTCAGCAGGGCATCGGAAGGAATGTGCAGGCTGATCACATTCTTCCCGCCTTCCTTCCGCATCTCATATTCCAGCTCCCCGATCCGAAAGAGCAGGCCCGAGAGCTGCCTTGCCATCCACCACTCTCTGTCAAAGCCATAGTATCCAAAGCTCTCCTTATGCTCCCTTACAAATCTGCTGAAGCACTTCATGGTATCCACAAAAATCCCGCCGCAAATACCGTGAGCCCTGTAAAAGTCCCAGGTCCTTTGGCAGCAATGGAGCATACAGGCCAGCATTTTAAATCCCCTGGGATCCTCTCCCAGACATTTTTTGAGCTCCCTAAGCCCCTCATCCCATGTCTCCGGTTCAAAAAGCTTCTTCATTCCCTCTTCTGCTTTTTCATATGCAAATTCACTGTCAAATTCAGCCGCATACTGCATTACTTCCCCGGGCATTTCAATAGCCCTGCATAATTCCCTCATATTTTTCATTCCTTTCCCCTGCAATGTGACATCCGTCCTTCTTCATTATACTTTTTCGCGCTCCATTTGTATAGGATTTCACAGTAACTAGGCGGCTGAATAGTTACGTTGCTTTTCATATTTAACCCCATTTCTGCGCGGCCTTTTGCGCATGTCAAGTTTGTGGATGCCGCGCAGACACAATCTTGTGCCTGAGAACGCCCGGACAGGTGTAAAGTCCAGCGCAGATGTGACAAACATCTTCATTCGCACTCGACAAATTCTTCCAAAAATATTATAATTAGATTAATTCTAAATTCGAGAGGAGGCAGGCGGGTGACCAGATACGCAAAACAAATATTGGAATTAGTCAATCAGTCCAAGGAGCATATGACGGCAGAACAGCTTTACCTGGAACTAAAAAAACAGAGCCGAAAGTTGTCCAGGCAACCGTATATAATAATCTGAACACCCTGTGCCAGGAAGGGCTGGTCCGAAGGCTCTCCATTGAGGGATCACCTGACCGCTATGATAAGACCCGAAAGCATGATCACCTCATATGCAAAGCATGCGGGACCTTATCGGACGTTACCTTTCATGACATAACAAAGGATTTGGAAGAGCAGCTTGGAAAAGGGATCCTGTCCTATGACTTAAAGGTATTCTATCTCTGCCCAAAATGCAGAAAAAAATAATGTGAGGAGGTATTTAAAATGGTCTACAAATGCAGTGTCTGCGGATATGTGTATGATGAAGAAAAAGAAGGGACGCCATTTTCCAAACTGACCGGATGTCCCGTCTGCAAACAGCCGCCTGAAAAGTTTATGGCATTAGAAGCCCCGGCGCCTGTTGCCAAAGCTGAGCACAAAAGGCCGCCCTCTTTTGGGGACACTGAAGGTGCGGCTTTGGACTATCCGAAGGAAACCCGAAAGACAGACAGCGGCTATCGTTACATGAAGGAAATCCATGAGATGGCCGTTACCGGGAAACCGGCAATTGAAGCAATGGGCACACAGATGAAAATGCCGGGCTGGGACGATGTACTGGTGCTTGGAGCACAGTTAAATCCAATGCCTTTGGATGAGCATGCGGACGTATCCCTGAAAACCGTCATCGGAAAGCATGCCAAAAAACCGATGGTACTTGACATGCCGGTATATATTTCACATATGTCCTTCGGAGCTCTTTCCAGGGAGGTCAAAATTGCGCTGGCAAAAGGAAGCGCGGCTGCCGGTACTGCCATGTGCAGCGGCGAAGGCGGTATTCTTCCGGAGGAAAAAGAAGCAGCATATAAATACATTTTTGAATATGTGCCAAACCTCTACAGCGTCACCGATGAAAATCTGAAAACCTCCGATGCCATTGAGATTAAAATCGGCCAGGGAACCAAACCCGGCATGGGCGGTCATTTGCCGGGCAGCAAGGTAACTCCCGAAATCGCCAAAATCCGCAACAAGCCCCTTGGAAAGGATGTCATCAGTCCCTCCAGATTTCCCGGCATTGACAGCGCGGAGGATTTGAAGAAATTAGTGAGCGAGCTGCGCAGGAGAAGTGAGGGCAGACCCATCGGTATCAAGATTGCTGCCGGACGCATCGAAAGGGATTTGGAATTCTGCGTCTATGCCGAACCTGATTTCGTCACGATAGACGGACGGGGCGGGGCAACCGGGGCATCCCCTTCCATGATACGGGATTCCACCAGCGTTCCCACACTCTACGCCCTCTGCCGGGCCAGAAAATATCTCGACCGCGCAGGCTGCGATATTGATCTGGTGATCACCGGCGGGCTGCGGGTATCTTCCGACTTTGCCAAAGCAATCGCCTTGGGCGCGGATGCCGTTGCCATTGCCTCAGCGGCTATGGTCGCGGCGGCCTGCCAGCAGTACCGCATCTGCGGCAGTGGAATGTGTCCGGTCGGAGTTGCCACACAGGACGAAAAATTGCGTGAAAGATTACATATCGACACCGCTGCCAAACGGGTGGCGAATTATCTGAAATGCTCCGCAGAGGAATTAAAGACCTTCGCAAGGATCACAGGCAATGCAGATATTCATGGTTTGTCCGTCAGCGACCTCTGCACGGTGAGCCGGGAAATATCAGAACACACAAATATTGCACATGCAGGCGATGCATACGCACCGTCAGCCTATTCAACATTCAACATCAAGGAGGAAAAAAACATGGGAACAACCAAGTACGCAGGAACACAGACAGAGAAAAATTTAGAGGCTGCTTTTGCCGGGGAATCACAGGCAAGAAATAAGTATACCTACTTTGCCTCCGTGGCCAAAAAGGAAGGCTACGAGCAGATTGCAGGGCTCTTTTTAAAAACAGCCGATAACGAAAAAGAACATGCAAAGATGTGGTTCAAGGAGTTAAGCGGAATTGGAAATACAAAGGAAAACCTTGCCGCTGCAGCAGACGGCGAAAACTACGAGTGGACAGATATGTATGAAAATTTTGCAAAAACAGCGGAGGAGGAAGGCTTTTCTGAGCTTGCGGCAAAATTCAGGCTTGTAGGTGAAATCGAGAAACACCACGAAGAGCGTTACCGCGCCTTACTAAACAACGTGGAGACAGCAGCCGTATTTGAAAAAAGCGAAGTGAAGGTATGGGAATGCCGTAACTGCGGACACATCATTGTAGGCACCAAGGCTCCTGAGGTTTGCCCGACCTGCAATCATCCCCAGAGTTACTTTGAGGTTCATGAAGAGAATTACTGATTTTAGCCCAAAGCAGGCCCGATTACTTTTCGCTCTCTGCTGTACAAATCCCCTCCCTTTTGTTATACTGTCCTTACCAAGAAGAAGGAAGGTTTCGGAAGAATGACTAAGAAAAAAGCGGTTGTCTCATTGGGACATAAAGCATTAGGCTACACTACTACAGAGCAGCAAAGCGCCGTTAAAATAACTGCCAGAGCCTTAGCGGATCTGGTAGAGGCGGGCTGCCAGCTCACCATCACCCACAGTAACGGCCCTCAGATCAGTATGATACACAAAGCCATGACCGAGCTGCGCCGCATTTATCCCGACTACACCCCTGCCCCCATGTGCGTGTGCAGCGCCATGAGCCAGGGCTATGTCGGTTATGATATTCAGAACTCCCTGAAAGCGGAGCTTCTTTCCCGGGGCATCAGCAAGACCGTGTCCACCATCCTGACTCAGGTGACTGTGGATCCCTATGACGAGGCATTTTATGAGCCCACCAAGCTCATCGGCCGCTATATGTCTTCTGATGATGCGGAGATTGAAATCCAAAAGGGCAACTATGTACAGGAGACTCCCGGCAAAGGATTCCGCCGGATCATTGCCGCCCCCAAGCCCATCGAAATCGTAGAGCTGGAGGCCATCCGTACCCTGGCGCAGGCCGGCCAGATCGTGATCGCCTGCGGGGGAGGCGGTATTCCCGTCATCGAACAGCAGCATGCCCTAAAGGGGGCTTCGGCGGTGATCGAAAAGGACGCTATCGCCGGAAAGCTGGCTGCTGATCTTCACGCTGACCAGCTTATTATCCTGACTGCCGTTTCCAATGTCTATCAGCATTTTGGCAGCGAAAACCAAAGGGCTCTTTCTGCCCTTACCCTGAGCGAAGCAGAAAAAATGACCGCAGAGGGCGAATTTGAGAAAGGTACCATGCTTCCTAAAATCGAAGCGGCAATCACCTACCTTTCCGCCAATCCAAACGGAAGCGTATTAATCACTTCCATAGAATCCGTGTCCGACGCCCTCAGAGGAAAGGCCGGTACTGTCATCACCCGTTAGAATCCGCCCCTGCCGGGCACAGACAACGGATCTTCGCTTCGCAAATCATCCTAATGTTAAGAAGGGGCTGCCGTAGCAGCCCCTTTTTGACCCTATTATCCGGCCCCAAATCCTATTCCAGCTCCAACTGCCTCTTGATCAGATATTCACAAAGGAAATACAAACCAACAGACACAGCCACAAATACCAGTGACATTAACGTATAAAACCCGGTGAAAATCGGGAAAGGGGAATCCATCTCCCACCATATGTTGTTCATGGAACTGAACATCATAGGCATCATCACCAATGTGTTAACCATCTGTACCACCGCATTGATTGCAAAGTAAGCGCCGATTGCCCCCAGTATCCTGTGCTTTCTCACCATCTGTCCAAGGGTGATGGCGCCCACGAGCATCATGGTTCCGCTGAAAGCGGAGGTAAACATCATCAGAATCAAGCTGGCACAGAATGTCTGAAACCCGGCAAACTCAGGATCGGCAAAAATCCCCGGCAGCTCCGCCAGCGCCCTGGTCACATCCCTTGCAAACGCACTGTCCAGGGGGCTTAAGGACAGAACTGCCATTCCCCCGAAGATCATCAGGCTGACCATGACTCCGGCCATGGCGATCAGGTTCCAGGCACTCATGGTAACCACCTTAGTCAGCAAAAGCGAACGGGCGCTGACCGGCAATGTATGGGTCAGGTATCCCTCATCTGTAAACATATTTTTGTAGTAACGAACTCCAAAATAAATGGTAATGCCAATGCTGACGCCGCTTAAGGCAAAGAAAAACATCAAAATCAGCATGACTCCCGACATGGGAAGCCCCACCCAGTCGCTGTCCCAAATGGGCATGGAGAATGTCAGCCCGGCGATCAGCCCTGTAAGCATTAATATCCCGATTAACAGCGTGGGCACCTTCCAAACGGCTTTCCATTCATGCTTAAGCAATTTTCCTAACATGCGAACACCTCCCTGAAAAATCCATCCACTGATTTCCCTCTGCTTTCACGGATATGCTCTACCGTATCCTGCAGCACCACTCTCCCGTCCCGGATAAAGATTACCTCATCCAAAACCTGCTCAATGTCCGTGATCAGATGGGTGGAAATAAGAACCGTAGCTTCCTCACTGTAATTGGAGATAATCGTCCTCAAAATATAATCCCTGGCCGCCGGATCCACGCCGGCAATGGGCTCATCCAAAATATAGAGCTGCGCCTGTCTGCTCATGACCATGATGAGCTGCACCTTTTCCTTGGTTCCCTTGGAAAGGGTTTTCAGACGGTCCTCCTCTCTGATTCTTAAGCTTGCCAGCATTTCCCTGGCTCTCTCCGGGCGGAAATCCTGATAAAAATCCGCAAAAAGGTCGATCAGCTCTCTAACCTTCATGCTGCCCTGGAAATAGGTGCGCTCCGGCAGGTAGGACACCCACGCCTTACTCTCCGGCCCCGGCTTAAAGCCGTTTACCAGGACCATACCTTCCGTAGGCACCAGCAGACCGTTGATCAGCTTGATCAGGGTGGTCTTGCCGCTTCCGTTGGGTCCCAGAAGCCCTATGATCTTCCCCCTCGGTATGGTCAGATTCATATGATCCAGGGCCAGCTTTTTCTTTTCGTAAAACTTGGTAAGATTATTGATTTCTACAAGCTCGCTCATTCCTTATCCTCCATCTGCTCCAACAGCGCAACGATTTCTTTTTTATTAAATCCCAGCTTTTCCATTTTGTCAATAAACTCCTGTATCTGCTCCTTAGCAAGCTGGTTGCGGGTTGCCCTGATCATATCCATGTCCTCCGTCACTATCCTTCCGCTGGTTCTTTGTGCCATCACAAGGCCTTCCTTCTCTAACTCCGCCAAAGCCTTCTGCATGGTGTTTGGGTTTACTCCTGCTTCAGAGGCCAGCTCCCGCACACTGGGAATCCTCTCTCCCGGCCGATACTGTCCTGCAATTATCCGAAGCTGCATAACTTCCAAAATCTGTGCATAAATGGGGCGGTCAGAATCTAAATTCCATGCCATTTCTTTTTCCTTTCTTTGTATTACTGTACTATGATATTAATACAATAAACCATATGGAAACCTTTGTCAAGGCCTTCAGACGAAATTTTCGTCGTACCCAAAAAACAAAATCAAATGTGTACCTGCCGGGAAGCCTAAAAAAGGGCGCCATACTTTTTGTATGGCACCGCCCTTTATTTACAGTCCCTATAAGCCGCCAGCGCACCGGTAAACTGCAGGGTATTCTCCCCCGCCTTGAGCGCCGCCCCCAGAGGATAATGATCGGGCAAAAGCTCTGCCCCCACCTCCGGCTCCCAGTAAAATATACCCTTTCCCATGCCGTTTGGCACCTGCTTTAGAGCCTCTATGGTGTTGACCAGGAGCCTGTATGTCCCCTCCGCGTCCGTCTCCGGCCCGCCTACCTCCACGATCATCACCGGCTTTTGGTACTTTTCGGCATAAGCAATCAGGGGATTATAAAAAAGCTCCGTTACCTTCTTCCCCCGGATCTCCTGGATCATATTGTACCAGTAGGGATAATAGGAAAAACCCAGAATATCTGTCTTTCCGCCCAATGCAAAAAAGGTGTCCAGAAAGGGATCGCAGACTTCCCGGATATTCACACAGGAGAGATGAGTGATCACCTGACAGGATGCAGAACACGCCTTCACCGCCTCATACCCTGCGTTCAAAAAGGAGACTAACTGCCCTGGGTTTTCCTGCAGGCTCCCGGCCGGAAGCAGTATCCCGGGATTAATCTCGTTTCCCACCTGCACCCAATCCGGCGCCGCGCCGTTTTCTGTAAGAAGCGTCATCACTTCCTTTGTGTGCTCGTAGACCTTCTGCCGAAGCCCTTGCCCATCCTCCTTCTCCCACTCTGCGGGAATATCCTGATACTCCGGATCCGCAAAATGGTCACTGTAGTGGAAGTCAATCATCAGCCGCATGCCTGCCCTTTTTACTCTCTTTGACATTTCCAGCACGGAGTCCTTGTCACAAAAGCCCAGCATACATTGGGTGCCGTCCTTTTTCGTCCAAAATGCCTCCTTGGGAGGATTCACAAATACCCGGAGCCGGACGGAATCCGCCCCCAGCTCCTTCATCCTGCAAAGGGGATCCACTTCCCTTTGCTCCTTTGTCCGGGGCGTGTGCGCTGCGCCGGACGTTTCAACCCAACGCACCCCTCTTGCCTCCAACTGACTAAGCCACCCCAAATCCACTCCGTAAGCAAAATTATCTTCCATTTTTAACCCCATTTCCGCGCAGATTCTGCGCATTACAAGTTCGCGGATGCCTCGCACAAATCAGGGAGAG
>ERZ808051.2250-NODE-2250-length-10152-cov-3.843871_pt1 | contig 10152 bp, 9 predicted proteins | sample MGYA00380199_ERZ808051 | MGnify/ENA primary metagenome ERZ808051 (study PRJEB31490, sample SAMN06133391) | mouse gut metagenome | isolation source: J11 | host: mice | place: China: Chengdu | collected 2015-05 ...
GTAAATCCGGGTTCAGGATTATGGTATTATTTTGATGATATTGTAATGGCATGTGGTGATTATGATCATGAAATTGGCAATTCTTATTATGGATTTGCAGAAGATGGACATATGTATGTAGGCTGGGAACAGAATGTACAAAATTCCTATATTAAAGCACCTAATAAAGAAGATGATTCTTGGTATTATTATGATGTAAATGGCAAAAAATTTGATGTTAAGAAAGAAAATAACGGCTATGGTTGGAAAAAGCTTGATGGCAAATGGTATTGTTTCAAATATGAAGAAGTGCAAGATAATAATGCAGAGTATATTTCAGTAGGAACTCTTATTACAAATGCTTATTTTAACAATGGTGTAACAGCTTATGATAAAGCTGATTACTATTATGTAGACAAAAATGGTGTAATGGCTACTGGTGTAGTTACTATAGCTAGTGATGATCTTTGTATTAAGGCAGGAACTGATTGGGATTCTCAAACTACAGTAAAAAAGCAAGGTGGAGATAAATGGGATGTTTGGTTTGGTACTGATGGTAAGGCAAAAACTGGTTGGAATGGAACTAAATTTTATGCAGACATGAATCCTAAAAATATAATGGCTTTTGATAAAGATAGTTATGTAGTAACAGGTTATACAAAAAAAGGTCGCGTTTTAAAAGGAGCTTTAGTAAAAGAAGCATTTGTATATAAAGATAACATGTATTATGTAGATAAATATGGTGATAAAGTTGTAAACCATGCTCTTCAGGTTGGTACTGCTGATATCATCAAAGATGATGAGAAAAATGTTACAGGTATAGAGGGCTTCCAAACAAATGATAATCAAACATATAAAACATTTATTTTATTTAACTCTAAAGGTGAAGCATATGAAGATGTCGCAATTGGAAGAACTGTAAAGGTTGGTTCTAAAAAATACATTGCAGTTGATGAATATGAAGTTACCTTAGAAAACGATTCAAATAAAAAGGTTAAAGTAACATTATTTGTGTATGACAACATTAATTAATATTTTAATTAATTAAAATTTCGTTGAAATTCTAATTGCTGAAAGGCAGTTATACTGGAAAAGAAAATTTTCTGGTGTAGCTGTCTTTTTATTGTAAAATTAATTTTCTAATATAATATTACCTTTATGCTAATTGGCTAGATAATAATTTATACCAGTTATAATATCATAGCTTGTAGTAAACTAATTCTTCCTGTAATCAATGAGATATTTGCAGAACATTATACAAGAGAAGAAACTATTATATTTTCTCCTAATGAACATTTTCTAAATAAACAAGATAGCATAGAAGAGGAATACATTACAGATATTAGTTTTCAGGTAATTGGAAAAGAGACCAAGAAGTATCATTGGGAATGTCAAAGTACAGATGACAGTAGTATGTTAGTCCGTTTTTTGAATATGACGATTTCTATTTTCATTTTAAGTATTTGATTTTTAAGACCTGCCATTTCATGTTATGATGAGGATGAAACTGTTAATTTAGGTGGTACAGTTCTTTGGTGAAGTTCTTGTAATTTTGAAATAGTGGAAAGGAGATAAAGTGCTTGCAAATTTAGTATGACAGGTAATAAATTATCAGTAAGGCAGTTGGAAAAGTAAAATGGAAGAAGGGAGAAATTTAACCCTTTGTAGCAAAAAGTCCCCCATTTCTAAAGTGGGGTATGAATTGCGTCCCACTACGCCTCTTGACAAATAGAAAATAATAGATTACAATAAAATCAGTCGAAAAACAAGAAAGGCTGGTAAATTTATGGAACTAGACAGTAATGCACATTCAGTATTTTTACTGTACTATCATCTTGTGCTGGTTGTGAAATATCGAAGAAACGTATTTGATGATAAAATTTCTGAAAGAGCGAAAGAAATATTTGAGTATATCGCTCCAAATTACCATATAACCTTGCAGGAATGGAATTATGATAAAGACCATTTGCATATTTTGTTCAAAGCCCATCCAAAAAGTGAAATAAGCAAATTCATAAACGCATACAAAAGTGCAAGCAGCAGACTTTTGAAAAAGGAATTTCCGCAAGTAAGACAAAAATTATGGAAAGAATATTTTTGGAGTCAAAGTTTTTGTTTACTTACAACAGGAGGGGCACCTATTGAAGTAATTAAGGAATATATTGAAACACAGGGGCGGAAGGACTTGAAAAGAAAACGAGGTGAAACCCATGGCAAACAAAGCATACCAATTCAGAATATATCCGAATAAGGAACAGAAAGTTTTGTTTGCGAAAACGTTTGGCTGTGTTCGGTTTATCTACAATAAAATGCTGTCGAATAAAATCAAGTATTATGAAGAAATCAAACAAAAGCTTAATAATACTCCCGCCCAGTATAAAACGGAATTTGAGTGGCTGAAAGAAGTGGACAGTTTAGCGCTTGCAAATGCTCAAATGAATTTACAGAAAGTGTATAACAACTTTTTCAGAAGCCCTAAAGCAGGTTTTCCAAAATTTAAGTCAAAACACAGAAACAGAAACTCTTACACAACAAATAACCAAAAGGGTTCTGTTGCTATCGAAAATGGCTATATTAAGTTGCCTAAAATTGGTTTTGTGAAAGTAAACAAACATCGTCAAATTTCATCCGATTACAAATTAAAGTCCGTTACAATAAGTCAGACATCAAGTGGAACGTACTATGTAAGTGTTTTGTTCGAGTATGAAAACCAAGTACAAGAACAGGATTTGCATCGCTTTTTAGGACTGGATTTTTCTATGCACGAGCTGTACAAGGACAGTAACGGTAATGAACCTGCCTATCCAAGATATTACAGACAAGCTGAAAAAAGAGTAAAGCGTGGGCAACGCAAGTTATCGCTTATGCAGAAAGGTTCTAAAAACCGTGACAAGCAGCGTATCAGAGTTGCTAAAATGCACGAGAAGGTAGCAAATCAACGCAAAGATTTCTTACATAAACAGTCAAGGCAGATAACCAATGCTTATGATTGTGTATGTATTGAAAATCTTGATATGAAAGTTATGTCACAATGTTTGAAGTTCGGCAAATCTGTAAGTGATAATGGTTGGGGAATGTTTGTCAACTTTTTGCAGTACAAACTGGAAGAAGCAGGCAAGAAACTAATAAAGGTGGATAAATTTTTTGCAAGCAGCCAGACTTGTAATGTTTGCGGTTACAAGAACACGGCAACTAAAAATCTTAGTATAAGAGTGTGGGATTGTCCCGAATGTGGTGCTCATCATGATAGGGATAGAAACGCTGCAATAAATATCAGAAACGAGGCTATGCGTATTGCAAACGCATAGTCATATACATACAACCGTGGGACACACGGGGGTAGCTCGCTTATGCTGTAGTCAAGGGACTACTCGAACGAGAACCGACTGTTAGCTATATGCTAAAGGAAGCCCCGCCTTTTTAGGTGGGGAGGATGTCACGAGAAATTCAATAGAATTATGAATATGGTTGTGGTATGATATTATGATACAAGTTAGAGGCTATAAGGTTACAATATTATGAAAATTAGAGTTGCGACAGAGGAAGACGCTATATCGATTCAAAAAATTTATGCCCCCTATGTTGAAAAGACAGCAATTACATTTGAGTATGATATACCATGTGTTGATGATTTTCAGCAAAGAATAATAAACACACTGAAGGAATATCCATATTTAGTTGCTGTTGAACAGAAAAGAATTATAGGATATGCCTATGCAAGTTCGTTTCATTCAAGGGCGGCATATAAACATTCAGCAGAAGTATCTATATATCTTGATGAGAAGTGGCATAAAAAGGGAATTGGAAAACAGCTTTATCGGGAATTAGAAAATATTTTGATTAGGCAGAATGTGTTTATTTTATATGCCTGCATTACCATTACAGATCGCAAAGATGATGATAATTTAACAGATGCAAGTGTATGTTTTCATGAAAAAATGGGTTATAAGCTTGTTGGAAAACATAACTTGTGTGGATATAAATTCAATAAATGGTACAGTGTGATTTGGATGAAAAAATTAATTGCTGATAGAATAGATAATCCAGATGTCTTTGTTTCGTTTTCTAAACTAAATAAGCAGATAAATTGCAAAGGAGAATTCAGCATGAGAAAATATGAAAAACATGATGGTTTATCTCCCATTGTTTTTACTAAAGGAAAAAATGCAATAGAGAAAAAAGCACAATTCCAGCAGCTTTGGAATTATCTTGTCCCGGCATCAGGGAAAGCACAAACTGCACAAGGCGAGGTAATTCGTATTGCCGGAAGGGTTAGCCATGAGATTATGGATAATGGCAGCATAAATTGGGATGAAGACTTTAACAAAATGATGAAGGTTTTTGTGAAATATATGTTGCTTGGAAATCCATTGGAAAATAATGCAAAAGCCGCAAAAAGAATATCTGATATTTTGCTTAAATGTGCCAAAGCGGGAACATGCAACGAATATATGTGTGCAGGATTGTGTGAATGTGCAGTTGATTGGGTACAGCAAAATCCAAATATTATGCCATTTTTAGAGTCTGACTATAGTCGATAACTTCCTAGCTATTTAATTTCATTCTGCCAACAGCAGCAGATTTTTCTATCAAAAGGTATCTGTGTTGTGGGGCAGTTATCGCCAAACATAATTGTTTTTTCTTCCTCGTAGATTATGGCACCAAAAACAGCAATGCCTTGACGCCCATATTGATAAAGACATGAAATTTTTGATGAAGCAAAGTTAGTTTTTTTGAATATGACTCTGATTATTACGGTTTTTTATATAATGAAAGAAAAGGGGGCTAAGTAAAAGTGAAACAAGAAGAATATTGGAATAGTGTATCTGAAAAAAAAGAATTTACTACTCCATTTCAAGCTGAAAAGTTTTCGAAATATGTAAAAAAAGACAGTATTATCCTTGATGTGGGCTGCGGATATGGGAGGATACTTGATGAATTATATCATAATGGTTATTGTAATTTAATTGGCATTGATTTTTCAAAAGGCATGATAGAAAGAGGAAAACAGCAGTTTCCTTATCTTGATTTACGGATAAAGGAAGATGATAAAATTGCTATGCCAGATGCAAGTATTGACGCTGTAATTCTCTTTGCGGTTTTAACCTGTATACGGACAAATGAGGAACAAAAGCAACTATTAGCAGAAATTAAGCGGGTATTGAAACCACGGGGAATTTTGTATGTAAATGATTTTTTACTGAATACAGATGAACGTAATCTTTTAAGATATGAAAAATACAAAGAAACTTATGGTGTATATGGGGTGTTTGAATTGCCAGAGGGCGCAGTATGCCGGCACCATAATGAAGCATGGGTAAAACTACTTTTAAAAGATTTTTTGGAGCAGGAATACAAGCCTTTAACATTTACAACAATGAATGGGAATAAATCAAACGGCTTTTATTTTATAGGGCAGTTAAATAATACTTAAGTAATTAAAAAATAATAGTAAAGAAGTAATTGTAACTAATACAATACCTATGTGGAAAAAAATGAATCCGAAGGGACATATAGTTATGGGGCTGGATATAATGCATTCATGTTCATTAAAATAAAATTTCTATATGTTGTGAGGTATGGATTTATGGAATTAAAAGATGTGGAAATGAGTTTGGGGATACAATTTCCTAAATTATTTCACGAGATCAATAAAAGTGGAATGATGGATTACTTGATCCACTCTAGAAGATGGGTTGAAAATAAAAATGCAAACAAGGATTATGTACGAAGAGAGGATTTTTTTGGTGAATTTATGGGCGATTGCCGGTTAATAGCTTTTGAAGATATCCAAAGTGCCTATAATGAGTTATATGAGTGCTTGAACTTTGATTTAGAAATTTACCCAGAGCATCAGTCTATCAATCCTTTATACCACCTTATCCCATTTGCATGTAAAATATCTGGCGATAAATATTGTTTTTTATATGAAAATGGGAAAGATGAACCAAAAGTAGTCGTATATGGGCATGACACAGGGGATATTGATTTATGGGCAAATAATTTTGAAGAATTTGTATATTTTCAGGTTGTTGAAGAAGTAGTAATGGGAAATAAGACAATTTACTCAGATTATATAAAAGCACATATCCTATGGTTGAATGACAATCATAAGCAATTATTGTCAAAAGTTCCAATAAAAGATATTTGGGAGCATTTACCTGAACCACAGGAATTTAATATTTGGCTATAAATTTTAGATAGGTAAGATATTTATATAATACAAAAGGAGTTGATAAATCCAAGCTTATCTAAACTACCATTACTACAATCTTGGTAGAATAAGATATTATCAGAGCATATAGAAAACTGATATGATACTCTTTAAGTAAACAAGATAAACAGTGGTCTTATATTACAGGAACTATTTTGACAATCAGCCTCTGATTTTCTTATGGTAAATTGGAAGTTATCTATCTAACCTCATATATAAAAGTGGATATGGATTGCCTTGTTCATCAAACTCTGTTCTTTTATAAATTTCAAATCCCATGTGTTCATAGAAATCTTTTGCAAGAGGATTTTGCTCATTAACTGCTAAATCATTAACCGAATGTTTTTCTATTCCGTATTTAAGCAATTCCTTACCTAATCCTTTCTTCATGAGAGATAAAGAGCATTTCAAGGTGTTGCTCTACAATTCCCATAAAACCAACAGGAATTTGACTTTCGTTTTCTGCAATAATTAAAAAAGATATTTCTTTTAATGCTTGTGGTACATACTTCTTAATGTTTTCCATTTCGCTTTCTGATAAAAAGAGATGTGTTGCCCTTACAGAATTTTCCCACACTTTTAATAATTGTTCTATCAATGATGCGGTTCTGTCCTTTACCTCTATAATTTTCAAATTTTTGTCCTCCAGGCTTCTTGATTCGTATCATTAATAGAATACCACAATCATATTTATGTTTCTATCAGATTTTCATTAGTAAAACAGAATAAGTGAAAAACTACTGAATAAAGGCATTTGGCAAGTATATCGGCTTGAACAAAGTGAAAGCCAGCGTCTTTAGGCGATGAACGGTAACAAAGGCTTACAGTCACAGAGCAAACTACCCATTTGATGGGGCATGATTACAAAAAAGATGGAGGACAGAGTGGAAATCTGTAAAGAATAGGAGTATAATTTAATGGCAGGTGAATACGCGGAAAATAGAAAATTTGGAGTTGATAGATAATGGATATGACCAATTTTAAATGGATAAGAGAACCACTAGATTATAAAATTGAAAATGGTAGAGTTGAGATTATTACAAAACAACACACGGATTTGTGGCAAAGAACCTATTATCATTTTCAAAATGATAATGCTCCAGTGTTTCAAATGGAAACAGAAGAGAAATATTTCAGTTTTGTTGTAAAAACAGAATTTGCGGAAAGCTGCCACAGGTTTGACCAGTGCGGAATTGTAATGTATCTTGACAGTGAAAACTGGTTAAAAGCATCGGTTGAATATGAAAATGAAGAATACCAGCATTTAGGTAGTGTTGTAACAAATGGAGGCTATTCAGATTGGGCAACTATGGTTATTGATGCTTCGGTAAAATCCATGTGGTATCGTTTCAGTCGCCGGGAGGAAGATTATTGTGTTGAATGCTCTGCAGATGGAATTCATTTTAACCAAATGAGAATTTGTCATATGCAGAAGGGAAATGGAAAGATTCAATTTGGCATCTATGCCTGTTCGCCAGAGGAATCTTCTTTTAAAGCAGTATTTACAGATATGCAGATGATGGAATGCCAGTGGAATGTCCACGATGGACAACAGCCAGACGTAGGCTAAAAATTCAGATTGCTATAAATGCCTGCAAAAATGGAGATAATCTCTTGGGGGCATCTGTTTTTCAGAAAAGTGTTTATTTGTAGGGCATTTGGGATAAATGTAAAAACGATAGCATACATTCCAAAATGGTATCAATTTGGACACGCAATATGGCTTGCGTACCATAATTTGATACAATGCACCTAAGCATAAGTTTGGGCGCAAATTTTAACCATAGGATTTTTGCCGATTCATTGTTTACAATATTTGGCTTATGATATAAAATATTATTCATCTGCCACGGCAGGGGTGTGGTGTAAGAAGCATATTTTGGTAAAGTAGTGCAAAATGGGGGCATAACTTTCCCTTTTCAAAATAGAGACTACGGTAATACTACGAATGGAGAAAGGAAAACTACGGATTTTACAGTTATCGTTAAGATAGCAGGGGCAATCGTTACAAAGTAAAAATTTTCAGAGACTATCGTTATGAAGTAGGGTTATTGTTATAATAATCGTTAAAGGGTATTCGGGTCAGCGTGAAAGGTGCTGGCTATTTTTGATTTGGTGAAAAATTTGATTGAATAAAAATGTATGTATTTTTAAATATTGAAATCGCCTAACGATTAGACTTTCGCATAATTTAAGAATAAATTAGGTGAATTTGGGGCAAAATATTGATTATTGCCTAAAGGAGTGGTATAATTAGGCGAAAAGAGAGGGGCTAGGCAAATGCGGATTTTTAACTATGCCAATTTAAAAGATTATAGATGGGATTCGGAAATTCTTGGATTGGTAGCACAGATCCATGAGTTTAAAGGAAAACAGGAATTATACCTTAAGCAAAAACCTGCCGCACTGGAAAAACTGGTTGAGATAGCGAAAATACAAAGTACTGAGGCTTCCAATAAGATTGAAGGCATTGTTACGACAAGCACCAGGTTTCAGCAGCTTGTTATGGAAAAGACAACGCCTAAGAATAGGGATGAAGAAGAAATCATGGGGTATCGGGATGTTTTAAATACGATCCATGAGAGCTATAAATATATCCCGATTCGTTCCTCTTATATTCTGCAGTTTCACCGGGATTTATATCAATATTCACAGAAGGATATTGGGGGAAGGTTTAAGAATACCCAGAATGTGATAGCCGAAAACCACCCAGATGGATCGCGGACAGTGCGTTTTACTCCATTGGCGCCTTATGAAACACAGGGGGCAATCGATTCCATCTGCGATAATTTCAATCAGGCAATCGATGCCTGCATCGTAGATCCGCTGGTATTGATTCCGATTTTCATCAATGACTTTCTATGCATCCACCCATTTAATGACGGAAATGGCCGGATGTCGCGCCTGCTCACCACGCTCCTTCTATATCGGTGCGGGTATGTTGTGGGGAGATATATCAGCTTGGAGAGCAAAATAGAAAAGACCAAAGAAAATTACTACAATGTATTGGAACGGTGCGGAATTAGCTGGCACGAGAATGAAAATGATCCGTCACCATTTATAAAATATTTGCTTGGAATCGTGCTGGCAGCTTATAGAGACTTTGAGACCCGGATCAGTCTTGTGGATGATAAGCTGCCCGCAATTGAAATGGTTAGAAAAGCAGTTTGTGAAAAAATCGGTAAATTTACGAAGAGTGAAATCATGGAACTTGTGCCGTCCCTGTCTAAGGCTTCCGTAGAAAATTCGTTGACACAGCTGATGAAGGACAGGGTTGTTGACAGACATGGTAAAGGGAAGGCGACATTCTATACAAGGACAGATGTGTAGAAAAATAACGAGTCCGTTTTTTGGGACATTTGGTGTGATAGACTGCTTCTATTAAAGGAGAGAAGGGAAACTGTTATAATGAGGATCATTAATTTAGGACCTTAGGTTTTCTACATTGAGGGAAAGCCTCAGTTTGACGAGCATAAGGTGGGAAAGTGGATGTGGTGTTAGTATATAAGTGTGGACAGAAAAAGTGGAACAATCTATACTATTAAGTAAAAGAACAAAGGAGATGAAGGGCATGGCGAAAAATCAAAACTCTTACACTTCGGAATTTAAACTGATAAACAGTCTAATTCTTGTGCATTATTGCCACCCAAATTGTAAGCCTTTTCAAAATATTATGCGATTACCAAAAGAAAAAGCTTTTTTACTAGCAGAAAAGTTGGCAAAAGAAAATCCTCATACAACTGCCTTTTATCGTTTTGCAGATTTTGAAAATTATTATTTGCGCAGGCTAAAAACGGATGAATTTTTGTATAATAATTTTTCCAGCCTTGGTGGAAAACCAAAAGAAAGGCATCCATTATCTTTTGTACTGCAGGGGTGTGATTATTTAGATAATTGGTTTGGAAGGGGAATTTCGTATAAGATAAAATTGAGTGAAATATGCCCAGATAGTATAAGTT
>ERZ808051.2251-NODE-2251-length-10148-cov-4.993347_pt1 | contig 10148 bp, 9 predicted proteins | sample MGYA00380199_ERZ808051 | MGnify/ENA primary metagenome ERZ808051 (study PRJEB31490, sample SAMN06133391) | mouse gut metagenome | isolation source: J11 | host: mice | place: China: Chengdu | collected 2015-05 ...
TAATAGGTAAGCATGGGAAGCGTCTCCAGCATGCCCTTTAAATCGTCCGCATTATGCAGAAAGAGAGCGTTTTCGGAAAACTCGCTGGGATTTTTTACATAATCGTGGTAAATGCCTATCAGCTCGCCGCCGGAGAAAACGTCCTTCCTGTCAATGCCGAGAAACTGTTCCAGCGTTTTTTGCTTGCAGTTGGGCAGCTTCAGGAAAAATTTGTAGGGAGCGATCCGCTTGTACAGATCGATTCCCTGAAAATTGTCAAAGCGGTAGGGGAGAGAGAGCTGTTCGCATTTCTGCATGATAAAGGGCAGGTCGAAATTGTTTCCGTTAAAATGAATCAGATAACGGTAAGATTTGGCAAAGCTGAAGAATGCCTTTAAAATATGGGCCTCCTGTTCATAGCTTTCCGCCATCCACTGTATGGTGTGCCATTTTCCGGCAAGGTAATAAGCGCAGCCGATCAGATAAAGATAAGAGGACCTGGCGGCGAAGCCGGTAGTCTCGATATCTATAAAAAGCACGCGTTCCAAGGGTGCGAGTCTGTCTAAAGGGTAAGAAATCGTAAAGTTTTCCAGTGTTTCTTCAGAAATTCTCATGGCAACCTCCAAATTATTTTACTTCATAAATATCATAACATATTTTTTAAATTTACAGTAGTATTTTGTACAAAAAAATAGTATTATTTAATATATCGGTGCCGGACTGCTACCTGTTCGGCATAATTGCAATATGTAAAGGATAAAGGAGTCATGGCAAAATTGACATTTACAGGCGGCATTCACCCGTATGACGGGAAAGAGCTGTCCAAGGACAAGACCATACAGGATGTTTTTCCTGAGAGTGAGCTGGTGTACCCCCTGTCCCAGCATATCGGCGCTCCCGCAAAGCCGGTTGTGGCAAAGGGAGACAGGGTATTGGCGGGGCAGAAGATTGCCGAAGCAGGCGGTTTTGTGTCCGCCCCCATCCATGCGTCCGTGTCAGGGACCGTCAAGACGATCGAGCCCAGACGCGTCGTGACCGGAGACATGGTGATGAGTATCGTCATAGAAAACGACGGGCAGTATGAGGAAACGGCATACCCTGCCCCGACGCCCTATGAGGAGACGGAGCGGGAAAAAATAATAGAAATAATCGGGGAAGCGGGGATCGTGGGCATGGGAGGAGCAGGCTTTCCGACCCATGTGAAGCTGTCTCCCCCCAAGCCCGAGAAGATCGATTACTGTATTGCCAACTGCGCGGAGTGCGAGCCCTATCTGACCTCGGACTACCGCAGGATGCTGGAAGAACCGGAGAAGCTGATAAACGGACTGAAAATCTATTTAAGGCTTTTTGAAAATGCGGAAGGGATACTGGCGGTGGAGGATAATAAGCCCGACTGTATTGCACTGCTTAAAAGACTGACCAGAGACGAGCCGAAGATAAGTGTCAGGGCGCTGAAGACAAAATATCCCCAGGGCGGGGAGCGCCAGCTGATCTATGCCGTCACGGGAAGAAGAATAAATTCTACCATGCTGCCCGCGGATGTGGGATGCGTGGTAAACAATGTAGATACCCTTGTGGCGGTCTACAGGGCGGTGGCGGAGCGGAAACCGCTGACCCAGAGAATCGTGACGGTGACAGGGGACGCGGTGGCGGACCCCAGGAACTTCCGGGTCCGTATCGGCACCAGCTATGCGGATGTGCTGGCGGCGGCAGGGGGCTTCAGGCAGCAGCCCGAAAAGATTATCTGCGGCGGCCCCATGATGGGCTTTGGCATGTTTAACCTGAACGTGCCTACCACAAAGACCTCCACGGCGCTTCTGGCGCTGACCCAGGACGAGGTCTCCATGATGAAGCCGGGCCCCTGTATCAACTGCGGGCGCTGCGTGGAGGTGTGCCCCGGCAGGGTGATTCCCAGCCGTCTGGCGGATTATGCGGAGCGCTACGACGAAGAAGCTTTTCTTGAAAACTTTGGAATGGAGTGCTGTGAGTGCGGGTGCTGCAGCTTTGTCTGCCCGGCAAAAAGACCGCTTACACAGGAAATCAAGTCCATGCGCAAGATACAGCTGGCAAAACGAAAGAAATAAGGAGGAAATCCTTTTTGAGGAGGAATGATAATGAGCGAATTGTTTAAGGTGTCCTCCAATCCCCATATCCGGTCAAAAGCAACCACCAACGGGCTGATGTTTGCGGTTATTGCAGCGTTGATGCCTGCGGCTGGTTTTGGCATATACAACTTTGGACCAAGGGCATTGGCGGTCATACTGGTGACCATTGTGAGCACCGTGCTGACAGAGGCGCTGTTCGGGCTGTGCAAATATAAAAAAGATTTTCTGAATAATATGACCATTACGGATCTGTCCGCGGTTGTGACGGGGCTGCTTCTGGCATTGAACCTTCCGGTGGGCATTCCGCTGTGGATCGCCGCGGTGGGCGGCGTGTTTGCCATTCTGGTGGTAAAGATGCTCTTTGGCGGGCTGGGGCAGAACTTCATGAACCCTGCGCTGGGAGCGCGCTGCTTTCTGCTGATTTCCTTTCCGGCGGCAATGATCGATTTTACCTGTGACGCTTATACAGGCGCTACGCCTCTGGCGGCGCTGAAGGCGGGGGAGCCGGTGAATGTGCTGGACATGGTGATCGGGCGGACGGCGGGAACCATCGGGGAGACTTCCGTGATTGCGCTGCTTTTCGGCGCGTGCGTTCTGCTGCTGTTGGGAGTTATCGATCTGCGGATTCCCGGAAGCTACATAGCTGCATTTACTTTGTTTGTGATACTTTTCGGGGGGCACGGCGCAGATCCCGCATATCTCTCGGCGCAGCTTTCCGGCGGCGGGCTGATGCTGGGAGCCTTTTTCATGGCCACGGACTATGTGACCAGGCCCATCACCGTAAAGGGACAGTATGTTTTTGGAATTTTTCTTGGTCTGATGACGGGCATTTTCAGGATCTTCGGACCCGGCGCCGAGGGCGTATCCTATGCGATTATTCTTGGCAATCTTCTGGTGCCTTTAATAGAAAAGATTACGAAGCCTGCTGCCTTCGGATATCGGAAGGGAGGGAAATACCGTGGAAGCACATACGGGAATAAAAAAAGAGAAAAGGCGTGATTTCCACGTTGTTTTCAAGGAAGCCGGCATACTCCTTGCAATTACTCTGATTGCGGGGCTGCTGCTGGGCTTTGTATACGAGCTGACCAAGGAGCCCATCGCGGAGCAGAAGCGCAAGGCGATTAAGGAGGCATGTATGGCAGTTTTTCAGGAGGCATCCTCCTTTGAGGCTCTGGAATATAGTCCTTCCCAGGGGCTGCAGGAGCAGCTTGCCGCCATGGGTGTGAGCTCCGGCAGCGCATATGAGGCGCTGGGAAGCGACGGACGTCTGCTTGGCTATGTGGTTGAAAGCGTCAGCAAGAGAGGGTACGGCGGACAGATCGTATTATATGCGGGTATTGCCCTTGACGGCACCCTTAACGGGGTGTCCATTCTGGATATTTCGGAGACACCGGGGCTGGGCATGCGCGCGGGGGATGTGTTGGTTCCCCAGTTTCAGGGAAAAAATGTGGGCAGCTTTGTCTATACCAAGACCGGCGCAGAGGCGGAGAATGAGATAGACGCCATTACCGCCGCTACGGTGACCACAAGAGCGTTTACCAACGCCGTAAACGGCGCTCTGCAGATGGCGCGGGAATTGGGCGTGCAGGGAGGTGGCGGCAATGAATAAAGCGGGAGAGAGACTTTTTAACGGGCTGGTAAAGGAAAATCCCACCCTGGTATTGATGCTGGGAATGTGTCCTACGCTTGCGGTCACCACCTCGGCAGTAAACGGCTTCGGCATGGGAGCCACAACGCTGGTGGTTCTTGCTCTGAGCAACCTGATTATCTCTCTGCTCAGAAGAGTGATTCCGAAAAGGGTGAGAATTCCGGCGTTTATCGTCATAATAGCATCCTTTGTCACCATTGTGCAGCTTCTGATGCAGGCGTATCTGTATTCATTAAACAAGGCGCTGGGCGTGTACATACCTTTGATAGTGGTAAACTGTATTATCCTGGGGAGGGCTGAGAGCTATGCCTATTCAAATCCTCCCATTCCGGCTCTCTTTGACGGCATCGGAATGGGGCTTGGGTTTACGGTGGCGCTCACCTGTATCGGCGCGGTCAGGGAGCTGCTGGGAGCGGGAGAGCTGTTCGGACTGTCGGTGATGCCGGATTCCTATGAGCCCGCGCTTATCTTTGTGCTGGCTCCGGGAGCCTTCTTCGTGCTTGCGGCACTGACCGCCCTGCAGAACTTTGTCAAGGCAAGGCTCAGGAAGGCGGGAAAGCCTTACGATAAGATCGGCTCCGGCTGCTCGGAGGACTGCATGAGCTGCTCCGATAAGGGCTGCTCCAGAAGATTTTACGACGCGTCGGGCGAGGAAGAACAGGCAGCGCCCGCTGCGGGAGCGGCTTCGCAAAAGGAAAAGAGCTGAGGCGTGCAGAAGGATAAGCTTGAAAGTAAACTTTCACACAATAAGCTCCGGTAAGAGGATTTTGTTGTGGAGAATATGGATTGGCATGTGCGCTAAGCGCGCAGGAAGGTATAATAATGGAAAGCGTAAAGGAATTGCTTATAATTTTGGTGAGTTCCTCGCTGGTGAGCAATGTGGTGCTGAGCCAGTTTTTAGGGCTGTGCCCTTTCTTGGGTGTTTCAAAAAAAATCAATACGGCGGCAGGCATGGGCGGCGCGGTTATCTTTGTCATCACTCTTGCAAGCGCGGTATCCGGCGTGATTTATAAATTTGTACTTGAGAAATTCCATGTGGAATATCTGGAAACCATCGTTTTTATCTTGGTGATTGCAGCTCTGGTGCAGTTTGTGGAGATGTTTTTAAGAAAGGCAATGCCTGCGCTCTATGAGGCGCTTGGAGTGTATCTGCCCCTGATTACCACCAACTGTGCGGTGCTTGGGGTGGCTTTGACCAACGTGCAGAAGGAATACGGCGTTTTGACGGGAATCGTAAACGGCTTTGCCACTGCGGTGGGCTTTACTGTCGCCATTGTCATTCTGGCGGGCATCCGTGAAAAGATAGAGTATAACGACATACCGCAGCCCTTTAAGGGCATGCCTGCGGTGCTTCTGACCGCAGGACTGATGGCGATTGCCTTCTGTGGCTTTGCAGGGCTGATTTCCGTATAGAAAACAGGGGCATCCTCTCGGGAGCCCGGCGTGTGCCGGGGGAGACTGTCAAATGCCCAAACGGTACCGTTGAGAGAATATTGTAAAGAAGTGTAATTAAAAGGGAAATTTGTTGTTAAGGAAATCTTATTGTTAGAATAGAAAGGTGAGAAACCATGAGTGCAGCAGGGATTTTGACTGCCACGGTCATAGTGGGTGCGGTCGGTATTTTTGTGGGGCTTTTTCTTGGCGTTGCAGGTGTCCTGTTTAAGGTTCAGGTGAATGAGAAGGAGGAGGCGGTCCTCTCGGCCCTGCCCGGAAATAACTGCGGCGGGTGCGGGTACGCGGGCTGTTCGGGGCTTGCCGCCGCCATTGCGAAGGGGGAAGCGCCCGTCAACGCCTGTCCTGTGGGAGGAGAGGCCGTGGGAAAAAGCATTGCCGCAATTATGGGCGTGGAGGCGGAAAGCGTTGAGAGACAGGTTGCCTTTGTGGCCTGTCAGGGAACCTGTGAGAAGGCGCATGTAGATTATGAATATACCGGGATTGAGGACTGCCGTATGATGGATTTTGTGCCGGGCGGCGGTCCGAAATCCTGCAACAGCGGATGCCTTGGCTTTGGAAGCTGCGTCAAGGCATGCCCCTTTGACGCGATCCATATCGTCAACGGAGTTGCTCTTGTGGATAAGGAGGCGTGCAAGGCCTGCGGGAAATGTGTTGCCGTGTGCCCGAAGCACCTGATTTCCCTAATACCCCATGGGGCAAGGTATGCCGTGGCATGCAGCTCCAGGGACAAAGGGCCCGTCACCATGAAGGCATGCGATGTGGGCTGTGTGGGATGCGGTATCTGTGTGAAGAACTGTCCCGGCCAGGCGGTTTCCGTGACGGATTTTCATGCGTCCATCGATCAGGAAAAATGTACGGGCTGCGGAGTGTGCGCCGAGAAATGCCCCAAGAAATCCATTGTAAAATGCTGAGAGAATTTTACAGTACACATTTGTCATTTGATGAGTTATCATTAAGATACCGGCGTTTGAGGGCGAATACCCCGAAGCGCGGCGAAAACCGTAATTAGGAGGTGCGGATTTGAGACTACCTGAGGATTATGATGACCGTGCCAGCATGTCGCCTACCGTGATTGCCTCTATGGTGGCGGTTACGGCCTTTGTGGCAGTGATACTGGCGGTGGTTCTTTTGATGAATAACGGGACGGGCGGCAGACCTCTGCAGGCGGGAGATACCCATGTGGGGCAGGACGCTCCTTCGTCGGTTTTTACCGAGGCTGACAGGGAGCTGCTTGCAGGCGGAAGCAAGCTGCATCCGGAGGATCTGGATTTCTGGAACATGTATCCGGAGCCTACGGCGGAGCCGGCGCCCGCGGAGACGGAGGTTCCCGGGGGAGCGGAGGAAAGCGATCCTTCCAAGGACGGTAAGCACACGCTGGTAAAGCGTGGGGACGGAGAGGAGGAGTGGGTCCTGCTCAACCCTTACCTGCCGAAGCATACATATGATTTCACCAAGCTTGTGCGCCAGTCCAATCTGATGAAATACTATGAGAACGGCAAAAAGGTGTCCTATGTGGGAGTGGATATTTCCAAGGCGCAGGATTATATTGACTTTGTAAAGGTCAAGAAGGCAGGCATAGACTTTTGCATGATTCGTGTGGGCGCCAGAGGCTATGGCTCCGGACAGCTGATCGTGGACGACTATTTTACCGAGAATATCAAGCGTGCCACCGACGCGGGGCTGGAGGTGGGAGTATATTTTTACTCCCAGGCAATTACCGAGGTGGAAGCCATTGAGGAGGCAAATATGGTCATAGGGCAGCTGGGAGGCCGCCGGATCTCTTATCCGGTCGCTTTTGACATGGAGCTGATTCCCAACGATACGGCCCGGACCGACAGTCTCACCAAGGAGGAGAGAACCTCCATCACCAAGGCTTTTCTGGACATTGTGGCCATGGCAGGCTACAAGACGGCCATTTACGGAAACAAGGAATGGCTGGTCAATGAAATCGATCTGGCGCAGCTTACGGAATACGACGTGTGGCTGTCCCAGCAGGAGGACATTCCCGATTACCCTTACCGGTTTAACATGTGGCAGTACGATCTGGAGGGCAGCGTAGACGGAATCGCGGGTAATGTGGGATTAAATGTCAGCTTTATAGATTACTCTGAGAAATAGAGCGGCTCCTTTCAGCATCGCTTCATGCTTTGCAGGCTACCGTTTAAGGGCGCCACTGGGCAATGCGGGGAGAGATATGCAGGGCGGTGTAGATTTCCGCGTATTTGCTGGGCGGGAGCCCTTCGACGTAATTGGGCGTGTAATTTTTCACGCTGCCGTTTTTTTTCAGGATGTCGATTGCCTTATTGTAGGCGATTGCGGCTTCCAGCTGCGAAAAATAACGCCCTACAAGATAATTTCCCCTGACATGGATGCGGACAGTATACAGGTACTGTCCGTTTTTTTGCTGTTCCAGCGTGACGCCGTGGTAGATATTTAAGATTTCCAGGTTTTCCCGCCGGAAATCGGTGGGGTCTCCGTTGATAAAGCGGAAGTCCTTTCCCTCCCTTGCATAGGGCTTGATTCCGTAGCGGGTGGCAATGCTGACCTGCATACCGTAATCCGCCACAAAATAGTGATTCCCCCGCCGCATGATTTTGTGGGAGGAATAATAAAACAGGTCGTCGGGATCAAATTTCAGCACGTGGGAGGGGGACAGATAGTAGCTGAAAAATTTTTTGCTCACATAGATGGGGGTGCCAAAGTACAGCCCGTTGTCCCGAAAATTAATGAGACAGACCCATTTCTCAAAGGAAAGCGGAGAATCGTCCAGATAGGAGGAAATGGCGCAATCGGAGGCCCCTGTGATCCTTGTGCCTTCCAGATAGGCGGCGTGGGCCCTGCGGGCATCGGAAAAGCTGCCCAGGCTGATATGCCTGCTCCTGTAGGTAAGAGAGGCGCGGTAATAGACCTCGCCGTTTTTTTTCACGGCGGGGAACACACCTGCGTATTTTCCGGGACTCTGCCCGCTGCTTTGGGAATCCTTTTCCATGGGTTTACCTCCCCGATTTCATAAGTATACCATCGAGGCTTTGTAAAAGACAAGTGGGAGCCGTACATATTTTCCGGATTTGCTTCATATATTGATATATCGGACAGGCAATATTTTCCTGACCCAATTTTCCCGGTCAAATTTCCCTGGTCAAGATTGGTGAAAATTGGTCAAAATAGGTTAAATATGTCAAATATGTCAAAATAAGAAAGTGCCAAAAAAAGAAAGTATCAAAAAAAGTGCCAAAAAAAAGTGCCAAAAAAAAGTGTCAAAATAAGAAAGGATCGGAAAGATATGTATAAAAGAGCGGTGAGCCTTCTTACACTTGGAAGCTGTGTGATTTTTGTGGCGGTACTCTGCGCCAAGGGAGTGAATGCCGCATGGCTTCCCACACAGCCCGTATATCAGCTGAAGCTGGAGCTGGAGGAGCTTGAAGAAGCCTCCCGTGAAAACGAGAGGGCGCAGGATAAGCTTGAAAGCGTGGGTATCGGGATTGCCGACAGGGCGGTGTCGGAACAGAGGGTAGTGGACTTTACGGTGATGGAACAGGAGCCCCTGTATGATTTCTCGGACGAGGAGCTGGAGGTTCTACTGCGTATCGTGGAGGCCGAGGCAGGCGGCGAGGACGAGGACGGCAGGCTGCTGGTGGCAAACGTGGTGCTGAACAGGTTGAACAGCGACTCGTTTCCGGATACGGTGACGGAGGTGGTCTTTCAGAAGGAGGGCGACGTGGCGCAGTTTTCTCCCGCGTACAGCGGAAAATACGACCGTGTGGAGATCAGCGACACCACAATCAGCGCGGTGGGACGTGCTCTGAAGGGCGAGGATATCTCCCAGGGGGCGCTGTATTTTGTGGCCAGGAAGCGCGCGGACAAGGGCAGCCTGAGATGGTTTGACGAGAAGCTGGTTTTTCTGTTTGAACACGGCGGACATGAATTTTTTAAATGACAGCTTTATTTTATGTTGCAATGAGAGAGCATATGTGGGATAATTAGATAAATATTTTGGCAGAAGAACAATAAGGGATAAGGGCAATGGGTGCAGATAATATATGGAGCCAGTACGGCGACGCGGTCAGAGACGCGGTACAGGACGCGTTAAAGACCGGGGATTTCAAAAATTTTAACGATGTGGTGGCAAGCGCCGCCATGGAGGCTATGAAGACGGCAAGGACGCAGATCAATCAGAACTTTGCCGTTCAGAATTCACAGGAGGTCCCTCCAAAGGAGACCTATACCGAGAAATGGCTCAGGGAGAACAATGAGAGGAAAGCGGCGCAGCGGGAGCAGGCGGTAAGAAACCTGCCTGTGAGAGCTTCCCTTGCCCCCATGGAGAGAAAGGGCAGCGTTTCGGGTACGCTGTTTCAGGTGTTTGGCGGCATCGGCACCGGAGTCATGGCGGTTTTGTCCACGGTCTTTCTCGGGCTGGGACTGGGCATCGGGGGCGGCTTCTGGGTTGCCTTCGGGGTGCTTTTTGTATTCCTGGGGCTTTTCGTGGGAATGCTAAAAAAGGGAAACAAAAAGAAGTCCAGGCTTAAGCGTGCCTTGAAATATCTGCAGCTTGCGGGCAATAATCACTATATCGACCTTGAGGATCTTGCCCTGCATACCAACCAAAGTGAAAAGTTTGTTCTCAAGGATGTAAAAAGGCTGCTTACCGACGGCTTTTATCCCGAAGGGCATCTGGACAGGCAGGAGAGCTGCCTGATGCTGGACAACAGGATCTATGACGAGTATCTGACGCTGGAGAAGCAGCGGAAGGCGCAGGAACAGGAAATGCGTGCGCTTCCCGAAAGACCCGTGGCGGAGATGCCGGCGCAGGGAACCGCTTCCGAGGTTGACAGGCTGATCTCGGAGGGGCAGGAATATATCAGAAGGCTGCGCGATATGAACGACAATATTGCCGGGGAGAGCATTTCCGCCAAGCTGTTCCGTCTGGAGAATCTCCTCAAGGAAATTTTTGACAGGCTGAG
>ERZ808051.2252-NODE-2252-length-10147-cov-3.521351_pt1 | contig 10147 bp, 8 predicted proteins | sample MGYA00380199_ERZ808051 | MGnify/ENA primary metagenome ERZ808051 (study PRJEB31490, sample SAMN06133391) | mouse gut metagenome | isolation source: J11 | host: mice | place: China: Chengdu | collected 2015-05 ...
TGCTTTATTTTGCACAGCGCCGCAAAGGAACCCGAAAAAGATGCCGAATATATGATTGTGCTCGGGGCGCAGGTGCGCGGGGATACGCCGTCCCTCACCCTAAAATCCAGGATCGACGCGGCCGCCAAATACCTGACGACCCACCCAGAACTTAAAGTTATCTGCTCCGGCGGGCAGGGAAAGGGTGAAAACCTGTCCGAGGCGATGGCAATAAAAAACGGTCTTATCGCCGCAGGTATCGACCCCTCCCGCATCCTTTTGGAAGATCAATCGACCAACACCGTGGAAAACCTGCGTTTTTGCCTTTCTCTTTTACCGGATGCCTCCACAAAAACCATTGTCATCACAAACGATTTCCACTGCATGCGCGCGGGACTTATCGCAAAGAAATGCGGCTACGCAAACAGTTCCACCCTCTCTGCCGGACAGTTCCTGCTCACAACACCGCATTATTTTATAAGGGAATTTTTTGCCCTTGTAAAGGACTTCCTGTCCGGCAACCTCTAAATATGTGGGCGGGGAGTTCTTACTCCGGGTGCCTCACTGCACTACCGCGCAACCACAAGCTCGACCGGGCAGTGGTCCGAACCCATAACCTGCCCGTGGATATCAGCAGAAACCAGTTCCTTCTCAAGTTCCGCAGAAGCGAGGAAATAGTCAATGCGCCATCCCATATTGCGCTCGCGGGCATGGAACATATAGGACCACCACGAATATCTGTCACCTGTATCCGGATAAAAATGGCGGAAAGTATCAATAAACCCGCTCTTTAATAGCTCGGTCATCTTCCCCCTCTCCTCATCGGTAAAACCGGCGTTCCCCACATTGGTTTTCGGGTTTTTCAAATCGATCTCCTGGTGTGCCACATTCATATCACCGCAGACAATAACGGGCTTTTTCTTCCTCAGCCCGTTCAGATACCCCCTGAAGGCATCCTCCCAGAGCATGCGGTAGGATAGCCTTGTCAGCTCCCTCTGCGAGTTCGGCGTGTAAACCGTCACCACATAATAATATTCAAACTCCGCGGCAATCACGCGCCCCTCATTATCATGTTCCTCGATCCCCATACCATAAACCACACTTTTAGGCGTTTCCTTTGAAAAAAGTGCCGTCCCGGAATATCCCTTTTTCTGAGCATAATTCCAGAATGACTGATAGCCTTCCGGGTTGAAATCAAGCTGCCCCGAAGAAAGTTTTGTTTCCTGCAGACAGAACACATCCGCATCCACCGTCTTAAAAAAATCCTCGAACCCCTTACCCATGCAGGCCCGCAGCCCATTTACATTCCACGATATCAGTTTTTTACTCAAAATATTTCCCTCCAAAATCTGTTTTTCCACACCCTATTTTGTCTTTTCCAAAGACATTTTACTCGCAGGACGCAAAAAATGCCAGAAAACACAATAAAAATCCTTTTAACGGCACTGCCTCTGGCAATATTATATCGGGAAACCTGCCCAAAAGCAACTTCTTTCGCTTAATTTTTAGCGAAAAATCGTTTTGATAAACTTTTGTTCCCCCCTTTGCAGGGTAAGAAAAAAAGCTGTGCGCATAACACACAGCTTTTTTGTCAGAACCCGTTTTATTTTTCTTTTTTGCCCTTTACAACCATTGCGCCGGCACCGGAAATCACCGCGCCAGCACCGAAAAATACAAGACTTGATACAAGACCGGTCTTAGGAAGCGGAGCCTTTGCATCATCACCCTCGGATGCTTCTGCGGAAACTTCACCGGAGGAAGCCGTGGCTGCGCCAAGAGCCTTCCCGTCAGCACCTAGGAATTCGGCACCGGTAATCACGATATCGCCGCCCCACCAGTGGGAGAGGCAGAAATTCGCATAGGTGTTGTCCGCCTGGAAAACTGGGGCATCCAAAAGCCTGGTAACCGTGTACTCATCGGCATTGCCCGTTTCCACAGCCGTGATCGCTTTGCCCGCGCCATCGTTTCCCCACTCAGCCTGATCCCAACCGTTTGTGTCACAGTTGATAATAAAACCGCCGCCGACACCGCCGGATATATCGGCGCATGTGAATGTAATTTTAATCCCGTATACATCCGCAATATCAATATCCCTGCCCATCGCGCTGAAACGTACAAAATCAGTATCTTTCTCCGCCCAGTCAACTGCCACCTCGACATTTGAGATATCCGCCTTTGCCGGTGTCACTGCTGAAACCATGCAAAATCCTGCTGCCAGGGCAGCCGCAACAAATTTTTTAAACCCCATAATCAATACTACCTCCTGATATTTTGATAATCACAGTTTAGCAAAAAAATTACACAAAGTAAATACTAATTATGACGATAATCCAATTTGTTTTTTGTGAGAATTGCACAAGTTTTTTCCGAGCGAAAACGTTTTTGAATGTCCATTTACCTGATTATCCATAACATAACACTACATATCTCATGTAAATATAGACAAAAACAAGTGTAACCATCCGGGTCTATTTGAGTGTTTCTTCCTGCAGCTTATCAAACGCTTCCATGCACTCATCCACTGTGGCACCTCCTAACAGCTTGCGCACAATCTGGCAGGTGTTTCCCCACTGTTCCACCTTCATTCCCGCATTCGAACCCAACACATAAACTCCTTCCTCAATCCTGTTATTAAGCGGGCTAAGTGCCGGAACGCAGTCCACCTTGATATTTTTGGAAGGTGAGATAACACGGTTGGTTTCCGAATAGACTTTAAGCGCCTCATCAGAGAGCATAACATCGAGAACGCGCATAGCATCCTCGGCATGCTCCGCCTCCACACTGATGCCAAAACCCGTCATCGGGATTACCGGCATCTGACCCCTGCTGCTTGGAAAGCCGATAACCTGCATCTCAAAATCTGTTTTCCCGTAAGCAGTTTCCGTGTTCGCTGCTCCCCAGTACGCCATAACGATAGGGGTTTTCCCCGCCAGAAAATCAGGTCCTTCCGCCTCGATAGCCTCACTGACAATTGCCTTTTCCTTGTCAATATAGCCAAGATCAATCAGTTTTTTTAGAAATTCAAACCCAGGCCGCATATAATCGCTGTACTTGGCTTCCCCGCTATTTAACGCCTCAATCTCCGCCTCAGTATCTCCCCCGTTATACAAATCCGCATAGGATATGGCAAATACAAAATTTTCCAGCCACCAGCGATTGGCACCGATCGGGGTTTCTATTCCATTTTCCTTAAATACACGGCAGCATTCCAAGAATTCCTCCGGCGTTTCAGGAAGTTCCAGATCGTGCTGCCGAAACATATCCACATTGACAAAAAGACCGTAGGCTACCACTTCCTGCGGGATTGCCACAAGCTTCCCATCCACCGTGTTGGCTACCCTGATAATGTCCCTAAGGTTTTCTGCGCATTCAAGACCGGATAAATCCTTTAGTTTACCCTCGGCTCCCAGCGCCAAAAGAGTATCCGGGTTAAGCAGATAGATATCATCCATATTATTGCGCGCCCTCTCAAGAACAACATCATCATATGTTTTATCCTGATAGTCTTCCGCCGTGTAAGTCATGTAACCCACGGTTACCCCAAGCTGCTCCTCCGCCATCATAACGGTTAAATCCGATGCGCTCCTCGCTACATTTTCCGCATCAGGATCAATCTTTTCCATGGGGCTGAACAGATTGACAAACCTCTCCTTCTGCTTATCCCCCGGAAGCAAATTTTTCGTTTTTTCCCCGTTTCCACAGGAAGCAGATGCCAAAATCACAATCCCCGCAGCAAGGATGGCTACATATCTTTTTGCCACACCTTTTTTATATTGATTCATTATGACTCCTCCCGTCCGATATATTGCCTTACAACCTTTTTTAGCACTTCCATATCAAGCGGTTTTGGCACATGGGCATTCATACCCGCATCCAGGGCTGCCCTCTCATCCTCAGCAAAGGCATTTGCCGTCATGGCTATAATAGGGATGCTTCCCGCATCCTCCCGCCTCAGGGAGCGGATGGCTCTCGCCGCTTCATGCCCGTTCATCACCGGCATCTGGACATCCATCAAAACCGCATCAAACTCACCCTTTTCTGATTGTTCAAAGCGCTCCACCGCCAGTTTCCCGTTTTCGACAATCTCGCAGTAAGCCCCCTCAATCTCCAAAAGTTCCCCCAGAATCTCCGCGTTAATCTCATTGTCCTCCGCTGCCAGAAAACGAAGCCCCTTAAAACCACTGACTTCCCTTGGCGCTTCCTCCTTCTTTGAGCTATCCGGCTGTGCCCACAACCCGACAACACTCTCCTTCAGGGCTGAAACGAAAAACGGTTTCGTAAGGACTGCCATATGTCCGAGCAAAAGTGCTTCCTCCGTTCCCTCCGCCTCATATTTTGCCAGTAGGAGAATGGGCATCTTATTAAATTCTTCCCGTATTTCTCTGACTGCCGACAAACCGCAGGCTTCCCAGTCCGTAAGCACAAGCGGGCATCCCTCTTTATCCTCCTTAATCAGGGTGATTGCCTTTAAAGTATCATCAACCGTTGTCAGACCGATATCCCCCTGTATAAGTGCCCTGACACTTTTTATACATTCCTCATCCGCTCCCACCAAAAGGATATGGGTGATTCCTCTCTCTTTTAAGAACTGCCAGTCCGCCTGTTCCTGCGGAATACGCAGTTCCAGACTTACCACAAATATAGTCCCCTTATCAACCTCGCTTGACACCTCAATGGTTCCGCCCATCAATTCCACAATGCTCTTGGTGATTGCCATGCCAAGCCCGGTACCCTGAACCTTGTTTGTCGTGCTGTTCTCCGCCCTGGTAAAGGCATCAAAAATAGTTTTCAGGTACTCCTGTGTCATCCCATATCCGTCGTCTTCGACTTCGATGCGGATGCGCTCATACTGGCTTGAATACTGACCGAGTCCAATTATACGCAGCCATATATGCCCGCATTCAGGTGTGTACTTTACAGCATTTGATAGCAGATTAATCAGTATCTGGTTAATCCTCGTTTCATCCCCCACAAGATTCTCATGCCGTATCCCCGTTACTTCCAGATTAAACTCCTGCCCCTTTGCTTTTGCCATGGGCTGGATAATTGCCTCCACGGAAGAAACCACATCGTTAAGCGCGAATTTCTCATAGTTAAGTACAACCTTCCCGCTCTCGATTTTGGATACATCCAAAATATCGTTAATCAAACTGAGCAGATGCTGCCCCGAAGCCATAATCTTTTTCGTGTATTCCCGCACTTTGCCCGGATTTTCCGCATCCTTTGCTAAAAGAGTGGTAAAACCCAATACCGCGTTCATCGGCGTGCGGATATCGTGCGACATATTGGAGAGAAACATGGTTTTTGATTCGCTTGCAATCTGTGCCGCCCTCAATGCCTCGGACAGTTGCCTGTTATGGATCTTCCGCTCTTCTTCCCGCTCCCTGCGGACTCTCTCCTGCTGCCTGGAATTCATGTAATACAGGACAACACACAGAAAGAATGCGACCAGCATGGATACCACAACGATGAAAATATTCTGGTTGACTGTCTTTCCCTCCCGCTGGATTGCTTCCACAGGCACATAACCAACCAAAAAAATAGTCCCGTCATTGACCGACCACATATAATTAAGTGCATCTTCCTTCCGGATATCGTGGTAAAACAGGAGATTATTCCCCGTATTAAGACATTCCGAAACCTCCCTCTTTATCTCTTCATCCTGGATGCTGTTCGCCCTGTAAAAATCGTCCAGGTTCAGATGCCCCGCGTCCCTCTGTCCCATCCCCTTTGGTTTCAGGACAAAGCGCTCGCTCTCGGCATCCATAATATAAAGTGTTGCCTCTTTATTATAAAATCCGTTTGGAAGGGATTTATCAATCGCATCGTATATATATTCGGCATAGAGCATCCCGATTTCCTGCCCATCCCGCTCGATCGGGCATTTTATTGTATAGGACCACGCCCCCATATAGTTTACGTAAGACTTTGAAACCGGCAACCCTTCAATGCATCCCCCCGCCGAAAAATCCAACCCTTCTTCGGTAAATGGTTCCCCATTGCTTGACACCCCCGACGTTTCCCCCGTCATGATAAGTGACAATCGCGCCATCATCTTATTTTTTCCATAGGTACTGATATATTGCTCGGGATCTTCTGCCCTCGCAATTTCTTTGGCAATCAGGCTCTGGAACTCTGTCTCACTACGCAGTATTGCCTCGATAGTGCATTGAATCAAATCCAGGCTCTCACTCACATTCTGGATGGCAGACTCTGACATCTTCCTCGATATTTTTCTCGACACCGCCCCTACAATTAGAACCAAAATACAAAAAACCAACAAAATGGAGAGGCGCAGGAATGATGCCCGCCCTTTTTTCCGTTTGCTTTTTTGCTTATTCATCGGCATTCTCCATTCTGACAGAAAATAATTTTTGTTTTTCATCTTGTGCGGCGCTGTCCTCACCGCTCAATATTTTTTCCATTTACACCCTCCAGCAGGTTGCTATACTTACAGTATACAACATATTTCCCGTTATGTTGTTATTTTCGCCATCTGTAGATAAAGAATTTTCCCATAAAACCCCTTTTTATTCCAACATACCAAGCAGTGCTTCCGCTGCCCGGGACATCACCCGCTTTTTCCGCGTCACAATACAGATTTCTCGTTCTGGAAGTTCCCTCTCAAACTCCAGATAAAACAGGGAACCCTGGCGCACATACTCCTCTGCAAAATCTTTAACCACAAGACCAATTCCAAGGTTTCTGAGGACAAACTGCACAATCATATCACTTGTCGCCAGCTCAAATTCCGGTTTCAGGCTCACTCCCTGCCCCAAAAGATACCGGTCCACGCATGCCCTTGTGCTGGTATTTGGCTCAAGGCAGATAACGGGCAGCTCACTTAGCAGCGCAAAGGGATGCTTCTTTCCCCGCAGATTAAAAAACCTGTTTCCTGCCACAAAGGTATCCCTCAGTTTGCGCACCGGTCTGACAACAAAATCCCCATCAAAAACGGGGGAGCTGACAATCCCGAAATCAATCCTGCCCTCCTTTAAAAACCGCATTGTTTCCGGTGTCGGGCCGTTCGTTACCTGCACCCTGATACTGGGGTATTTCGCGTGGAAATCCTCTAGATAGGGCAGCAGATAAAAGCGCAGTGTCATATCACTCGCCCCGATCTTTACTTCGCCCTGCTCTAGGCTTACCATACTGCGGAATGCCTCCTCCCCTGCAAGCAGCGAACCGATCCCTTTCTCGACATAGGAAAAAAGGACTTCTCCCTCCGCCCTTAAACGCACACCTTTTGATGCGCGCACAAACAGCGGGCTTCCCAGTCCCTCCTCCAGTTGTCTTATGGTCTGGCTGACAGCGGGCTGGGAAATACAGAGCTTTTCCGCCGCCGCAGTGATACTCCCCGCCCGCGCCACCTCATAAAAAATTCGATAATACTCAAGATTCACCATCTACACCGTAATCTCCGCCGTCATCCCGAGAAGGTTTTTATTTTCATCGAGAACCGGCATAATTACCTCGGCGATAAATTCCTCTGTCTGTTCCTTTGCGCGCCCCGTATATTTTGCCGGTTCCATCGCCTTTTTAAGATCATCCAGGCTTAAATTAAAAGCTGCATCCGCTGCAATCAGTTCAAGGAGGTTATTTTCCAGCCCCCGCTCTTTTACATTGCGCCCCGCCTCCATCGAGAGCGTGCGGATTTTCTCGTGCAGTTCCTGGCGGTCGCCCCCCGCCTTAACCGCATCCATCATAATATTCTCCGTCGCCATAAAAGGCAGCTCCGCCATCAGATGTTTCTCAATTACTTTCTCGTAAACTACCAGCCCGTCCACCACATTTAAATACAGATCAAGGATGCCATCCACCGCGAGAAACGCTTCCGGTATGGAAAGGCGCTTGTTTGCGGAATCGTCAAGCGTGCGCTCAAACCACTGTGTCGCCGAGGTAACGGATGGGTTTACGGCATCCACCATCACGTAGCGCGCGAGGGATGCAATGCGCTCACTGCGCATCGGGTTGCGCTTGTATGCCATTGCAGAGGAACCGATCTGATTCTTTTCAAATGGTTCTTCCACTTCCTTTAAGTGCTGCAGCAGACGGATATCGTTGGAAAACTTGTGCGCGCTCGCCGCAATCCCCGCAAGCACATTGACCACCCTTGTATCAACTTTTCTCGAGTAGGTCTGCCCTGAAACTGCGTAGCAGGATACAAAGCCCATCTTATCCGCTATCATCTGGTCGAGCCGCTTTATTTTTTCGTGGTCACCCTCAAAGAGTTCGAGGAAACTCGCCTGCGTGCCGGTCGTACCCTTTGAGCCGAGCAGCCGCATGGAATCAATCAGGTAGCACAGATCGTCGTAATCCAGTTTTAATTCCTGCAACCAAAGGCACGCGCGCTTGCCCACCGTCGTAGGCTGTGCCGGCTGGAAATGCGTGAATGCAAGTGTTGGGAGCGCGCGGTATTTAAGCGCAAATTTCGCCAGTCCATCCATCACGTTAAGAAGCTTTTTTTTCACCAGCTTCAGACCCTCAGTCATCACAATTATATCGGTGTTGTCGCCGACATAACAGGACGTTGCGCCCAGATGGATAATCCCCTTTGCGTTCGGGCACTGCACCCCGTAGGCATAAACATGGGACATCACATCATGGCGAACCTGCTTTTCGCGTTCTTTTGCCACATCATAATTGATATCGTCCTGATGCGCTTCTAATTCTTCCACCTGTTCCTTTGTCACCGGCAGCCCAAGCTCATGCTCCGCCTTAGCAAGCGCGACCCACAGTCTGCGCCAGGTTTTAAACTTCATGTCCGGCGAGAAAATATACTGCATCTCGCGGCTTGCGTAACGCTCCGACAACGGGCTTACGTATCTATCCTCACTCATATTTCTCCTCCATGCTGCGACTTATTTTGTAAACAGTTGAAACTTTATCTTCCAATATTTTCCAGTCCCATCCCTCTTTTGTCCGTTTTCCCGCAAATATTTTATTTCAGCCCTTCCATGCAGCTATGCACCTGTGCCAGGTTATCCCTGATCTTGATTGCCTGCGGGCAAGCCTTCTCGCATGCGCCGCACTTTTTGCACTGGTCGGCGCGGTTCTCTGCCTTCATATCATTGTAGTAACTCCACTTTGCCCCGCCCGCATTGCCGTACATGGAATAATTGTTCCAGATCGCAAAATTGCGCGGGATATCCACGCCGAACGGGCATGGCATACAGTACCGGCAGTTTGTGCAGCCATTCTTAACGCGCGCTTTTACCGCCGCCACAACATCCTTTACTAACTGCTGTTCTTTTTCGGTGAGCGGTTCAAATTTATTAAAGGTTTTCAGATTGTCCGCCACCTGCTCTTCCGTGGACATACCACTCAATATAACTTTGACGTTCGGCATTGTCCCGACAAAGCGCAGTGCCCACGAGGCGAGCGATTCATCCGGGCGCTCCGATTTAAACATATTTGCTATATCATCCGCAAAGGTGGTAAGCGATCCGCCTTTTACCGGCTCCATAATAACTAGCGGCACGCCTAATTTCTCGGTTAATTCATATCCTTTTATTCCTGCCTGCACTTCGGTGTCCATGTAATTGAGCTGAATCTGGCAGAAATCCCATTTTCTTGCGGTCAGGATATGCTCAAATGCCTGATAGTTGTCGTGGAAGGAGAAACCAAAATATTTTATTTTCCCTTCCGCTTTTTTCTTTTCGCCCCACTCCACAATGCCGAGCCGAACCATATCGTCATATCGCCCGCCGCCCATCGCGTGAAGCAGATAAAAGTCTATGTAATCTGTTTTAAGGCGCTCAAGCTGCTCATTAAATATTCTCTCCGCGTCCTCCACGCTGTTTACCAGCCACGCAGGGAGTTTTGTTGCGAGATAAAAGCTCTCGCGCGGATATTTTTTTAACGCCCTGCCGACAAATGGCTCGCTTTTGCCGCCGTGATACGGGTATGCCGTGTCAATATAGTTTACACCTGCTGCAAGTGCGTCATCGAGCATTTTCTCCGCCCGCACTTCATCGATTTCCCCGTCCGCCATGGTCGGGAAACGCATACATCCAAAGCCGAGAAGTGAAGTGGAGATTCCAAGATTTTCCATTTTGCGATATTCCATTTTTTCCTCCTATTTTGAGTTCCGCAAATGCCCTACCAGTACCCTCTTCTTCAGTGGAATTTCTGTCCGCTCCGCTCCCATAAATTCCACTGGGCACTG
>ERZ808051.2253-NODE-2253-length-10144-cov-3.766564_pt1 | contig 10144 bp, 8 predicted proteins | sample MGYA00380199_ERZ808051 | MGnify/ENA primary metagenome ERZ808051 (study PRJEB31490, sample SAMN06133391) | mouse gut metagenome | isolation source: J11 | host: mice | place: China: Chengdu | collected 2015-05 ...
TGACCAACGGCAGATGCACATACTTGGGGGATTCCCAGCCAAAGGCCTCGTACAGGCGGGTGTATTTGGGCGAGGAGGACAGGTACTCATTCCCTCTCACCACATGGGTGATGCCCATGGTATGGTCGTCTACCACATTTGCGAAATTATAGGTGGGGTAGCCGTCAGACTTTATCAGAATCATGTCGTCAAGCTCCGCGTTCTCCACCGTAATGTCCCCGTAGAGCTCGTCATGGAAAGTGGTGGTACCCTGGGAGGGATTGTTCTGGCGGATGACATAGGGCATGCCCGCTGCCAGATTCGCCTCCACCTCCTCTTTGGACAGAGACAGACAGTGCTTGTCGTAAACGGTGATTTCCTTTCCCTCCACCACCTCGGTCCTCAGGGAATCCAGTCTGGCCTTGTCGCAAAAGCAGTAGTAGGCCTCTCCCTTGTCAATGAGCTCCTTTGCGTATTTTGTATAGATCCCTGTCTTCATCCTCTCGCTCTGCACATAGGGGCCAAAGCCGCCGTCCTTATCCGGCCCCTCGTCGTGCTCCAGTCCCACCTGCTTCAGTGTGCTGTAAATGATCTCCGTGGCTCCCTCCACGAAGCGCTCCTGGTCGGTGTCCTCAATGCGGAGCATGAATACTCCTCCCGCATGCTTTGCAATCAAAAACTCGTACAGAGCCGACCGCAGATTGCCCACATGCATCTTCCCCGTAGGGCTGGGCGCGTATCTTGTTCTGATCTTCATGGCTGCTTCCTCTTTCTTAAGTTGATCTTGTACCTATTTTAGTACCTTTGCGGCAAAACTGCAACCATAAAATTCAAATCCCATAGACCCACATATGTTTGATCTGCCACTCCAGCCGGGCGAAGTCCCATCTCTGCCTGCTGCGGGCCACGCAGTTGGAATCGTTTATCAGAAAGCCCTTGGAATCATAGCCGTAGATCACCACGAAATGCCCGCCGGCCGTGAAGTCTCCGGGCCCCATGGAGCAGATGATGACGCTGCCCCTGTCCAGCGCGTCTTTCATGGTCTGTTCCGAGACGGAGGGCTGTTCTACGTTTATTCCGTGTATCAGGGGATATTCCTCCAGAAGCGCCCACGCCGTCCCTGTGCCCGGCACGTAATGACCGTTGGCCATGCCGTACTCCGCCACTGTCTTCGGCGTGATCTCATCGTCCCGCAGCAGATAGTACATGGCCATGGATACGCAGGTAGGCCCGCATCCGGACAGACCGATATTGTCGTCCCCGTAATTCTCATATCCCCATCTCGGATCCCACTGCAGGAAGAGGGGATAATCCTGCCCTTTCTCCAGAGCCGAAATTTCCGCTTTCCCGCTCCCAGATCCGCTTAAGGAATTCCTGACAAAATCCGCCATCTCCGGGTTGTTTGCCAGAGCTTTGAGCATACTGTCAGGGTAGAGAGAATGATCCTCCCATATCTGCGCGACCTGATCGTTTTTTCGGGACAGCTTCTCCAGGTATGTCAGCACCTCCTCGGGACTTCTGTCCACCGGCATGTCCACTTCGTCAAGGCCGCACAGGCTCACATAATCCACCGTGTCCCTGGCATCCGTGCCTGCAGAGGCATAGGTCCGGTTCGGCACATCCTCCTTGGTACCGGTTTCCGGCAGAGAGGTGTCCTCTTTCTGCCCGCCCGCGCTGACCCGGCTCGTCACCCGGTCCAGCTCCCGGTCCATTCCACTGACTTTGACTCTGATTTCCAAAAGCAGCAATATATTCATGACCAACAGCAGGCAGACGATCACGAATCCGATGGTCCTGCGCCTTTTTCCCGTCTCCCGCTCCCGCATTCTGCGGGGTCTGTTCTCTCTGTAATACGCATTTGCATTTCTCTCATAGGCCGACTCTCTTCCACTGTATTCCCTGCTGTCTCTCACGCTCTTCCTCCATCTGCCGCGGCTTTTCCTCAAGGCTTTCTTTGCCGTTCCCTTTATCTGTGTATCAGCATACCCCGGTTATGTTACAGATTTTCCACATTTCTGTATCATAGTTGCATACTGACAAAAGAAATATTCCGGAATTCTTCCCGCGAAAAAAGAGGCCGACATCACTGTCAGCCCCTTGTCCTCGGATTCTCGGCAGCTATTTTACCAGACGCACCGTCTCCCTGGCGATGGCCAGCTCCTCGTTGGTGGGAATCACCATCACGGTGGTCCTGCTTTCCGGCGTGGTAATCGCGATATCCTCGCCCCTCTTTCCGTTGGCCGTCTGATCCAGCTCCACGCCCAGATACCCCAGATATCCGCACACAAAGGTGCGCACCAGCGGTGCGTTCTCGCCTATGCCGGCGGTAAAGCAGATCACATCCACGCCGTTCATGGCAGCCACGTAGGAGCCGATGTACTTGGCCACACGGTAGCAGTAGGCTTTCATGGCGCGGACCGCATTGGCGTCCCCTGCGTTATAGCCGTCCTCCAGATCCCGGAAATCCGAGGAAAGATTGTCCGAAAGACCCAGCACGCCGGACTTTTTATTCAGCACCGCCATGACCTCCCCGATGTTCCTGTCCTCTTTATGGGCCAAAAACTCAATGATAGCCGGGTCGATATCCCCGGAGCGGGTGCCCATCATCAGGCCCTCCAGCGGGGTCAGGCCCATGGAGGTATCCACGCATCTGCCGTTCTTCACGGCGGAGATGCTGGCACCGTTCCCCAGATGACAGACAATAATCTTTAACTCCTCGCAGCTCTTCCCCAGAACCTCTGCCGCCCTTTTGGACACATAGGAATGGCTGGTGCCGTGAAAGCCGTATCTCCTGACCTTGTATTTCTGATAATATTCATACGGCAGGCCGTACATATAGGCCTCCTCCGGCATGGTCTGGTGGAAAGCGGTGTCGAAGACCCCCACCATGGGAGTCCGGGGCATCAGCTTTCTGCAGGCATTGATGCCGATCAGGTTCGCGGGATTGTGCAGGGGCGCCAGATCGTTGCACTCCTCCACCGCGGCCAGCACTTCGTCATTGATCACGACGGACTCCGAGAATTTCTCGCCGCCGTGCACCACACGGTGTCCCACCGCGCCGATCTCGTCAAGGCTCCCCACCACCCCTGTATCCGGATTCGTCAGCGCCTCCAGCACCAGGCGTATGGCCTCGGTATGGTCGGGCATGGGTGTGACCGTCTTCTCTTTTTCCCCGTCTTCGGGGGCGTAAGTTATCATGCTTCCCTCGATGCCGATTCTCTCGCAGAGTCCCTTTGCGAGACAGCGCTCGGACTCCGAGTCGATGAGCTGGAATTTCAGGGATGAGCTTCCGCAGTTGATGACTAAAACTTTCATAAAATCATGCTTCCTTTCTTATCTGCTTACTGGTTCCGGCTGTGCGGCCCCCGGTCTCACGCAAGCTGCGCCTGCACGGCCGTAAGCGCTACCACGCCCACGATATCCTGCCAGGAACACCCTCTGGACAAATCGTTCACGGGCTTGGCGATGCCCTGCAGCATGGGGCCGTAAGCCTCCGCGCCGCCCAGGCGCTGCACCAGCTTGTATCCGATATTTCCCGCGTCCAGATTGGGGAAGATCAATATGTTCGCCCTTCCTCCCACGGGGCTGCCCGGGGCCTTGGACTTTGCCACGCCGGGCACAAGGGCCGCGTCCAGCTGCAGTTCGCCGTCCAGCACCAGGTGGGGATACTGCTCCCTGGCAATCCTGGTGGCCTCCACCACCTTGTCCACCATCTCATGCTTGGCGCTGCCCTTGGTGGAATGGCTCAGCATGGCGATGACCGGCTTGGGCCCGATGAGGGATTTAAAGCTTCTGTAGGATGTCTCCGCGATGGCTGCCAGCTCCTCCGCCGTGGGATCCTGGTTCAGACCGCAGTCCGCGAACAGGAAAGCGCCGTTTTCCCCCAGTTCCTTGAACTGGGTATCCATCACGAAAAACGCGGAAACCAGCTTTACGCCCGGGGCGGTCTTCAGGATCTGCAGGGCGGGCCGCAGGGTCTCCGCGGTGGAATGGCAGGCGCCCGCCACCATGCCGTCCGCGTCCCCGGCCTTTACCATCACGATTCCGAAAGTCAGATAATCATTCAACAGAATGTCCCGCGCTTTCTCCTCGGTCATGCCCTTGGATTTTCTGGTCTCATACAGCAGGTTCACATAATCGTCCAGCTTAGGGGTCTGGGCGGGGTCAATGACCGTGACGCGGGAAAGGTCCACTTCCAGCCAGCCGGCGCCATCCATGATCTTCTCTTCATTTCCCACCATGATAATGTCTGCAATGTTCTCTTCCACAATCTTTGCAGCTGCCAACAGGGTCCTCTTGTCCTTGGACTCCGGCAGTACAATGGTTTTCCTGTCCAGCTTGGCTCTCTCCTTGATTTTGTCAATATATGACATATCATTTCTCCTTTCCAGCGCCTTTTCCGCTATCCCAGTATTCATTCTGCATCACAGTTCGTTCCATTTAGCCGTAAATCTTCATAATATTTCCACTTAACAAACTGTATTATCCATATTATACTAAAAAAGGAAACAATGTACAAGGATAAATATGCGCTTAATTGTATATTTTCCGATACACGCCGGTTTTTCGCGTCACCCGTCAGTCCCCATGGTTATGCAGATGTAAACGCTTTCAGGCATGTTATTTTTTTCACATTGTCTTCCTACATTTTTATACGGAATAATGACAATCCGTCACAGGAGGTTTTCATGAACGTAGCTGGCGTCATCGCTGAATATAACCCTTTCCACAACGGCCATCTCTATCACCTCAGAGAAACGGCCCGCCTCACGGAATGCGAATTTACAGTCGTAGTCATGAGCGGGAATTTCGTCCAGAGAGGGGCTCCCGCGCTGGCGGACAAGCGAGTCCGGGCAGAGGCTGCCCTACGCTGCGGAGCCGATCTGGTGCTGGAGCTTCCCACGCTCTACGCCACATCCAGCGCAGAATATTTCGCCGCAGGGGCCGTGGCCCTGCTGGACCGGCTTGGCGTTGTCAGCCATCTGTGCTTTGGCAGCGAGTGCGGGGATGTGAAAGTTCTGGGGCAGATCGCGGAGGTTCTCTGCCATGAGCCCGCCCGATTCCGCGCCGCACTGAAAGAATCCCTCCGGCAAGGCCTCTCATACCCCTCCGCCAGGATACGGGCTCTGGGGACATCGGGAGTCTGCGCGCTGCCCGAGGACTGCGAGGGCATCCTTTCTTCGCCCAACAATATATTGGGCGTCGAATACATCCGCGCCCTTTACAGGCGAAACAGCCCTATCCGCCCGGTCACGCTTTGCCGGGCGGGAGCCGGCTACCATGACAGCTGTCTGCCCGAAAGGCAAATCCGGCCAAAGGACTCCCCTCTCCCGGAAAGCGCCTGCTCCGCCCTGGCCCTGCGGCAGGCTCTCCACCGGGGGAAAAGTCTGCCCCGGCTCTCCTCTCACATGCCCCCGGAAGCCGCCGGGCTTCTGGCCCAATACATGGCCGAACACAGGCCGCTGCGCCCGGATGATTTTTCTTCCGTGCTATATTATAAGCTGATCGCCGAGAAAGTATCCGGCTATGAAAGATACCTGGATGTGTCCTCCGGTCTGTCGGACCGGATCGGAAAGCATCTGCGTTACTATACGGGTTTTGAGGCTTTCTGTGATATGCTTAAGACCAAGAACATGACCCACACCAGAATCAGCAGATGCCTGCTGCACATTCTGCTGGGCGTGGAAAAGAGTGACCTGGAGCTGGGAAAGCGCGAGGATTACGTCCCCTACGCCCGCGTCCTGGGCTTTCGGCGCAGTGCGGCGCCGCTTCTGCGGGCGGTCAGACAGCGCTCGGGCCTCCCGTTGGTGACCAGCCCGGCGAATGCGCGAAAAGAGCTGTCCCCGGAGGCGGAGAGACTTTTACAGCTGGACATCTTCGCCGGCGAGCTCTACCGGAATACAGCCCGGAAAGATGCGGGGCGGCCTGTGCTCAATGAGATCTCCACGCCGCCCGTCATCCTCTGATCCTCAGTTTTTAAAGCTGTGTATGGGAGCCGGAATCCGGCCGCCCCGGTTGATAAACGCTTCGCACCCGAAAGGGTTCACCGGCATGATGGGCGCATAGCCTAACAGGCCGCCGAATTCCACGGTCTCCCCCACCCCCTTGCCGATGACGGGGATAATGCGGACGGCCGTGGTCTTCTGATTTACCATGCCGATGGCCATCTCGTCCGCAATGATGCCGGATATGGTGGAGGCTTTGGTGTCCCCGGGGATGGCGATCATGTCCAGCCCCACCGAGCACACGCAGGTCATGGCCTCCAGCTTCTCCAGAGACAGGGCCCCCGCCTGTACCGCGTCGATCATCCCCTGATCCTCGCTGACCGGGATGAAAGCGCCGCTTAAGCCTCCCACATAGGAGGAAGCCATGACGCCGCCTTTCTTCACCTGATCGTTCAAAAGGGCCAGCGCCGCCGTGGTGCCGGGCGCTCCTGCGTATTCCAGACCCATCTCGCACAGAATGTCCGCCACGCTGTCGCCGACGGCCGGCGTAGGCGCCAAGGACAGATCCACGATTCCAAAGGGCACGTTCAGCATGGCAGACGCCTCCTGGGCCACCAGCTGGCCTACCCTGGTCACCTTAAAGGCCGTCTTCTTGACGGTCTCGCAGAGCACTTCAAAATTCTCGCCCCGGACTTTCTCCAGGGCGGTCTTCACCACGCCGGGACCGCTGACCCCTACGTTGATGACCTTGTCTCCCTCCGTGACTCCGTGGAAAGCCCCCGCCATGAACGGATTGTCGTCCGGTGCGTTGCAGAACACCACCAGCTTCGCGCATCCCAGGGAATCCTCCTCTCTGGTGCGTTCCGCAGTGGATTTGATGATCTCTCCCATGAGCTTCACCGCGTCCATATTGATGCCGGTCCTTGTAGACCCCAGATTCACGGACGCACACACCCGCTCCGTGCCGGACAGGGCCGCGGGAATGGAGCGAATCAGAAGTTCGTCCGCCTCGGTCATCCCCTTGCTCACCAGCGCGGAATAACCGCCGATGAAGTTCACCCCCACCCGCTTGGCCACCCTGTCCAGCGTCTCCGCCACGGATGCGAAGTCCTCCGGGGATCTGCAGGCCGCTCCTGCCACCAGGGCAATGGGCGTCACGGATATTCTCTTATTGACGATGGGGATGCCGAATTCCCTGGAGATCTCTTCCCCTGTCCTCACCAGATCCTTTGCGGCGTCATATATTTTGGCTTCTATTTTTTCTCTCAGCCGCCCCAAGTCGGAATCAATGCAGTCCAACAGGCTGATGCCCAAAGTGATGGTGCGCACGTCCAGGTTCTCCTCCGCGATCATCTTGTTGGTCTCTGCCACTTCATATATGTTTATCATACATAGCCTCCCCGGTACATGTCAGATTCTGTGCATTTTGTCGAATATCTCTTCTTTCTGGCATTTGATCTGCACGCCTGTCTCCTCCCCCAGCGCCGTCATCTCGTCCACCATATCCCCGAAAGGTTTTTCGGTGCTGCTGGTATCCACGATCATCATCATGTTGAAATAGCCCTGCACAATGGTCTGGGAGATGTCCAGAATATTGATTCCGTTCTCTGCCAGATAGGTGCAGACCTTGGCAATGATGCCTATGGTGTCCTTTCCCACAACTGTTATGATTGTCCTTTTCATCTCAAACTCCTCCATTCCCTCGCTACACCACCACCGCAGGCGTCACCTCGCTGCGCCCTGCGACCCGGATGTCAAAGTCCCCGGCCTTATAGGGATTGTCTCCCATATTGATTTCCATCCGCACCGACTCAAAGGCCAGCTCTGGCAGATTGTTTTCCTTGCTCAAATGGCCCAAAAACACTGCTTTCAGGCCGTCGTGCAGGATTCTGCACAATAGTCTGCCCGTGTTCTCGTTGGACAGATGCCCCCTGTCCCCCAGGATCCGCTGCTTCAGATAATAGGGATAGGGCCCTACCTGCAGCATGTTCACGTCATGATTGGCCTCCAGCAGCAGCGCGTCCATGCCTTTTAAGCATTCCACCGTGTAGTCATTGTATACGCCCAGATCCGTGCACACCGCCACCCGCCTGCTGCCATAGGCAATCCGGTACCCCACCGGCTGGGCCGCATCGTGGGAAATCCGCATAGGGTTGATGGTGAGATCCTTTATAATGAATTTCCGGTCCTCCTCCACCTCATGGAACAGCCCCGGATCCACATTTGCCAGTGCCGTGCAGTTTTTCATGGCTTTTATGGTGCCGGCGGTGGCATAGATCGGAATCTCATACTTTCTGGATATGACCCCCAGCCCCTGTATGTGGTCCGCATGTTCATGGGTTATCAGAATTCCGTCTATATCGTTTCCGGACAGCTCCAGCTCCTTTAAGCCCGCCTCTGTCTTCCTGCCGCTGATTCCTACGTCCACAAGCAGATGCGCGGCCTCTGACCCCACATAGATACAGTTCCCGCTGCTTCCGCTTGCAATGCTGCATAATCTCATCTCTGTTCTCTCCCCTTTGGGACTCTTCTCCGATCCTTATGTATTTCTCTCAATCTATTATCAATCTGTCTGCAGGTCTCTGCAAAGTCCCCGCTGTTGTCTATGACGAAGTCGCAGTTGTCCCGAAACTCCCTGTCCGTCAATTGACTGGCCATGATCCGCGCCGTCTTTTCCCCGGTGTAGCCTCTGGATGCCAGGAGCCTTTCCCGCCGGACCCGCTCGTCTGCATAAATATACCACATCTCATCCACCAGCGCAAGGTATCCGCCCTCGATCAGCAGCGCGGCTTCCACGATAAACAGCTCCGTCTCCCCGGCGGCGCTGGCTTCTTCCAGCCGCTCCAGGAGATATTCCTTTACCGCCGGATGGACGATGCCGTTCACTTGCTCCAAAAGAGACGGATCCGCGAAGATCCGGTCCGCCATTGCCGACCTGCAGATCCCTCCGTCCCCCTCCGTCACATCCGGTCCCAGCAGCGCGACCAAAGCGCTGTAAGCTTTTGTGCCGGGCTGCTGTACCAGATGAGCCACCTCGTCCGCCAGATAGATCTCACATTCCCACCTCTCTTTGATATAGCGCAGGATTTCCGACTTGCCCGCTCCCACGCCTCCCGTGATTCCGATAAAACGCATTTACGACCTCCCCGGCTCCTGTCATTTCGCCTCGTACCAGTTGTCCCCGGTGTGCAGATCCACCTCCAGAGCCACGGACAGATCTGCCGCCGCCTGCATATTCTCAGTGAGGATCCGCCGTACCTGCTCCTCCTCCTCCTTGTAGGTCTCTATGACAAGCTCGTCATGGACCTGCAAAATCAGCCTGGATTTCAAGCCGCTCTCCCGCAGCGCTCTCCACACCCGTATCATGGCAATCTTGATAATGTCCGCAGCGGTTCCCTGTATGGGGGAATTCATGGCCACCCGCTCCCCAAAGGAACGCTGCATGAAATTGGGGGAAGACAGTTCCGGAACAGGCCTCCTCCTGCCGAACATGGTGGTGACATACCCTTTTTTCCTGGCTTCCGAGACCAGCCTGTCCAGAAATTCTTTCACGCCCGGATAGGTGGCGAAATACTGTTCGATATAGTCCGCCGCCTCTTTCTTACTGATGCTCAGATCCTGGCTCAGCCCAAAGGAGCTGATACCGTATACAATGCCGAAGTTCACCGCCTTTGCGTTGCGGCGCTGTAGATCCGTGACCTCCTCAAAGGGTGTGTGGAACACCTTGGAAGCCGTGATGCGGTGGATGTCCTGATCCATATGATAAGCCTCGATAAGCTGCTGGTCCCCGGACATATGGGCCAGTACGCGCAGCTCAATCTGGGAGTAATCCGCGTCCATGAACTCACAGCCCTCTCTGGGCACAAACACTTTCCGGATCCGCCTGCCCAGCTCCATCCGCATGGGGATATTCTGGAGATTGGGCTCCGTGGAGCTGATGCGGCCCGTGGCCGTAATGGTCTGGTTAAAGTTCGTGTGGATCCGCCTGTCCCCCCCGATGTAGACGGCCAGCCCGTCCGCATAGGTGGATTTCAGCTTGGTCAGCTGCCTGTACTCCAGAATGTCTCTGACCACCGGGGCCTCCTCGGACAGCTTTTCCAGCACATCCGCGGCCGTGGAGTAGCCTGTTTTGGTCTTCTTGCCGCCGGGAAGCTTCATGGTATCAAAGAGCACCTCCCCCAGCTGCTTGGGAGAGTTGATGTTGAACGCCACTCCCGCCT
>ERZ808051.2254-NODE-2254-length-10140-cov-3.832356_pt1 | contig 10140 bp, 8 predicted proteins | sample MGYA00380199_ERZ808051 | MGnify/ENA primary metagenome ERZ808051 (study PRJEB31490, sample SAMN06133391) | mouse gut metagenome | isolation source: J11 | host: mice | place: China: Chengdu | collected 2015-05 ...
TGTACCCGAGAACGGGCTGTGCGCCGCTGGTAAGGCCCTGCACCGGCAGAGACAATATCTCCCGCACGGAATTGATCACTGTCATGATTCCCACGTACAAATCGCCGCCGTATATCTTTAGCGTGGCATTGCATACCACCTGCACCAGACAATTCGTGGCCTGCATGATAAAGCCCGACATGCCGAGGGCAGATATCTCCCTGGCCAGTTTCCAGTCCACCGGGAGATTCTGCTTCCGGATATGGAGCCCCGCCTTTTTCCCGGTCAGAAACCTCAGCACCCAGACGCAGGATACCATCTGGCTTAAGATGGTGGCCAGGGCAGCGCCGGCCACCCCCATGTCCAGTACAAATATAAATACCGGATCCAATATCAGATTCAGCACCGCCCCGATGAGGGTCGTCATCATCCCCATCCGCGGAAAGCCCTGGGCATTGATAAAGCCGTTCAGGCCCGTGGAGAGCATGGCAAAGGGCGTCCCCAGCAGATAGATGCGCAGATAAGCGTCCGCATACACATAGGAGGCGTCGCTGGCCCCAAACAGATAGAGCACCGGTCTGCGGAACAGATAGCAAAACAGGAAAATCACCACAGAGCATCCCATCAGCAGTGAACATGTGTTTCCCAGTATCTTCTCCGCACGCTCCTCCTCGCCGGCCCCTCTGGCAATAGAGAACAGCGGCGTCCCTCCTGTGCCGAACAGGTAGGTGAACGCGGCCACCAAGGTGGTCAGCGGGAACGCCAGCCCGATGCCGGTTAGCGCCATGCTGTCCGCCCCGGGCAGGTGTCCGATATAGACACGATCCACCACATTGTACAGAAGCAGCACCAGCTGCGCCAGCATCAGAGGGATGGCCTGAGATATAATGTTCTGCCATACCTTTCCCTTTGAAAAATCATTTGTCATGACCGCTCTTCCACCCCTCTGTCTTTTCTTTCTTTGTTGCTGTCGTCCTTACATTTCTGCCTGTCTTAATAGGTATTGCTGTTGTCCACCACCACCTGGGACTCTTTCTTCACAATGGTGGAAGTCCTGATCTTTTCCTGAAGCAGCTCATAGAATCTCTCGTCCGGGAAGTTCTTCACGTCCACGGTCTCCCCTGTCCAGGCGCTTAAGTGGATGGCATTGGAGATTGTAAGCCCATTGATGCCCTCCTCTCCCGGCGCCAGCAGAGGCGTGCCATGCAGCAGGGCGGAGGCGAAATTGCTCAGAATTCCCACATGCTGGGGGCCGCCGGAAAAGTCCGCCGGAATATTGCACTCCCAGCAGTCAGGTCTGCCAAAGGGCACGGTGTTGACCTGATTGTGCTCCCGCTCCGAAATGACATTGCGGTGGAACGTGATCTTGTTGTCCTCTACCACCACCTTGCCCATGTCGCAGGCGATCTCCAGGCGGTTGGTACCCGGCGTCTCCCCGGTGGAGGTAATGTATTCTCCCGTGGTGCCGTTGTCGTACTCAAAATACGCCATCACATCGTCTTCCACTTCAATATTATAATATTTGCCAAAGCTTGCCTTTGCGAATATCCGATCCGGCATACCGAACATCCACTGCCACAGATCCAGCTGATGAGGATTCTGATTGATCAGCGCGCCGCCGCCCTCTGACTTCCAGGTAGAACGCCATGTGCTGCTGTCGTGATAGGCCTGGGGACGGTACCAGTCCGTGATGATCCAGGTAATCCGCTTGATATGGCCCAGTTCCCCTCTCTGAACCATCTCCCGCAGCTTCTGATATACCGGATTGGTCCGCTGGTTGTACATGATGCCGAATTTCCGGTCGGACTTCGCTGCCGCCGCATTCATCTCCTTTACCTGGCCCGTATACACGCCTGCCGGCTTCTCCGTGATCACATGGAGCCCATGGGCAAAAGCCTTGACGGCAAGGGACGGATGATGGTAATGGGGCGTGGCGATGAGGACAACGTCACACAAGCCGCTGCCATATAGCTCCTCTACATCCTCAAATACCGGAATCTGGGGATACAATTGTCTGGCCGCCTCGCATCTGGCCGGAGCGGTGTCGCAGATTGCCCCCATGACCATATCCGGCACTTTCCCCTCAACCACATTCTTCACATGTCCGGTTCCCATGTTTCCAAAACCAACGATACCTAACCTGATTTTTTCCATAATACAATCCCTCCTATTTGATTTTATCTATTTGACTTTATTTATGATTTCTTCCAATGCGCGATATGCCAGTGTGAAAGTCCCCTCTCCGCCCTGGGGCAGATCCAGCATCTTGTCGTCCAGCTCCAGCGCCGCCAGACCCGCAAAGCTGCCCAGATGGGGCTCCAGGCTTAAGAACCCGTCATATCCGGCGTCGAAAAGACTTTTCAGGATATATTCCACATTTCCGTCCCCGGATCCGGCCGGCACTACGCTTCCGTCTTTCATAAACGCGTCCTTGATATGTACGTAGCTGACGAAGTCTTTCAGCTTTTCATAGGCTTCTTTCGTATCCTGCCTGCACTGCACGAAATTGGCAGGGTCAAAGACGGCGCGGAAATGCTCACAGGCCAGTTCTCTCATCAAATCCTCACAGCGCTCTGCAGTATCTCCGTATATATCTTTCTCATTCTCATGGAGAAGCACTACATTCTGCTCTTTCGCATGGGCAATCATCCTGCGCAGGCGGTTTATGACTTCCTCCCGCTCTTTCGCAGTCCACTCTCCCGCGTTCTCCCCTGCAGGACGGTAGAAGCTGAACATTCTGATATACCTGGCGTCCAGCATTTGGGCGATCTCCACCACTCTCCGAAACCGTTCAAAATGGGCCTCAAAATCCTCGTCAAGCCTGATTTTCCCGATAGGGGAGCCAATGGAGGATACGCTTATTCCCTCTCTCTCCATCTTCTCCTTTAGCGCCGCCACTTCACTGTCGGAAAGATCCGCAATGTTCTTCCCGTCGATCCCCCTGGGTTCAAAATAGCCGATACCCAGTTTCCGAAGCACGCCAAACTGTGTGTCCACGTCCTCTGCGATTTCATCGGCAAAACCGCTGATCTTGTCGTATTTCATCTGGCTTTTCTACCTCCTTCATTCCGGAGCCGTCCCTTTGTTTTTCTGCTCCTATATATAAAGGTACCATATTTTATACCATCTGTAAAATGCTTTTCATGAAATCCTTCATGTTCTGCCCAAATACAAAGATACGCTAACCCCAAAAAATAGCAGAATTTTCAGGCTTGTATTCCTGTATCCATAGGCATATAATAGAAGATAGACAAAACAGTTGACTATATGGATTCAGAAAAGAGAGAAGGTAATCTTATGATTATGTCTGAAAACCGTTCTGAAAACAGCTCTGAAACAATCATCCGCACTGCCCGCGCAGAGGACGCGTCTGAAATTCGGGACATCTACGCCCCTTATGTAGAGAATACGGCTGTCACATTTGAATACGAAGTTCCAAGTGTAGAAGAATTCCGCAGTCGAATCGAGCACACTCTGCAGAAATACCCTTATATCGTCGCCGAGGAAAACGGAGAAATCCTGGGCTATGCCTACACAGGCGCATTCGTAGGACGGGCCGCTTATGACTGGTCTGCGGAGACCACAATCTATCTAAAGCAGGATAAGCAGAAAATGGGCCTGGGAAAAAAGCTCTATGAAGTGCTGGAGCTCATCTCCAAAGCCCAGAATATCTGCAATCTCAACGCATGCATTGGTTATCCGGAGGTGGAAGACGACTATCTGACGAAAAACAGCGTTCAGTTCCACGGACATTTGGGGTATGATTTCGCCGGGAAACTGCACAACTGCGGATACAAGTTCGGGACATGGTATCATATGGTATGGATGGAAAAAGCCCTTGGCGTGCATCCGGACAGTCCCCTGCCCATTGTCCGATTTCCGGAATTAACGAAAGACCAGTTGAGAAAATGCGGTGTGACCATATCCCGCTAAATAGTGTATTCCCCTTACTTTCTCCGGCTGCAGCTGCGGTGCCGCTTCTCAGGAGGCGGCGCCGCAGCCCAGCCAGGAGATGAATTCTCTGTTGATCCGTTCCTTTAGGTGCATCCGCTCCTCCTTTGTGACAAACGCTCCGTCCGCGCCGTTGAGCGCCAGCTGCCTCAATGAGGCAGGGCTCAGCGAAAACCGGTCCCGGAGCAGTAAATATTCCTTTCTCAAATCCGTGTCCGACACTGTCATATTGTCGGTATTCACAGTGACACCCAGCCCCCTTTCGAGAAATCTTACCAGCGGATATTCCTCCGGGGATTCCACGGTTCTTGTCTGCAGATTGCTGGAGTAGCACATTTCCAGATAGATGTTCCTCTCTTTCAAAAGCGCCGTCAGCTCAGGATCCTCCATGGCATGTATCCCGTGTCCGATACGCACCGCGCCTAATTCCAGCGCTTCCCGCACGCTTTGTGCCCCTGCGGCCTCGCCTGCATGGATGACGGCAGGAACCCGTCGCTCCCCCGCTCTGCGGAAAATGTCGGCGAATGCCTCCGTGGGATAGGCCGCCTCATTCCCGGCCAAGTCCACCGCACAGACGCCTTTGTCCAGAAATCTCTCCGCCACCGCCACTGTCTCCATGTTTTCCGCCCTGTTTGTGCTCCCTCTCATACAGCACAGAATCACCCCGGCGGATATCCCGAAATCCCTAACTCCCCGGTTCAGACCCGATACGGCCGCGGATACGGCTGCCTCCTGTGTAAGGCCCCTTTGCATGTGCAGCTGAGGGGCGAAGCGAATCTCCCCGCGGCACAGCCCCTGTTCCCCCAGCCTCTCTAACAGCCTGTAGACCGCAAATTCCAGGCCAGACTCCGTCTGCAGCACCCGAAGCGGCAGGTCGAATTTCTCCAGATATTCCTTTAAGTTCCTGCAGCCGGGCTCCACCGTAAGCTTCTCCTTGAGTTCCTCTTCCGTCTCTGCCGGAATCTCTGTCTTTGACATTTCTGCCAGCCGGAACATGTCCGCCGGAGCTATGGAACCGTCGAGATGTAAATGCAGATCAATCATATGCTTCCCCCTTTTCCTGTTTCCCGTCAAGCCGCCTGCGGCGGCCCATTCACCGTGCTCTGCGCTGTCCCGGACAGTCTCACCCTACCTTTAAGCCCAGGCATTCCGCTCTCCTGCAAAAGCTCTGATACTGTCTCTCGGTAATAAAATCCGCTCTGGTGACAGGTGCGGTGAAATGGAAGTCCACCTCTTTCATGGCTTTCAGCGCCGCCTGCCTTATGGTCATCTCCCCGAACTGATAGGGGGCATCCAGATTCCTCATATAGTCAATGTCAAAGGCATTGTTGTGGTCAAACAGGGGATGGCAGCCCAGGATCTCCATGGAACCGGTATCGTAGAAGAACCCCCAGTTCTGCCCATGCCTATCGCGATTGCTGATGAGGAAATCCACGATCCACATTTTGTAGATGCTTTCCCCGTCCACCCGCAGCATCTCTCTCTCCGGGTCCAGCCCGTTTACATTGCAGTAAGAGATAAATTCCATGCCCGTGAGAATGGCCTTGTCCCGGGTGGTCATGCAGGGGCACATGCAGACATATCTATCTTCATCTGTCCCCGCCTCATAGTGGACATGGTCTACATTCATCTTGTCCAGCAGACCGGAACACATGACTTCTATCCTGGACTCCGTGTTTCCGTTTTCCCCCAGCTTGTAGAGCCATAGCAAACCGTCCGCGTGCCGCCTCCACGCTTTTGCGTAGGTTCCGTTGGTGGTGAGCTCAGGGGTCACCATGGAGCCCTGAAGCGTAAGCGATTTCCCGTGCAGCGCCACCTGGGCCACCACCTCATTCAGCGGATTCTGCTTTACATCCACCTTGCTCCAGCAGATGTCCCGGTCCTCCTCAAACTTAAGCCAGTACGGGTCCGACACGGATGCGGCCCGGCAGGTCATGGCAATCTTCACACGCTGCTCGTCCGTTCCCACCTGCTCAAAGCGGAATAAGTTGTAGATCCACTTTGCGTTGGCGCGGCTTAGGAGCAGTACTCTGCCTGTGAGCCAGCTGACCACGGCCTCCTGGTTTTTTCTGGACGCGATCAGAGACTGCGTCATCTCATAGGAGGATTTTATGCTGCGGGGATCCGGTATTTCCTTTAGCCTCCCCTTTATCTGGTAAGGCAGGTATTTCTCGTTTATTACCTCGTATTTGAGCCCGTCGAAGTCTACTTTCATGACTTCCGTATCTTTCATCATAATGGTAAAGGCTTTCACTCCATCCATGCCCGCCCTCCTTTCTTATACTTGCGCTTTCTTTTCCGATGCCGCCTGTCCACAGGCGCTGCGTCACTTTCATTATACCAGAGAAGCGGCCGTTTGTCCTGTTTTCACCAAGGATTTTCACAAAAAAGCCTTTCCCGCCTCAGCCAAATATGGTACAATGGCAAAAGCGCCCAAATGCGCCGCGACACAGAATATACTGCCAAAAGGACAAGATAAAACCATGATAAACAAAACAGCTCTGAGACAATCCCTGATTCTATTTACCGCCGCCCTGATATGGGGCTTTACTTTTGTGGCCCAGAGTGTGGGAATGGACTATGTGGGGCCCTTTACCTTTATCGCCGCCAGGAATATCGTAGCCCTGTTCATTCTCCTGCCCATGGCTGTCCTCATGGACAGGCGGGGCAAAAAGCCGCAGAACCGGAACCTCTCTGATCCGAAAAGGGGGAACCGCCTCCTGCTCTCGGGCGGTATCTGCTGCGGCATCTTCCTGTTTCTGGGAAGCACCCTGCAGCAGTTCGGCGTAAGAGACACCACCGTAGGCAAGGCCGGCTTCATCAGCGCCCTGTACATGGTAATGGTGCCGGTGCTGGGAATCTTCCTGGGAAAGAAGACGACGATCCGGTTGTGGGCAGCCGTGGCCCTGGCGGCCTTTGGCATGTATCTGCTGTGTATGACAAAGGGGGATTTCCATCTGCAGAAAGGGGATCTCTATCTCCTGGCCTGCGCGGCGGCATTCTCTTTTCAGATCCTGTCTGTGGACCGCTTCTCGCCTCTGGTGGACGGCATAAAGCTCTCCTGTGTGCAGACGCTGACCAATGCCGTTCTCGGCACGGTTATGATGGTTTTGTTCGAGCGCCCTGATTTCGGCAGCATTCTCGCCGCCTGGATGCCCATTGTGTACGCAGGGGCCCTCTCCAGCGGAATCGGATACACTTTCCAGATCATCGGCCAAAAGGACCTGAATCCCACCGTGGCCTCTCTGATCATGAGCCTGGAATCCGTCATCTCCGCCCTGGCAGGATGGCTGCTCCTGAAGCAGACCTTGAGCGCCAGGGAACTCACCGGCTGCGCCCTCACATTCCTGGCTATCATCCTGGTCCAGCTGCCCGGCCGTGAAAGGAACGCTTGCAAAAGCGCCCTGTCTGATTTACAATGGGAGAAAGAGTAAACGGCGGCGTATTCCATACGTCAGAAGGAGGGTATATGAAAGATTCCAATTGCGGCTACTGTATGAAAGGGGAGCTTCTGGACAAATTCGGGATTTTTATCTGCGATCTGGACGTGAGCAGCCTGATTCTGTTCAAGGAACAGAGCAAACCGGGCAGATGCATCGTGGCCTACAGGGAGCATGTCAGCGAGCTGGTGGATATCAGCGCCGAAGAGCGCAATGCCTTTATGGCGGATGTGGCCAGGGCGGCCAAAGCGCTCCACAGAGCCTTTCACCCGGATAAGGTAAACTACGGCGCTTACGGCGACACAGGCTGCCATCTGCATATGCATCTGGTGCCGAAATATGAGGGCGGGGACGAGTGGGGCTCTACTTTCCGGATGAACCCGGACAAGGTGTATCTCAGTTCCGGGGAATACGACGAGATGATCGCGAAGATCAAGGCGAATTTATAGGGTATGCGAAGGGGCTGTCCGAGACAGCCCCCTTTGCATTCTCCCATTCTATGTCCCGCGATTTTCGTGCAGCATACGCACGAAAACACTTCGCAGAACTACCCGTGAACAGCAGCCATTCTTTTCCGCAAGCACTCCGCCTGCACTTTTACATGGCCGGGGCGTCAGCGGCATCCGCCCAAACGCCTCTGCGGACTTATTCCTCTCTCAGTCCGCAAAGACCTCCACCTGCACTCCCTCCGCTCCCATAAATTCATAGGTAAAGCGAACTACAGAATTGTCTTTTTCCGTCCGGAACCATTTCCTGGGGCCGGAGCCGCTCCTGGGGTAGCGGTCTGTGGTGTAGACCGCGGACAGCGTACCGTAGGTGGACACGCCGAAATTGTACTCGCCCGCAAAGGGAATCACCACCGAGAGCACATAGGTATTGTTCCCGATATAGTACATCCGCGTAACCTCGCTGTTAGAATCGTTCTCCACTGCCCCCGCATAGGGCTGGAAGCTGCCGTAGACCACTACCCGCTCCGGAAGCTTGTACCCTGTCTTCTCATCGTAGACCTCCCGGGCCCCGTGATCCTGTACCAGCGGCGGATTCCCTGCCCGCTCCCGCAGGCTGTGGCCCGCAGCCCAGATTCTGGCGATGGTCTCCTCCTGGGAAAAGCCCATGGGACAGGAGGGACTCTTTTCATTGCACTGATAGAAGCTCTGTACCTGCTTAAGTCCGTTGTCTGCCCGCTGCATCTCCACCCCGGCATCCCCCAGCATTCTCCGGAAAGGAACCTCAAAGAACGCGTTCACATTCATGACCTCTGTCCAGCGGTAGGTATACTCCAGGAAGCGATTCCGCTCCTCGAAAGGCTGATTGGCAAACCAGGCGATCTGGTCATACCCCCACCAGTCCCTGGCGGCCAGCTCTCTGCGGGTCAGTTTCTCGGGCTCATCCACCACGCGTCCGCCCCAGTTGTCATACTCCATCAATAACGGCATGGCCTGCGCACTCCAGCCGTCGGGATTCACGCCGCCCTCGCTGAAGCCCTCCCGCACCAGCACAAGCTTCTGGCCCTCTTCCTCCAAAAGCGGCACCCGTGTAAAGGGCATGGCATGGTAGTCAAACAACAGTTTGCCCCGAATACTCACGCCGTGGGTATGGGCGTCCATCAAAATCTTATGGCGTCTTGCGTGAACGGCCGCATACTCTCTGATCATGTCAAATACCCGGGCCGTACGGGCCATACCCGGATCATTGGCCGTGTACAGGTGAATCTGCCCCATGTGAAGCGCCTCATAGCCGCAGTCAATATAGCGGGTGGCCCTGTAGTAGAACCACATGGCCGTCTCCGTGCGGCTCAGATCCGGAATTCCCCCGTTCTTTACAGGGTCGTCCCGCTTGCTGCGAAAGCCTGCAGGCTCTCCGGGGAACAGCATATCCGCCAGGCAGAAATGTCTCTTCTCCGCCTTCTGTCCGAATGCCTCCAGCACATAGAGGGGGATCTCCACCTCCTCCGCGCGCTCCACCACGATCTCAAAGATACAGGACTGCAGAATGATCTCCGGATCCGTCTCATGCACCAGCTCCGCCAGCCGCCTGGACTTCTCGAAATGCACCTCATCGTCCTCCGTCATATACCAGATTCCGGAGGCTCTGCCCAGGAACTTCGCCCCGATCCTTTTGATCGCTCTCAGATCATCCTCCAGAGTCTCGCTGTCGTACAGCCCTGAGGCGGTCACTGAGCGGCTTAAATAATTTTCCAGCACCGGTTTCGTTATTATTTTGTCAAATGTAAAATCCATATCCCTCCTACTTTCGTCGCGGCGGCTGTCCCGGCCTATAGCTCCAACAGCCTTGCCACCGCCCCAAACATGCGCCCTGTGGCGCCTTTCTCCATTCTGCCGTTCTCTTTTCTAAGCACTGCCGGTCCCACCATGTCGAAATGGACCCAGGGATGGCCCTCTACAAACTCCTGCAAAAACGAGCCCGCCACGCTGGCCCCGGCCCTCTTGTCCGGCATATAGTTGGCCAGGTCCGCCGTCTTGGACCAGAGGAGCTGGCGCCTGTAGCGCTCTCCCAGGGGCAGGCGCCACACCGGCTCTCCGCTGGCAAGGCAGGCTCTCTCCACCTGCTGTGCCAGCCCCTCCTCATTGCAGAAAAATCCTGTCGTCTCGTCACCCAGAGCCTCCTGGCAGGAGTAGGTCAGCGTGGCCAGATCCACCAGCCTCTCGGCCTCCCTGGCAGCAAAGGCAAGCCCGTCCGCCAGGACCAGCCTGCCCTCCGCGTCCGTATTGTACACTTCCACGGTCCTGCCGGACAGCATGGTGATCAC
>ERZ808051.2255-NODE-2255-length-10133-cov-4.674324_pt1 | contig 10133 bp, 8 predicted proteins | sample MGYA00380199_ERZ808051 | MGnify/ENA primary metagenome ERZ808051 (study PRJEB31490, sample SAMN06133391) | mouse gut metagenome | isolation source: J11 | host: mice | place: China: Chengdu | collected 2015-05 ...
TATGACCTGGCCGAGCGATACGGTGTCAACTATATCAATTTCCTCGACCTGCCGGATGTGGTGAATTTTATGACGGACTGCAATGATGCGGATTCCCACCTTAACGCATCCGGGGCAAAAAAGGTAACCGATTACCTGGGCGCATACATCGGGGAACATTACAATATCCCCGACCGCCGGCCGGATGCCGCCTACTCCTCCTGGAATGATGCCTACACTTCCTACCTTGACCGCAAAGCTACGGCATTTGGCACGCAGAAACTGCTTTCCTCCTACCTGATGCTCTTAGCGGACAAGGATATCAAAAGCCGTGTATATGTGCGCTCGGACTCGGTGATCCTGAAAGATGAGCGCATGTCGGCTCTCCTTGAAAATATAGGGCAGTACGGCGCGGACAGCGAGGTAAAGATACTCTCCCCGGAAGAGTTTGCTGCAAACAGTGAGGAGAATGCAGATGCGGACATTAAGCTTTATGTTTACCGGGCTGATACGGGCGAACTGGCTGACGAAACCGCATTTACAGTCACAAGTGAACAGCCCCTCACCATACGGCGCGCCAACTGATTTAAGGACTTACCGACCCGCAGTCTTTATAAGTTTTTTATAACTTTGCTTATTGACATTTACAGGGCGGATAATTATACTTAATATGTGAGAAACTTGGAATTTGTGCAGGATTTTCCGGGGCTGGCTCAAGATTTTTGCTTCCCGGTTTTCCCACATTCCACAAAGGAATAGAACAAGGAGGATTTGATTATGTCTACAAAGGCTTATTACAAGCAGAGCGAGATCGGTGCCGGCAAAGTCGGCTTTTCCAAGACCCGCTCTATCATCGAGGCAGCATTCTACGGCAACAATGTCGTAAAAGTAAATACCTTGAAGGAAGCTTACGATCTGGCTAAGAATTCCCCGGGAACTGTTGTTACCGATATGCCGGTACTTCGCGGCGAGGAGTTCGGTCTTGAGAAGGACGCAAAGGTTCTTCTTTTTAACGATGGTGCCGTTACCGGGCGTTACGCAGCAGCGCGCCGCATCAAGGGCGAGCCTGGCGTTGACGATACAAAGCTTGACAAGGTGGTTATGGACGCTGTCTATGAAACACGCTGGAAGACAATGTACCATGCGGAGTGCTTTGTTGGCCTTGACCCTGAGTTTATGGTAAAAGCCCACCTTCTTATCCCGGAAGGAGAAGAAAATGTACTTTACAACTGGATGATTAACTTCCAGTATATGTCCGACGAGTATGTAAAGATGTACAAGGCATCCAGACCTGTAGGCGATGGCAGCGAACCAGATATCTATATTTTCTCCGACCCGCAGTGGGTTCCGGGCAACCGTCCGGACGTTGATTACAGTTGTCTGTCCGACCCGCTCACACTCTGCTATTTCGATACGAACCAGAACTGCGCTGCCATCCTCGGCATGAGGTATTTCGGCGAGCACAAGAAGGGGACACTGACAATGGCATGGGCGATCGCAAACCGCAACGGCTATGCTTCCTGCCACGGTGGACAGAAAGAATACTCCCTCCCGGGCGGCAAGAAGTTCGTAGCTTCCGTATACGGTCTGTCCGGCTCCGGAAAGTCCACGCTGACCCACGCAAAGCATAACGGCAAGTACGATGCGGACGGCGGCATCAAGGTTCTTCATGATGATGCGTTCATCATCAACTCCGATACCTGCGCATCCATCGCACTGGAGCCGACCTATTTCGACAAGACGGCGGATTACCCGACCGGCTGCCCGGACAACGCTTACCTGCTCTCCGCGCAGAACTGCTCCTGCACGCTTGACGAGGACGGCAAGATCCAGCTTGTAACAGAGGATATCCGCAACGGCAACGGCCGCGCGATCAAGTCCAAGCTCTGGTCGCCGAACCGCGTGGACAAGATCGACGCGCCGGTTAATGCGATCTTCTGGATTATGAAAGACCCTACCATCCCGCCGGTTGTAAAACTTAAAGGTTCCGCGCTTGCTTCCGTTATGGGTGCTACACTCGCTACAAAGACTTCTACCGCAGAGCGCGTTGCCGCAGGCACCGACTTAAATGCAATCCGCATTGTGCCTTACGCTAACCCGTTCCGCACCTATCCTCTTGTAAACGATTACGAGAAGTTTAAGAAGCTTGTTGAGGAGAAGAATGTTGCATGCTATATCGTAAATACCGGCGATTTCATGGGACAGAAGGTTAAACCTGCGGATACACTCGGCATCCTTGAAACGATTGTTGAGGGCAGGGCAAACTTCGAGAAGTGGGGTCCGTTCGAGGATATCGAGATCATGAACAACTGGGATGGCAAGACTTCCGACAACTTCACTCCGAACTTTGACGATGCGGATTACAAGGCACAGCTTAAATCTGCAATGCAGACCCGCGTTAAAGCTGTAGAGGATTTCGCAACAAAGAAGGAAGGCTATGACAAGCTTCCGGACGAGGCTCTCGCAGCATTAAAGAAACTTGTGGATGAGCTGAACTAATTTCCTGTAAAAAGGATTGGAGATAAGTTACACCATAAAAAAAGGGACAGTGCAAAGGTATTTCCTGCCTTTGTACCGTCCTTTTTTATTGAATCACAGGCAATCTAAACTTCCATGATCTTCAAACTTCCCGATCTGTAGGCAAATGTTTTTCTTAATAAAATACTGTTCCACAAAATAGAAAAAAGGGAAGGCATATCCATTCCTATACCAGAACAAATATGCCTTCCTTTTTACCATGTCCATTTGCAGATTGTCAGACCAACCCAAGCCATTCCTCTACTTCTTCCACCGGGTAACCAACCACCTGTGCAATTTCTTTTGTCGCCATCCCCATTTCATACAGCTTTTTTGCACTCTCCTTGGCTTTTTTCAGCTCGCCTCGCTGCTCACCTCGTTGCTCGCCAATCTGTTCACCTTCCCGCTTTCCTCTCTGCTCTGCCTCCATCTGCATCTCCTGGATTGCCTTACACACATCAACCACCTCCTCGCTTTTCTTATATTTTATCCCCGAATTTGTAACCGCCTGGATCACATCCACCGCCCTGCGCTCCAGTTCCCTGAACCGCTTTTGGTTGTTTTCCAGTATCCGGTTTAGTTCCTCCTTATCCTCGGAATACTTGATGAAAAGCAGGACTTCCTGCAGGCTCGACTGGAATTTCATGATCTCCTCGTCCGTCATCTGCGCCGGGGCAATCAGGCGCACATGGTAGTTATCCATACAGGCTCTCACTGCTGGGTCGGATACTTCCATCATATCAAATAAGCTAAGTGGACCATCCCACGGTTTTGAACTAAACAAGATGGTCACGGTGATGGAGGGGATCAGTTTGTCTTCTTTCCAGAATCCACTGAGGAATTCCTCCGTGCTGGGTATCTTCCCTCCTTCTGTTTCTTCCACTTTCCCCTTTTGTTCTTTCCTTTCTTTTTTATGTGACTTTGCTGCCTCCTCCACCTGCCCAGCATAGTCCAGCATATCATAAAGACCATTCCTCACAGGCATTGCGAAATGCACAATGCGCTGATTCTCCACCCCATAAAGCACATATTCAATTTTCCCGTCCGTCATTGCGGCATAGAGTTTCTGCACATCCCGGAATTTCTGGACTGGGACAACCGCACCGTCCGCCCCATAAGGCAAAGCAATCTTTGTGGAATCACGTTCCTTCAACTGTTCTGGTTCAATCACCTGCCGCCCCTGGTAAACATAGTAGTTAAAAATATCTGCAAAGATGCTTGCATCCTGTACATATGCTTTTGTAATGGTATCTGCTTTCAATGGTATCCACCCCTTTCTTCTTAAAATATATTGCAGACAATGGATGTTTTTCCCTTGCCTTTGTTGGTTCTATTATACGAAAAATCCAGCCTTTTTTCAAGTAAATTCAAAAGAGCAGGTAGGCCAAGGTTGTGGTGGTAGCTGATTTGCCAACGCCACCTTTCTCATTCATAATGGCTATGATTTTTTCCATTCGTTATTCTCCTTTCGTAGTTCGCTGGGTAAAAGTTCTCCCTGGGTAAGCGGTGAGGGGTAAATAGGGTAAAAAATAGGACTTAATCGGTCAAACCCTTAAAACAAAAGGTTTTCTGATTAAGTCCTATTATAACAGCATCAAATCTATGCAACATTGTCAAGTGATGAGTTTAATTTTGCGCACAAAAAAAGCAGGGACTCTCTTGAATCTCTGCTTTTAAAATATCCTAAGAATAACTAAATTTTTTTGCCGAACTCCATCATTCTATCACATATATACATAATTGCATTAAAATTTTCCTTAATCCATGAAGTTCATTTTTCGTTTCATGCTGCAACCACGCTCACTTTGCGTACTCTGCCAGTTCATATACCCTTGCTTTTGTTAAGTCTGCCGCTCTCGATGCTTCCACCGACGGCTGTATGCTCCCGCCCTCACACTCCTGTCCGGCGGCTTGCACTTCTGCGTCCTTGAATGCAATCCATTCTTTTTCCTCTTTCCGCAAAACTTCCATGTCCACTTCGTTCAAATTCGCTTCCAGCAGTCCCCACACAATATTCAGGGTATCGTCCCACATTTGGTACATCTCTGCGGCAGTTATATTCATATCCATTTGTGTGTCAGCTGCCTTCTGTTTTTCTGTTATTTCTTTCTCCCGCTCCTCGGCATACGAAATTTCTGCGGCGATTTCATCGGAAAGGCTCGGTTGGAATGCGGCGTTTCCAGCTTGTCCTGCTACAGATTCGTCCGGTGCGCTACCAGAAACCTCCTTCTTCTCTGCCTGCTTCGCGCCATCTGGCTGCTTCTTTTTTGCACAATACAAAAATTCCGCTTCTTCCTGTGGTGACTTTCTGTAATACACATTGATTTCATCAGTGTTATATTCTAACGTATAATAACTGAAATCGGCCGTATCGTCAGCATATACCTGTTCTGGATATTTGATATATATTTTGTTGTCCTCCACGGCTTGTATGTTAGAAGAATCCGCCAAAAACCGATAAGAGTATTCCGATTCGTAATCGAAAATATCATATCCGCCAGATATTTTCTCTATCACCAGCCTTCCGATTCCCCCATCCGATACATATTCATATTCTCCCACCAGAATTTCCGGCACATTCTCTTTTCCAGTTTCTTCCTTCTCTCCTCCCGCCGCATGTGCAGCCGAATCGCCATTGTCCGAGCTGGTCTGATCTTCGCTGTCTCCTGCAGTTCCGGTATTCTGTGCTGCCTGTGGTTCTTCATCGCTTTCCACGATTTTTTCTATGCCACTTTCCACCTTCGTGTCATCCTCGGGGTTCTCTATCCGTCCACACGAAGATAACACAAACAGAATCGCGCCCACCGACATTGCAATTTTCATCTTCCTCATGTGTTATCACACCTCCTGCCTCACTCTTAACGCTTCATTTATATCACAGTGAGAAAAGAAATAAAATACTTCCTGCACAAACGACATTATTTTTGCGCAAACGACATAAAAATCAATTATCAAACCACATTCTCCACTCAAAAAATTCCTTCTTAAACTCTTTACTATGGACTCTCCCAATGATTACCTTTAATCCATTACAAAGTGTAATTTCACTGCTGTGTACCTTTTCAATGTATTTCAAATTGACGATATATGACCGATGTATCTGAAAAAAGCCAAATTGGGATAAGCTTTGTGCTGCTTCTGATATCTGTCCTTCACAAAAATGTTCCCTTCCATCAAGCATAAGATATCTTAGTTTCCTTCCATATGTTTCAACAAGAAGAAGTTCATTCAAATTTATCTTTATGCGAATCCCAGCAGTATCATCACAAAAAATAATCCGATCCTGAATCTTTGTTTTCAGGAAGGAATCAAGTGCTTCACCTATTTCATCCAAATGCTTTTTATCTATATACCTGAAGGCATTCACTTTATATCCTAATCTTGCCTGCTCCGTATGAGAAGTCAGAAAACAAATTTTACTTTTATTCCCACAATGCATCAATTGTTCCGCTATTTGAAAACCATCTTCGCCCTCTGCAAGTTCAATATCCAAAAACAACAGATCAAAATCCGAATTTTTCATGAATTCTTTTCCACTACTATAGGAATTGATTTGAAATGAAATATTTTTATCACTGCAATATTTTTCGATAATCGTCTGTATCTTATCTCTCCATACTACTTCATCTTCTACAATAGATATTTTCATTCCTCTTTCTCCTCTGCTTTGGCAGTTGGTATAGCAATACTGATTTTAAACAACGCTCCTCTATTTTCCACTATTGATTCCATATAACATTCACCATGATACTTTTCAACAGTTGCTGCAATATTTTTCAGACCAAAACCATGATTTTCCTTATCCTTTTTCGATGTCATAAAAAAGTCTGATTTTGTGTTAATTCTTTCAGCAACACTGTTACTGACAACAATAAAAATTTCCTTCTTATGTTCTACAAATTCAACACGTATTCTGGGAACATCTACTTTTACCGCCGCTTCGACAGCATTTTGCAGTATATTTCCCATCAGTGTTGTAATATCAAACATCTCAAGAGGCATTTTTTCGGTCAGCTTTCCCAAAACAACAAACTCTATATTTTCCTTTATTGCCAAATACAAATAATAATTAACAATAACATCAAGAAAACTATCTCCTGTATGAATCTTTAAATCAAACTCATCCTGAATATTCCAGATAGTATCTATATATTCTTTGGCTTCTTCTGTCTTTTTCACGTTCATTAACTCTCTAAGAACTCCAATATGATTTACCAGATCGTGTTTAAAACGCCGTACGGCTACCGACTGTTGTAACTGATAATCATATTGCTGTTTTTGCATATACATAAAAGACTGCAGTTCCCTGTTCTGCCTGCTTGATAGTATATTTTTAACAGCAAGGCTGAGTGTAAGAAAAACCGAATAGATTCCCCCCACTATACTGATAAAAAATACTGCATATGCATCCCAGCCATACATTGTGTGATTTTCATTAAAAAAAACAAAAACAAAATTATAAAATAGTTGAAAAATACTACCCTGCACTAAAAGCGCAAACTTGTATTTGAACTCTATATCACACATATAAACTTCATGTTTTTTAAGAATCCGCAAGTATGCCAAAAGATATATTACAAACGAAAGCAAATAAGCAGGCTCCATCCACCATGCAATATCTGTACTGCTAATTCCCCCGCCTATCATCATAACCTGTATCAACATGACACTAAATGTATCAATGATTCCAGTAAAATACATGAGAGCTGCGCTTAATACAATCAAATGTCCTAAACGCTCCTCAAAAAACAAACAAATGGAAAGCACACTCCAAAATATATAAACAAAGGGAGAGTTTGTATCAAAATATGTATTGAAAGCACCCGCAAAGAAACACACCACCTGTTCCATGCATCTGCAAGAAAGCAGACCACAAGATTATTATACTTTGTAGTTTTCTGTCTTGCAAGAAATAATCTAAAAAAGAAAGGCTAAAAATGAAAATACAGATAATACCTAACGAATCTAATATCGCTTTTTCATCCTACATATTAGTATTTTTAAGTAAATTAATTACCACAAGACGCTTTTGCAAATCTCTTTCAATAATAGGAATGCTCAATTCCATATATAAATCATGATATTTCACATCATTATTTTAACTCCTGATAAGCATCCATAAGTTCCAACCATGCGTTACTATGTTCCTTACTCCACTCCAAACTGCCCTAACACCTCCTTTAAAATCAAATGATTCTTCGGATTTCTTATATCGCTCCTGGCATATGCCGCATCCCGCTCCCAGTACGGGGCATTAGAGCCTGCCGCAATACACTCTTCCAAAATTCTTTTGTCCACATTCAGACTAAAGCCAATCCCGTTATTCCTTGAAATCCCCGGTACAACCCTGTTTCCGGAAAGCGGAATTTCCCGGTAAGAGGAACCAATCTGCAATATGATCTTATCCGGATTCCTGGCATCAATGCTCTGCCCATACATCACCGGGTATTCCTCCTGTTCCTCCCGAACCGGCAGATTCCCCACAATCTCATAATCCCCGTAGTAAACGCGGTTATCCATAATATATTGTGCGGGACATGCCGGATAACTCTCCAATATTCTTGGCGTTACATCCGGATCAGTTGTTACAATATGGTAAACTTTTACAATCAAAGGTTTCCCCATCAAAATATCCCAGTGTTTCTCCCCGAGGTTCCTCCGTTTTATCACATCGAGCAAAATCCTCCCGTACCCGTAATGGGTGCGGTCAATCCCAAACCGAAAAAAATCCCCCTCGTTATATTTGCAGTGCTTCCTCGTCCCCCCGGCAAATTCCTTCACTTTCGCCATCTGCACATCGTCCGTCTCCTCCACCCAGCGCTTTAAAAACACTGCAAGCTCTTCGTCGGACATTGGGGAAAGCCCCGCCATGTGCGAGGAATACAGGGTGCGCTGGTTTGTTATACTGCCAATTAAAAGATGACCGTGAAATAAAAAATAAACGCCCTCACTGCCCATTCTCTGTAAATTCGCGAGCGTGAACTTTTTCTCCTTTCCCCGCTTTGTCTTAGGGAGGAGCTTTGTCTTCTCGGGCGATGCCTTCACCCAGTAAGTATGCTCCTCGGAATGTCCTTCCCGGTCAATAATCCATTTCCGGATCACATCCCCATTAAAATACAGAATGTTTCCCTTCCCCATGTCCACACGCTCCCAGTAAGGTTCAACTTCGAGAAGCCCCAGACAACGGCGCTGTTCATTGGTCAGTTCCATAAAATATTCCCCTTCTTTCAAAGTATAATTCTCGGTGTTCTCTGTCCCACACAAAAAACATCATCCAAAACATATCTTAAACATAAGGCATGGGTTCTCCTCTTCCGCAATAAACGTGCCAAAATCCCGAAACCTTGCATTCTTTTAACACTCTACCGCGCGTTTATTTTCCACAATCCTCAAACTCTTTTACCAAAGTTCTTCTTACCACACCCCATCCCCCATCTTACAATGCCACCCTTTATCCCATCCTTCAATCCAGCGGAAAAACTTCCCTGTACATCTTTCGATTATACCCCACAAGCAGTACAAAATCAAGCCTCCGCACGTCCTGCACCCTATCCAGGACAAAATAAATTTGATAAAAAACAGATTATATAGTATACTGTTTATTAATATCCGTAAGATTGCACACGGGAATAAACTACGCAAATACAATTACACAAAAAACATAATTCCATAAAAGGCAACCATACTCCCACAACTTCATGGAAAGGAGATTTCCAAAAATGAATGATAAAGAACTGAAAATTAAACGTTACCGCGAAGAAAACAAAGCTGCCATTCCCGGGCAGATTGTCTTTACAGGCTCGTCGCTGATGGAAATGTTCCCGATCAATAAACTGCTTAAAGAACACGGGGACAATACGATAATATATAACCGTGGAATTGGCGGGTTCGTTTCCGGGGAACTTCTAAAAGTGATCGATGTGTGTGCGACCGATTTAAAGCCATCCAAAATATTTATCAATATCGGCACAAATGATTTAAGTGACAGCCGCATCACGATTTCCGGTCTGATGGAAAATTATGATAAAATTATTTCCGAAATTGAAAATAAACTTCCGGAAACAGCAATTTATCTTATGGCATATTATCCGGTCAATTATGAAGCCGCCGCACCGGATATGAAAGAATGCCTGAAAATCCGGAACAATGAAAAAATCCGGGCAGCAAACATCGAGGTCAAAAAACTTGCCGAAAAACACGGCAAATATTTTATTGACATCAATAAAAATCTCATGGATGAACAGGGCCGCTTAAAAGCCGAATACACCGTAGAGGGGCTTCATATCAATGAGGACGGCTACCGGGCAGTTTATGGCGATATTATGGCATATGTAAAGGAACCCAAAAAAGAAGTTTAAGTATAAAAACACCAACAAGGAGCCCCCTATGTCCACCCCGCTTTTTGCCCCGCTCTTTCAATACATTGAGGCAAACCTTAACAAAAAAATCAACATTGAAGATGCCGCGCGCACGATTTTCCTCTCCCCCGTGTGATATGATACCCCATAAGTAGACAAGGCAAATAACCAAAAGCTATTTAAGGGGGTTTTATGTCAAAGTCTAAATACTCATCAGAGTTTAAGATTATGATTGCTGAAGCCTATTTGAATAGAGAAGGCGGATTCCAATATATCGCC
>ERZ808051.2256-NODE-2256-length-10132-cov-4.788265_pt1 | contig 10132 bp, 10 predicted proteins | sample MGYA00380199_ERZ808051 | MGnify/ENA primary metagenome ERZ808051 (study PRJEB31490, sample SAMN06133391) | mouse gut metagenome | isolation source: J11 | host: mice | place: China: Chengdu | collected 2015-05 ...
GAGCGGAGTTGTCTGAATGTGGAATACTGCAACGAAAATATCAAAGACGTATACCACGAATTATTTGATGAAGCACTTGCCCGGTACAATGAGAAGCAGATCAGAAGTGACCGCAGGATTGATGATTACTATGAGAAAATCTGTTCCGGCAAACAGGAGAAGCCATTCCATGAGATTATTTTACAAATTGGGAATAAAGACGATATGGGAGCAAAAACAGAGGACGGACAGCTTGCGGCAAAAATACTTGATGAATATATGCAGGACTTTCAGCAGCGCAATCCTACATTGAGGGTGTTCTCTGCTTATCTTCACATGGACGTTAAGTACAGTATAGTTTTAATTGTGTATGGTGTGTATAGAGTAAGGGAAAAGCTGAAAATAGGAACTACATACACAAACAGAAAGAAAAATGTATATGACGTTACATGGAAGAGAATTAGAAAAATCCTTAAGTCAGGGATAGGTTCTGGTTCTTTTTTTATGCCTTAAGGAAGGGGATGTTTCGATGGATTATATAGAACTGATTGAAGAAATAAGAGCAGAACTGCTGCAGGTTGTGAATCAGAGATGCGATGACATGATCCGGATGTATCAGAATGGGGAACCATACAATCGTTCAGAGATCAGGAGCAGGGAATGCCGCCTGGGGAGTACTTCCCCGTCCATGCTCAAAGGGAAGAGGCCGGTCTCTGTTACATTTGCTTCTGGTGAGACCATAGAAACACCCACATGGAAAAAGGCAGTCCAGACCATCCTGAAGCACTGCAACGGGCAGAAGGACATGCATGAAAGACTGATGCAGCTGAGGGGAAAGGTATTCGGCAGGCAGCGGACGATACTGGGGAAGGATCCGGCAGGCATGGATGTACCGATCCAGATCGATAAGGATCTATATTTTGAGGCCAAGTTTGATACGGAGGCATTACTGACAATGATGGAGAAAAAAGTACTGGAGCCTGTGGGCTATGACTTTTCCGGGATCGTTATCCAGTATACAGAAAAGAAACCGGCGATATCAGAAAGCCTGAAGAGTGTGCAGGACGAAGGCAGGGAAGAAGCGCCGGAAGAGGAACAGAGCGGAGGGATGACGCTGAGTTAGAAAAAAGGATATCTGTATATGAGGCAGAAGGAACTTCCATAATCGGAGGAATCCTTCTTTTTTACTGCCTGAACAAAAGCCATATATGAAGAGACAGTAGCAGGAGGGAGAAAATGTATGAAATCAAAGGATGAACAGATGATCCAACAGATCATGGACACCGACACCATGGGCTACGCCTGTGTGTACGACAGCGGCAGCGGTAAAAGAGAAGAATACCTGGTTGCGCTGACAGCAGAGAACCTTGCCAATCTCATCGGCAGAAAAGACGGGGAGGCCCGGCAGATCACCGTGACTGATGTTCTGGACCGCCTGGTGGCAGACAGCAGAATGGGGACGTTGAACAGTTGCCCGGATCAGAGACTGTGTAGGGAGATCAAGCACTTCCTGGAACCAATCCAGAGGGGAGAAAAAGAGGCAGGGGAGATTCTGGCCGTGAGCAGGGAGGCGGAGGACGAATACTTTGCAGCGGAAGAGAAGGCAGCCATTCTGGCAGAGTGCCGGATGCAGTAAAGGAATGGAAAAAACGAAAGGGGAAAGCGATATGGGATGGATACTGGGTATTACAGCAGCAGTAGGGATTCTTTTGGCCGGAATAGCCGGACTTGCATGCGTAGCGGTGTACAGAGTCAGTGAATGCCAGAACGATTGAAAAACCTCGTTCATTATGACGGATAGGAGCAGATCAGAGAGAAAAGGAGCGTATCATGATTAGACAGATCGAAAAAGAGGAACTCCGAACGATGCATGGCCGTGAGGGTCTGGTCCTCCAGGGCTGCGGCGGGGAGCTGAAGGAATGGACAGACGGGATCAACCAGATGCTGGAGCAGGAAGGGATCCTTCCCAAAGGGAAACGGCTTGATGATGTGGCGGTTTTCCGGAATGAGGGAATGACCAACCTGCTCTTTTTCTTTGGGGAAGAAAAGCCGGACATCGGAAAGCTGGCGGTCTGGAGGCTTAAAACACATTTGCAGTTCGGCGGCACATGGATGTCCGACTATGTAAATAACCGGCTGGGAGGATTTCTACATGAAGCCGTGGCAGAGAAGCCGGACTGTGCGCTGATCGGTGAGGACGGGAACATCTTCAACCTGATGGGAATCGCAGCCCGGACCCTGCGGGAAAACGGGATGGAGGATAAGGCGGAGGAAATGGAGAAGCGCATCACCGAAGGCGGATGCCAGGACTATTATGAGGCACTGAACATCATCGACCAGTACGTCACCATCACAGGAAAAGAAGAACCTGAGATGGGCGGGATGGAAATGGAATAGCTGCCTGACAGTGGCAGGATGGAGAGGAGTCAATCGTGGAAGAAAGAGAACCCGTCATAAAGATCCTGTATGAAAATACCACAAGGCCGGTCAATCGGGTCTTACTCACCTTTCCGCTTTCCGGTAGGGAGAAGCCGGAGCAGAAGATGCTCTCTCTGACCAGAGGGCATGAGGGAAAGAGCAGCATTCCCTTCCGGATCACTAAAGTGGAGTCCCCCATCCCCGGCCTTGAACAGTATCTGCCTGCGGATGGCTGGTTCCAGGAGATCAGCTGCCTGGCAGAAAAGATCGGGAGGATGGACAGGGAAGAGCAGATGAAGTTTTCCGGGATCCTGGACTGCCGATCCATCTCCACCATCGGGGATGTCCTGGAAGCGGCGGACAGCCTGCAGCTGTATGAGTGTTTCCCCGGTGTGACCTGCAGCCGGGAGCTGGGAGGATATGTGGTGGAGAACGGCATCATGGAGTTCCCCAGGAAGGTGTGGCCTTATCTGGATTATCGTGGCATCGGGGAAGAATACTATGCCTCCCACAGCTGCGCTTATACACAGACCGGTCTTGTGGTGCGGAAAGAGGAAGCGCCGGAGATGGAAGAAGAACATACTCAGGGGATCCAGCTACAGTAGGGAGGAGGGAATGCATTGCGGATATTTGTAAAAAGAGAAAACTGGGAGGATGGGATCTGGATACGGCTTCCGGCCACGAAAGAGGAAGCAGAGCAGGTCAGGAAGAGACTGGAGGAGCAACATTCATCGATCATGCTGCCCTTTATCGGAGCGGTGGATTCAAAATTTCCGGAACTGGAGAATCGTCTGGTGGGGGAAATAGTCTTTCCGGCGAAAAACCTGGACCGTCTCAACCAGATGGCCGAAAGGCTGGGGAGTTTGAACGGGGAGGAAGAGATGCTGTTCCGGGCGGCATTCCGGCTGGAAGCTCCCTATACAGCGGAGCAGATCCTGGAGACACTGGGGCATCTGGACCGCTACCGGCTCCATCCGGAGATCAGAAGATTAGAGGAACTGGGGAGATATCTGTCACAGGAGGAGACCTCACAGCTTCCGGAGGGGCTGGAGGTTTATGTAGACTATACAGGGATTGGCCGGCTCCAGCAGGAGGACCGGGGATATCTGACAGAGGGCGGATATGTGGAGAAACGGAAAGATCTCATGGAACATACGGACGCAGGGGAAGGGCAGAACAGAGAAAAGGAATCGGAAACAGAAAAGAGGCAGGAAACAGAAAAAATGGAAAAGAAGCAGGGCGTTTTTTCGGTTACTCTGATCCGGGAATCCTTCAAAGACCGTTATGTCCGGTTCGCACTTCCCTTGCCGGAGCAGGAACTGGCAGAGAAAAAACGGCAGGCAGGAATCACGGAAGAGATCCCGGAAAGAGTGGAGATCTTCACATCCATTGACGGCCTGCTGGAACATCTGCCGCCCGGCAGCACTCTGGAAGAGCTGAACCAGGCGGCAAAGGTGATCGAAGAGATGGAGACGTGTTCCGGGATTGACTGGAAGCTGACATTTGCAGCCCTGGAGGCGGAACTCCCCGGAACCATGGAGGAGTGCTGCCGCATCATCCAGAACCATCAGACCTACGAGCTTCTGCCATTTCCATTTTTGGTACCGGAAAGCTATGCACACTACTATCTGGAGCAGGAAGGCTTTTCCATTCCGGAAGGACTGAAAGATCATTTCGATTACCGCAGGTACGGGCAGGAGAAGATCCGGGAGACCGGGGCGGCGGAAACGTTCTATGGCGTGGTGGTCAACCGGGAACATCCAATCTGTCTGGATCATGGAGAAAGACAGGAACTGAAGCTGTACAGCCCCCTGACCCTGACCACCTTTGCAGGGTATCCTCTTTTCCCTGCGCTCCTTCATGGGGAGAAGATGCCGGCATTCCAGACCGTGATCCGGAAGGAGATCGCAAAGAGCATGCGGGAGTATGGGGCAGGCGGTCTGGCGGAGACCCTCTATAACCAGCTTCTGTCGGGGAAGATCTCATCCATCGTCCCGGATGTGGAGGAACATCAGGGACAGCTGTGGGGAGTCGCCCAGATCTGTACAAAAGGAGAGCTGACCGAACAGGAGCTGTCAGGACTCAAGGAGGAATGGAAAGAGATTGCCGCCCATGGTTGGGGAGACCTGTTTGCCGGCCGTACCCTGAATGCGGGGAATATCCGGTTCCATGCGGGGTTCTGGGATACGGAGCGGGGAGAGAACCTGTCTCTGATGACGGAAGAGGAATTCGGAAGGGAGGTGGGCGGATTTGAGATAAGGATGTAAAAAAGCAGAAACAGAAAAGAAAATAAGGAAAGGACTGCGGCGCTGACGAACCAGCGCTTTTTTGTGCGCACAAACAAGACCGGAAAGAAAGGAGGCGGGGTTCCTGGCCAGGGAAAAGATATCTGACTCCCTTTTGGATGGATTTAGAGCAGAAAGCGATCGAGCGGGTGAAGGCGGCGTCCCAGATGTCCTTTGCCCTGTATGGAAGTCCCCTGGTAGTCACGGACAGTGGAGGAAAAGACAGCTGTGTGTGCCGGGAGATCGTGAGACGGGCCGGCATCCCCTATGAGGTGCAGCATAACCTGACCACGGCAGACGCGCCCCAGACCATTTATTACGTGCGGGAGACCTTCCGGAGACTGGAGGAGCAGGGAGTCCCCTGCAAGGTCAACTATCCCGTATACAAAGGCGGGCGTGTCACCATGTGGACACTGATCCCCCTGAAGAAATTTCCGCCCACCAGGCTGCAGCGGTACTGCTGCCAGGTATTAAAGGAGGCCACCTGCCGGGACCGTTTCATCACCACCGGGGTCCGGTGGGCAGAGAGCGTGAAACGAAAAAATAACCGGGGCGTGTATGAAAATTTCACTGCCAACCCGGAAAAGAAGATCATCCTGAACAATGACAATGATGACAATCGGAGGCTGTTTGAGAGCTGCGCCCTGAAGGGCAAGCGGATCTGCAATCCCATCGTGGACTGGACGGACCGGGATGTATGGGAGTACATCCGCAGCGAGCGGCTCCCCATGAATCCGCTGTATGACATGGGCTTCTTCCGGGTAGGCTGCATCGGCTGCCCCATGGCGGGGAAGACCCGGTGGAAGGAGTTCGCCCTGTTCCCCACCTACCGGCATGCCTATACGAAGGCCTTCGGGCGGATGCTGGAGGTGATCCACAGGGACGGAGGAAAGACCAGATGGCGGACGGCGGAGGATGTGTTTTCCTGGTGGATGGAGGATTTCCAGGTGGAAGGACAGATGAGCCTGACAGATTTTGAGGAATGGAGGAACGGAAATGAAGAATAAAGAAACAGAAGCGCCCGTAAAGATGCGGCTTTACAGCCCCCTGGTGGGTGCTTTTTATGACAGCGAGGACCACTGCACGTCCATGGACGGCTATGCCCTGAGCGGATATGACTGGACGATCAAAAAGGCATTGGAAAAGGACTGGATCCAGGAGAGCAGGGCAGGGCTTGCGGAATATCTGGATGAGGGACCTTTAAAGGAAAAGGTCGTAAGCATGCATCCGGCTGTGGAAGTCTGGAATTACTGTCTCTGGGGAGTCCTTAAAGTGGAATGCCGGGAGGAACTGTCTCTGGAAGAGACAGAGCGGCTGAAGAGCGAGTGGTACGGGCAGATGGCGGATGGCTGGGGAGAAGGGTTCGTTCAGCAGGACATTGAGTGTGAGGAAGGATGCCGGCTCTATGTGGATTTTGGCGCAGCCTCCAGAAACCGGATCCGGACAGAACAGGAATTAAAAGGGATCCGGGCGGCAGACCAGAACCAGCCTGTGGAACAGGAGAGTCCCAGGATGGGAATGGCTTAGGGGAGGTGGAGGCTTGGGAGGACATTTTTTGAAAGAGACAGCCCTCCGGGAACTGGAATCCGGGATGCGGCAGATCCCTGGATTTTCACCCCGCCGCTCCGGGATCATCCGGGGAAGACCAGAGCAGATGCAGCCAGCGCCATACGGGGAACTTGTGCGGTTCTTCCTGGAGGAGATCCCACCATCCCGGCTGGCTGTCCGCATCATCAATCTGAAGAACAGAGGGGAGGTGAAGGAATTCATGTTTCGGAGCGGCCAGCATAAAAAGAGGTTCCGGGAGATCTGCGGGAGCGGAGAGTATGACTTTTTGCATTCGGACCATGGCCAGGCTGCCGCAGTGTTCCTGCTGAGCGCGGATACCTTTTTATGGGGCAGGGCCAAACCCTGTATCACAAAGCAGGGGATCCGTTACAAGGAGATGGCGGTCCACGGCATAGAGCCGGATGGATACGCCCTTTTCTGTGCCGCAAAGGAGATGTGCGGAGGCACACCCAGGCTGTCCCTGTCGGAACTGGGGGATCCGGAGCTGATCAGTGACCGGCTCCTGCAGGTGATCTTAACTGGCATCCTGATCAGCCGGCACGGGATCGGGATCATGGCAGAAAAAGAAGAGAGGAAAGGAAGGAGGCCAGGGAAGACATGCTGAAACTGTATATCGGGAGGAATGCGGGCAGGACCGTCTGCCTGACGCTGCCGGCCTCCTATGAGGAGGTGGATAAAGCTCTTGCGGAGTTTGGGGATGCCAGGCCGGAGGCACCGGTACTGATTCAGGAGGCGCGGACGTCCGTCCCCTACCTGGAAGGACGGCTCAAAGGACTTTCCTTTGAAGAAAGGGAAAATCGCCAGGAACTGAGTTTCCTGGCCAGACGGATCAGATATCTGACACAGACGGAACAGGACGTGTTCTCAGCAGCGCTCCGGATGGAGGAGCCGGGGACACTGGAAGAGATCATCAACCTCTCCTACAACCTGGACCAGTATGAACGGATTCCCCACGGGACGGACCAGAGTGAGCTGTCCCGGATGATGCTGAAAAAGGATAAGGGAATCGAAGTCCCTGCAGAGATCGCAGGATTCCTGGACCATGAGCGGGTGTCCTCCGCCTATTTCCTCCGCCATAAAGGGGAATTCTCCCCCAGCGGGCTGGTCTTAAAGAAAGAAGGGGGCGTGCCTGAGGAAGTCTATGGGAACGGCAGGCATATCCATCCCGGATATGAAAAGGGCGGCCTGATCCTGCTGCATCTGTATCAGAAAGGATACAGGAGTCCCTACGGGGACTATGCCCTGTCGGTTCCGGCTCCCAGGGAACGGATCGCGCTGGCAAGGGAACATTTTGGGGTGGAGAACCTGGATGGATTTGGCTTTTATACGTCCTTTGTGGGTCGGGAGGATCTGACAGACTATCTGCCGGCCGGTCTGGGGGCGGAGGAGATCAACCGGGCGGCCACATTTTTCATGGAAGAAGTGCTGGATGGGACAGAGGAACGGCTCCAGCAGCTGTATGCCGTGCTGGAGGCAGAGTGTCCCAGAACGCTGGAAGAAGCACTGGAGGCTGCAGGGAACCTGATGGACTACCGGCTGTGTCCGGAAGGCGTGGACAGTCCGGAGGAGTATGTCCACCATATCCTGGAGGACAGCGAGGTCTACTACCTGGACGGGTTTATTGAGCAGTTTGTGGACATGGACCGTATGGCAAAGGCTCTGATGGAGGAGACCGGGGCGGTGGAGACCTCCCATGGCATCGTGACCAGCGATAAGTGGCGTTTTCGGGACCTTTCCGGAGATCTGGTCACAACCCGCCTGTTCAGCCCGCTCCAGGGGGAGTTTTTTGAAGAGGATGAATGGGGAAATATGGGGGAGACACCGTCCGTCCTGGATGGCCGGGACCTGATGCAGTATGCGTCCGCCATACAGGAGCGGATCAACGGGGAAGACTGGTCCCACGAAGGCGACCGGGGACTGGCCGTGTATCTGGACAACCAGCTGTTAAAACAGCGGGTGGTCAGCATGTTCCCCGGCATTGAGGAAGTGAATGGCTGCCTGTACGGGGTGATGACCGTAGTGAGCCGGGGCGGGCTGCTCCCGCAGGAGCTGGGGACGGTCATGGAAAGCTGGAGCGGCCAGGCTTCCGATGGATGGGGAGAAGGTTTTGAGCAGAGGGAGTTCCAGGAGGAAGGCGGGATCCTGTATGTCAGGTTCTGGCAGCCGGAAGATTCCTTTGAGATCCTGCCGGAGGATGTGTTCTTTAACAGGATCCGGCAGAGCAGCGGACCCCAGATGGGAGGGATGTAGATGTATGTGACGATCGCAGCAACAAAATATGCAGACTGCCCGGAATACCGGGGTGCGGAGCTGAAAGTGCCTGCTTCCAGAGCGGCAGTGCAGGATGCGATGGAGCGGGCCAGGGTACCGGTGGATGGGGAGTATCGGATGATCACCTTCCGGGGCTGGCCGGATTTCCTGGGGGAACGGCTGGCCAGGACAGAAGCGGATGTGCAGGAGGTGAACTTTCTTGCCGGCAGGGTCGGGCAGATGGACCAGAAAGAAATTTCCCGGTATGAAGGGGTGCTGGCCTGTATGGAGACCGAGCGCAGGGGCCATGAATGCTCCATCAAAGACCTGATCAATGCCACGGTCAACCTGGAATACTTCGATTTTCTGCCTGGTATCGTGAAAGATACGGATCTGGGGGAGAATGCGCTGGACGGAGACTTTGTGCGGATCCTGCAGGACCTGCCGGATGAAGTGATCGCCCTGATGGACCCGGCAAAAGTGGGGGCATATCTTAGACATTCGGAAAAGGGCGCGTTTACCAGAGAGGGTTACTGCTTCCGATCCAGGGAGGGCTGGCAGGAGATCTATGACGGCCAAAAGCTGCCGGAAACAGAACTGGGGACAAAGACGTTTTTGTCTGTACGCATCGAGGAGCGGGACCATCCGGAAAATGGTGATGTGTGGATTTTTCTGCCCTGCCACAGCGGGGAACTGGTCCATGTATGGAATTTCGTCTCTTCCCCATGCCTGAGCAGCTGCAGGATCACAGAGGTCAGCAGTATGATCCCTGTTTTTGAGGAACACATCGGTCCAGATGAGGACATCGGGGTGCTGAATGAACTGGCAGGTAAATTGGAGAAGATGACCTCTGGGGAACGTCTGAAATACAAGGCAGTCCTGGAGTTTGACGGCTGGAAGAGCGTGGAACGGTCCCTCTGGCTGGCAGACCGGCTGGATGAGTATATGTTCGATCCCAGTCAGGTCAGCTATGGGGATTATGGAAGAGAATGCCTGGAGAACCTGGGTGTGGACTGTTCGGACCCGGCTTTTGAAAGATTTGATTTTTATCAATACGGTATGGCCCAGTACGAAACGGCAGGTATGAAACTGACCTCTTATGGTGCGGTATCCATGGAGCAGGGACTGGATCTTTCGGAAAACGAAGTCCAGGAGGACGGCCTGCAGATGGGAGGATGTGCCTGCCAGACCATGTGACCAGAGATATTAATGAAAAGGAAGTTCTCCATGTATATTCAGTAAATCAGAAGAAGGAGGTGACAGAAGATCAACAGTTTTATTTCATGGGTCGGCGGGAAAAAAGCGCTGCGGAAAGTCATCTATGACATGTTCCCCGCCCGCTATGACCGTTATATCGAGGTGTTCGGGGGCGGAGGCTGGGTGCTGTTCGGCAGGCCTCCGGACGGGAAGGTGATGGAGGTCTACAATGACTTCAATTCCAACCTGGCAAACTTATATTCCTGTGTCAGGGAGCAGACCTGGGAGTTTTTGCGTGACTTGGGTTTTTTACCGTTAAACAGCCGGGATGAATTTAACGTGATCCGGCAGTTTCTGGACAAGGGGGAGTTTGATGCCCCGTTTATGGCCAGGGAGCTGGAGCTGGCAGAGCATAACCTGCCCGCACCGGAGTT
>ERZ808051.2258-NODE-2258-length-10131-cov-4.257410_pt1 | contig 10131 bp, 4 predicted proteins | sample MGYA00380199_ERZ808051 | MGnify/ENA primary metagenome ERZ808051 (study PRJEB31490, sample SAMN06133391) | mouse gut metagenome | isolation source: J11 | host: mice | place: China: Chengdu | collected 2015-05 ...
TGTCCGCCCTTCTCCATTGTTTCCTTCCTGTCCTCTTCCTTCGCCCTCTATCTGCCCTCCTCCATTGTTTCCTTCCTGTTCTCCTCCTTCGCCCTCTATCTGCCCTCCTCCATTGTTTCCTTCCTGTTCTCCTCCTTCGCCCTCTGTCTGCCCTTCTCCTTCGTTCCCTTCCGTTCCTCCTCCCTCGCCCTCTATCTGCCCTTCTCCTTTGTTTCCTTCCATTCCTTCTCCTTCACCCTCTATCTGCCCTTCCCCTTCATTCCCTTCCATTCCTCCTTCGCTTCCTATCTGCCCTTCCCCATCGTTTCCTTCCCATTCTTCTCCTTCGCCCTCTTTAATCTCCTCCCCTTCGTTTTCCTCTTCGTCCCCCTCTTCCTCCTCAGGCGGTCTTGTATCCGTATACATCACAAACTCTTTGGCTGGGAGTCCCTCGTGCAGGTGGTTCATATAGTTTTGCCAAATTCTTCCAGGATAAGTATTTCCCATCAGGTCGTCCATCGCCTTAGGCATATCACAGCCAACCCATACCACCGTAGTATAATAAGCCGTAAAACCAGCAAACCAGCCATCCTTCTGATCGTTCGTGGTGCCGGTCTTTCCCGCTGTAATCTGCCCGTCCACCTTTAATTTCCTGCCGGTTCCACTCTCCATCACGCCCTGCATGCAAGCTGTCATCATCCGCGCCGCATTTGTCGCATAAACCTTCTTTGACGGCTGCTCGCTGCCAACCAGCACATTTCCCTGCGCATCCGTAATCTTTACAATGCAGGTCGGCTCCCTGTAATATCCGTCATTGTACAGCGCCGCATAACCACTCGCAAGCTCCACCGCACTCACACCGTAAGTAAAACCGCCGAGGGATACCGCCGGTACATAATCCGTATCCACAATGCGCCGGAAGCCCATCTGCAACAGGTAGGAAAGCCCGACGCGCGGGGTAAGTTCCTCAAACAATTTCCAGGCAACAGTATTTTTTGAAACTGCAATTGCATAGCTGACCGGGATTTCGCCGGAATACACATTGCCAGAATTGCGCGGCCCACCCTCAAAACGCTCATCCACCACAATATCATCGGGGTACATCCCGCGCTCAAACATCGGCGTATACACAATAAGCGGCTTAATCGCGCTGCCCGGCTGGCGGAAACTCTGATAGGCGCGGTTAAGCGTATAACCATGGCTTTCCTGGCTTCTCCCTCCCACAATTGCCACAACACGCCCGGTTCGGTTGTCAATACACGCCGCCGAGGACTGCAATTTATAAACCCCGCCGTCATTCACTTCCGTAAAGTCGGTTAACTCCTCATCCACTGCCCGCTGCAACATTTCCTGCTTTTTTAAGTCAATTGAAGTATAAATTCGGTAACCGCCAGTAAATAACGTCTTCTGGATACGATAATATGCCTCATAGTACCGCTCATCGTACTTTTCCTTATCCGCATCATCAAGGAAAGAATTTCGGAACACAAACCCCTCCCTCGCCATCAACGCCCGGATGGCGCAGTAATATGTATAGCTTTCCGCATAGTCGCGTATTTCTCTCTTGCCCTGTTTCAGTGTGATCTTCTCTTCCAGAGCCTCCCTGTATTCCTCCTCGCCAATTGCCCCCTCATCCCTCATCTGCTCAAGAACTTTATCGCGGCGCATCATTGTATATTTAAAATTTGTTACAGGATCATAATCCGTCGGGTTGTTGGGTATCGCACAAATAAAAGCAATCTGGGATAAGCTTAGCTCCCCCACACCTTTCCCGAAATATCCGACCGCCGCCGCCTGTATGCCATAATACCCGTTCGCAAAATAAATATTGTTGAGATAAAATTCCATAATCTGCGTCTTTGAGTATTTGCGCTCAAGAGCCATCGCAACAAATATTTCCGTAATCTTGCGCTCCCAGGTCACTTCATTGCTCAAAAATACCGTGCGGGCAAGCTGCTGCGTAATCGTGCTGCCGCCCTGGTGGATTTCCCCCCTGTTTTTAATCAGCACGATGGCTGCCCTGATATTTGCAAGCAAATCCACGCCATCATGCTCCAAAAATTTCCGATCCTCCGTGCAGACCATCGCCTGCACCGCATATTTCGGTATATCCCCATACCCAAGATAATAAACATCCTTCTCACCTTTTAAGCGCGAAATCAATTCCCCGTCCGCCGCATAGACCAGACTGGTCTGGCTCGCCTTAAAGGTTTCCGCTGTGGAGCGGCGCACAAGAGTGTTTGCCTTTGATTGATAGGCGAGAAGCTGCTTGCCGTATTTGGCATAGAACCCGATACCTACGCCAAGGATAGCCGTAAGCAAAAGTGCAACCACGGCAAGCAATGTCAGTTTTACCCCCCTGCCAAGCCCCCGCAGAAAGCCTCTCCGCTTCTTTTCCTTTTTCGGCTTTTTTTCACTCCCGTCGATAGCCTTCCGCCCCGGTCTTTCTGCCGGATCATCCTCCGGCCTGTCAGATGATATCCCCGCACGTCCGCCTGTCTGCCGCCCAGTCCGTACACCCACCGACTGTCCACTCCGTCCGCCAACTGACTGCCCAGTCCGTACACCGACCGTCCGTCCACTCCGTACACCTGCTGACTGCCCACTCCGCACACCTTCCGACTTTCCACTTCGTACACTTGCCGACTGTCTACTCCGTACACCTTCCGGCTTTCCACTTTGTACACTTGCTGACTGTCCACTCCGCACACCTTCCGACTGCCCTCTCCGCACACCCACCGACTGTCCACTCCGTACACTGATCCGCTGCCCTGCCCGACTGCCATTATCCCCCGCAGTCCGGGCAGACTGAACTGTTTTTGCCAATGCTGCCACCTTCCCCCGAAATTTCAAAAATCTCCCAATAAGAAAACCCGCCGTGCGTTCCCGCGGCGGGTTTTCTTCCTGGAAATAGTTAGAGTGGATATCCTTTTTTTACTGCATCATATCCATCAGGAACGGGAATTTCATCATTAACTGGCTCAAGTCGCCCATAAGTTTCTCCTGGTCAAAAGATGCATTCCATTCCTCGGCATCAAGATACGTAGACGGAACGGTAAAGGAAGCAAAATCCCGCGCTTTTGCATTGAAAGTCAATGTTCCCATCTTCAGACCCGACATGGAAACAGAAGCGTCCAGTTTTAATTCCTTCTCTGTACTTTCCAGTTTCCCTGCCACGATGATCCCCAACATATTTACATCAAAATCTGCCGATATATGCTCATCCTCCGAGCGGAGCTTAAACTTTAATACCATACCTTCAAACGTAGTGGAAAGGTCAATCGAATTCTCCGTCAGGTTATCATAGTTAATCACAATCTCCTCATCCGCGGAACAGATCATAACCTTGCCCTTTTTGTCGGATTCCTTCTCCGAATACAGAACGGTTTCTTCCTTGCCCTTTAAATCAATCACATAGAGGCAGAACCCCTTCTTTGTCGAAACAAAAACCACCGAGCTTTCCTCTTCTCCCTGGATTCCTTCGATCTCCCAGGCATACTCGCCCTTTTTGCCCACATAATAATTTACATTAAACTCATCAACCTCCGCAGAAATCGGTGAAATTTTCTGCACATCGAGTTTCGGGAATTTCTTCAACTCTTCCATAAGCATTGTAAATGCCTTATCGATCTCCTCCGACTTCGCATTCGTAATATACTTATCACCCGAAATCTTGTAATCCCCCGTACCGATGGACTGTTTCTTCTCCATCCCCTGGTAGGTGAAGGAATCAATAAATTTGTCGGAAAAACCATTCCACATCTCAAGCAGATCCTTTGCGGATGGCATCCCCTCTTTTTCCTTTGCAAGCTCCTGCGCAAAATCTTCCATCGACTTTCCTAAAATATCTTTGTAGGACATGCCCATATATTGCTCGGCATATGCAGGAAGGTTCAGGTAAATATTCTCCTCATCAGTAAGAATATCCGCCGCAATCACATCCTCACCATTTAGCAGAAGGCTGCCCGCAGCGTGAAAACATACACTATCCTTAACATCCACGTTCGCTTTAAGCCCAACCGAACTCAAGCCGGTAAGTCCATAGCCCGCGGCAATCTGTTCCTCAAGCGAAAGGTCGAGTGTTATGTCGCAGCCCGTATTTTCAAATGAAAATGCATTCGCACTACTCTTTGAAAGTGCATCCGAAACTTTATCCGCAAACTCCCTGAGTTTTACCTTAACCATTTCCTCCGGCGCAGCATTCGCGGCATCGTCCTTGCTCCCACAGCCCGCAAAGCCTGCAAATACAAGCACAAGGCAGAGCAAAAGGCTCCAAATCCTCTTTTTCATAGTTCCCTCTTTTCTGGCATTGCCCTTAAAACAGATACAGCATGGCGGCAATGCCCACACCACGCGCATCAATGGAATCCCTGTAAAGAGTTTCCATTCCCCCAGCATTTTATACAAATATTATACACCTTCCAGAAATTTTGTCAATAACACCTTTTCCTTATAATACACACGCCGCAAAAAGAGTGCATTGCCGGGCAGGAGTACCCCCGTATCTGCGCGCTCACCACATTCCAGCAATTCCTTTACATTTTCTGCCTTCCTGGTTTTACACCCCACCTCATAGAGCGTACCGGAAAGAATCCGCACCATATGGTACAAAAACCCATCCCCCGTCACCGAAACCCGAACCAGATTGCAGGAAGAATGCTTAATACCCACGCGCTCAACACTGATATCCGAAATGGTGCGCACGGTATCCCGCTCCGCTCCCGGTATCCTGTCAGACTGCCCTAACAATCCCCGATCCTTTTTCACGCGAACCGACGAAAACATACTAAAATCATGTGTCCCAACCAGATATCCCGCCGCTTCCCTCATCGCAAAAAGATCAAGTGTGTGCCCCGCCGAAAACGCATATGCCCGCGCAAAAACATTCGCCCGTTCCCCCTCGTCAAAATAATACTCATAAGTCTTCCCCACCGCATCAAAGCGGCTGTGAAAGCGCGAAGGCACCACGCTTACAAGGCGGATGGCAACCGCCCCAGCCTCGTCACTGTTAAGTCTTTGGCGCATAAAAAGGTTTAGCGCCAGACAAAGTTCCTCCCCGCCACCCGCATCTGGCATTTCAGAAAACTTCACACCGTCCGATCCCTTCCCGGAAAGATGAAAATTAAACACCTGCCCGATGGCATTCACCCCTGCATCCGTCCTGCCTGCGGCATGTACGCGGACTTCCTGTGAAAAATAATCGGATAAAATTTCCTCAAACACTGTCTGGAGCGCCCGCTTCCTCCCCGTATTCACATTTTTCTGCCAGCCCGCAAACCGACTTCCATCATAACTTACCACCATACATATATTCATTCCATCCCCCTGTAGTCAAAGGAAATTTGATATCCCTATGCTGCTATCGCTTCTTCCCCCTTATTATAACCATTGTCCGCAAAAAATGCAAAAATATTACAGTCCTATTTCCAAATCTTTCTCTTCCCATATTTTTAATAATTTTTTTCTTGCATATTTCCTGTTTTCTGCTATTATATTTACTCGAAAATTATGTTTTTACGCATTTATGCAAATACAGGTTTTACAATTTTTCGCATATATTTTACCTTAGGAAGGATGGGAGATTATGAAATTAACAGATTTTAAAAGCCACTTTGCACGACCGCTTTTTCGCCGTCCCTTCGTGCAGGTCTTTGCCCTTGCTGCGGCGCTTACCCTGCTGGTGGACAGTTTATCGCGCGAATCCGTCCTCCGCGCACTCGGCACGCTTTTTACCAATCCGCTGGTTTTCCTTTATAATATGCTGATTGTCGCAATCACCCTGGCACCAGCTCTTTTCTTTACGCGGCGTATCTTTTTTTACGCCATCGTTTCGCTGCTCTGGATTATCATCGGCGTTACTGATTTTGTACTGCTGCAATTCCGCACCACCCCATTCACCTTTGTGGATATCACAATGATAAAATCCGCAATAGGTATCTGGGATCATTACCTTACACCCTGGCAGCTTATCCTGATCACAGCACTGCTTGCCGCCGCCATATTCGGCTGTGTAATACTATTTCAGAAAGTGAAAAAACAGGAAAAACTTCCAGCGCTTCGCGTGGCAAAAAGCCTTATCCTTATGGTGGCATGCGCCATCGTTGCGACAGACCTGGGAATCGGCCTGAAACTCTTATCTGAAAATTTTGGAAACCTTGCAGATGCATACCACAAATATGGTCTTCCTTATTGTTTCGTAAGCGGAATGTTTAACACAGGTATTGACAAGCCAAAAAAATATTCCGATGAATATGTACAAAAAATAGTCAAGGCTATTGAAAACGGCACGTTTGTTACCTCTGTCGGTGCAAATAAGCCGCTGTCCCCACTGCTAGTCCCAGATATTTTTCCGGGAACCCCAACCCCTGCCCCCCTCCCAACCGCAACACCCGAACCGACACAGGAGCCTTCCTTTAATGTTGAGCTCCCGGAATCCCCGAATATCCTGTTTTTGCAGCTCGAATCCTTTTTTGACCCAACCTCCATTGTAGGTTCGACCTTTACCACTGACCCAATACCAAATTACCGCAAGTTTATGGAAAATTTTTCCTCCGGCTATCTCTATGTCCCAAGTATTGGTGCGGGCACTGCAAACACAGAATTTGAGGTAATTACAGGAATGAACCTGGACTTCTTTGGCCCCGGCGAATACCCTTATAAGACCATCCTGCTTGAAACCACCTGTGAAAGCATCGGATATGTTCTTAAAAACCGCGGCTATGGCACTCATGCCATCCACAACAACGATGGCACATTCTACGGCCGCCACCTTGTATTCCCAAACCTCGGTTTCGACAGTTTTACCTCCGTCGAATATATGAATAATGTTATCCGCACCCCTCTCGCCTGGGCGAAGGATTCCATACTGACGGGAGAAATTAAAAAGGCACTTGACTCAACCGAAGAACCTGATTTCGTGTACACCATTTCCGTGCAGGGTCATGGCAGTTACCCGGACAAGGAAGTCCTTACCGACCCGGCAGTTGATCTTACACTGCCAGAACATTTATCCGCCCTGTACTACCCGCTTCTATATTATACGAACCAGATCTACGAGATGGATCAGTTTGTCGCGGAACTAATAGAAATGCTTGAGGAGCGCGGCGAGGATACCGTTCTTGTTATGTACGGTGACCATCTCCCCGGCTTTAAGCTGACCGAAGAAGACCTTGGCGGTACCAGCCAGTTCGCAACTCAGTATGTGGTCTGGAGCAACTTCGATCTGGAAGCAAAAAAACAGGATCTGGAAGCGTACCAGCTTTATTCCTATGTGCTCGACCGCCTGAATATCCGCGACGGTATCATAAACGGCTTCCACCAGACGCAAAAGGACTCCGACCTCTATCTGGAAGAACTGGAAATACTGGAATATGATATGCTCTATGGAAAACAAAACTGTTATGCCGGTAAAAACCCTTACGCACCTGCCGAAATGAAAATGGGAATCGACCCGATCGTGCTCTCTGGCATCCGCGCATTCGGCAGTACCTCCGGGAATGAATTGCTGCCAGAGGAAGAAGAATTCAACCCCGACATGTCCGGTATGGACGAACCAGAAACCCCGGATACCCCGGAAAATCCTGGTATAAATAATCAGGAAAATACTGGAAATCCTGATATGTCTTTCACAGACGGACATGGCACTTCAAATAAGCAGGGCTCAGATAGCACTGACGGACAAAACCCTCAAGATAACCAAGATTCTACTGATACGGAGGGACACGGAAACAAAGAACAAAATCCTGATGTTAGTACAAACCAAGATACACCGGGGCAACCTGATGAAAAGGGGCAAAACCCTTCCATTACCCCAACCCTTGAACCCAAAAAAGATGATGGGGGCAGCTTCTGGTCCATCTTCGGGAAAAAAGACAAGGATAAAACGCTCTACACCGTATTTTTCCTTGGTTCGGGCTTTACCCCATACAGCTATGTACAGTTGGACGGCAAAGAACTTGAAACCATGTTTGTAAGCGATACCGTCCTGTCCGCCGTTATGCCCCTGCCGGATACAGGAGCTGAAATCACCGTCGTCCAACACGGGCCGGACGACCAGGTATTAAGCAGCAGCGAGCCGCTTATCATTACCGAATCGCTGCTAAAGAATATTTTCCCGGCAGCAAACCCGGAACTTGAGGGAGAAGACTAAATCAGGAACTACAAAAAGTACTGGCAAAGGGGGATTATATAATCCCCCTTGTTAAGATTTACCCCAGTGCAACGTCGAGCACCATCATCGCCAGAAAACCGATTAGCGCGCCGATCGTCCCGATCTTGACACCCGACTCCACATGCGCCTCCGGAATCAGTTCCTCCACCACCACATAGATCATCGCACCCGCGGCAAAAGATAACATCCACGGAAGTACCGCCTTTATTGATCCTGCAATCAGCACAGTCAGAATCCCCGCAATCGGCTCCACAATTCCCGAGAGTGCACCGTAAAAGAACGCCTTTTTGCGGCTGATATTTTCCTGCCGCAGAGGCAGTGCAATTGCAGCCCCCTCCGGAAAATTCTGGATTCCTATCCCGACTGCCAACGCTATCGCAGACAACATGGTCACTCCCGCTGATTCACTTCCCTGCGCCACCACCGCAAACGCCATACCGACCGCCATCCCCTCAGGAATATTATGCAGGGTCACAGCCAGAAAAAGCATGGTCATCTTCTTCGACAAATGCTGTCTTCCGCTGCCCTCCATCGCGCGCAGCTTCTCCATTTTCTGTGCATGGAGTTTTTGCAGCACATAATCTACCGCCAGGAAAAATACAGCGCCAAAAAGAAACCCGCCACCCGCCGGAATCACACCCGACTTGCCCTGCGCTGCCGCCTCCTCAATGGCGGGCAAAAGCAGCGACCAGACGGATGCAGCAACCATCACGCCGCCCGCAAAACCCATAAATCCTTTGAGCAGCGACTGCTTCATCTGCCGTCCCAGCAAAAAAACCATCGCCGCCCCAAGGACGGTCATAAAAAACGTAAACCCGGTGCCCAGGACAACCGGTAGGAAATCTGCCAATTTCATAGAATATTGAAACCTCCATAATACAAAGGACTGTGTATGGATACCTGCACACAGTCCTGGTTTTTCACTCTATAAAATTATATGCATCCTAAAAGGTTTCGTTACGATATGCCCCGGAATAAACTAGGGGAAGGAAACCATAATTATAATTGCCAAGATAAGTTGAATACTGACAATCGGATGAAATAATACCCTCTATGTTCTAATACATCCTGTAAAGGGGCACCCGTTTCCCTCTCTTTTTCATCGGTTCATCTCCCTCAATGATATTTTAATCCTTCCTTCAATTCCCGATGGTATAATAAATATCACAAACATACCTGCACCATAAACAGCACCGCCGCCGGATAAAGCTCTTGCTAATTATACCTCCTTCCTTCCACTTATCCATATTGCTCCCCTCCATACACTTTCACATTCATTCCATCCCTACTCAAAATGTACTGACTGTACAATTTGCTTTATACGTTCTTCCAGTTCCTTACTGCTTCTTGCAAGTCTTGTCCATATCATCAAATTATGATTTGGAAAATAGTAGCCCCTCTTATCTGGTATTACATAAACAACATTATCAAAATCCTCCGTATTAAGATAATATCGATAGTCCCCAGACCGATCCTTTATCTCCCCACCCTGATCCGAACTAAACCTAATATAATTCTCTTTTTTTTCATCCAGGTATACAACATAAGAAAATGCTGCATTTCGGCTCCCATTGAAAAACTTCTCTTTTTCAAATATGACCCCCTCCGGCAGAGATACGGAAAAATTCATATATCGATCCCAAATATGTAATGTTAAAGACTCCCTTTCCAGAATATTATTTTCTCCGCCCATCCCCAAATCATTTTCCCGAAAACACGCACTTTCTAAAAATTTCATTATTTCCCGTTCATTTGCATCATATTCATCTTTTAACATTAAAAGGTAAATATAGCTTTCTGTTTCTAAATCCTGTATAACCCCCTCATAATATATTTTCCTTATATCCCCCATCGCATAGCGAAGATAATCCTCCCAGAGCTTATAACTCCACTCCCCTTTTTTCCCATCCGAAAAAAGAAATGGATTTGTCGTAATAGGGTAATCATTTATCAATTCTTTCTTTCCCTTTTTTACTGTAACT
>ERZ808051.2259-NODE-2259-length-10128-cov-9.068053_pt1 | contig 10128 bp, 11 predicted proteins | sample MGYA00380199_ERZ808051 | MGnify/ENA primary metagenome ERZ808051 (study PRJEB31490, sample SAMN06133391) | mouse gut metagenome | isolation source: J11 | host: mice | place: China: Chengdu | collected 2015-05 ...
CTTTCCATGGTTTATTCTTTTCTTAAGTATTGGTAACTTAAAGATACCATAGATTTATGCGAAAGGGTTATTTTTTTGAGAACTTTCAACTGTCAAGCATATTAGCAAGGTATCTTTTAAGATGTAACTTGAAATGGTCAAAATAAAACCTCCGAGTCAAAAGGGATTTGGAGGTTTTCTTCTGCCCATTTTTATTCGGGAAAAGTCTGTCCGCAAATGATATTTATGATATATTTGAATCACACAATGAATAATATAGTAGATTTCAAATCACGGCAAAGCGAATTAATGATTTGTTTAAAAAAGTAATTCCTATTTTTCATGGGATAACATAGGGATGAATATGCCGTTCATTGTGGGTTCTGAGAGGAATTAAAGCATTATTGATGCATTATATAACTCAATAAGCTAAGGTAAGTGCATCTTTATTCCCCACTCACGGCATGTGGAAGTCGCATGTTGTCTACAAAGGGAGGACAAAGCGAATCCGTAGATTCGCTTGTAGAAATCCTTGAATTTACGCACTTTGCGAGGATTTTTAAGTTTAACCGAACACCTGAATATCGGGAGGATAGTCATAAGACTATCCTGAAAAAAGAGATTTCTCACGAGATTAAAGTGTCTGTAGTTATGGAACTCGTATGAGTGGACACAAAAATGTATCGTTCACAAATTCAATCATTACAGAAAAAACTTATCAACAACTGAATAATAGGTAAGTCGAAAGACCGCTTGTTTTCTATATTTTTATGGTGTGGAGCAGGCGGTCTTTTTGATTTTATAACTGCCGGCATTCATCAGACACCTCGATAATCAAATTGGAAGGCAGGAGGATTAACAGATGGAGCAGACAAACAAAAAGAGTATATATGGGATTTTTGACCACAAAGTACAGACGGAAAATGTAAAAATCAGCGAACTGCATGATTTTCAAGGGCATCCGTTTAAGGTAGAGCATAATATGCAGCTCTTTGAATTATCGAAGAGTATTGAGGAGAAGGGAGTGCTTGTTCCCTTGATTGTAAGACCAAACCCAATTGGATCAGGGTATGAAATCATCGCAGGGCACAGAAGAAAAGCTGCCAGCGAATGGGCAGGCATAGACACGGTTCCTGTGATGATTGTACAGATGGATGATGCAGAAGCAACAATCGCAATGGTAGACAGTAATTTACAGCGGGAGCATATCAAGCCCAGTGAGAAAGCTTATGCCTATAAAATGAAGCTGGAAGCCATGAAGCAGCAGGGAAAGAAAATTACGGAACCTATGTCCCAAGTTGGGACGAAGCTGTCAAAGGATGTGGGAGAAAACGGAAAGCCCATACTTCGTTCGGATGAGCTTTTAGCAAAACAGGTTGGAGAGAGCCGGAATCAGATTGCAAGGTATATCCGTCTGACAAATCTTATTCCCAAAATCCTTGATATGGTGGATGAAGGGAAAATAGCGTTTACTATAGCGGTGGAACTTTCTTATTTGAAGGAAGAGGAGCAGTATGAGCTTCATGTGGTAATGGATTTGGAGCAGTGTACGCCGTCTCTTTCACAGGCAAACCGGATGAAACGCCTGAGTCAGTCAGAGGGGATTGATATGGATAAAATGTATGATATTTTGGGAGAGGAAAAAGCAAATCAGAGAGAACAGATTAAAATTAGGGCAGATTCATTATCGCAATATTTTCCCGTAGATTTCACACCAAAGCAAAAAGTGGAACTGATAGAAAAGCTGGTCAGGGATTGGCATGAAAAACAGACAGGTATTCATAACTGTTCAGCTAAAAGAGCGGAAAAATCATGATAGAAACAGAAGATTGGAGGATAAAGTTATGGGTAGGAAAAAAGAAGAATTATCGATATTTGAACAAATGGGTGGCACTTACACAGAAAAAGACGGTATCTTATATCCCAATATCCGTATTGGCGAAGAAGAAACAGAAGCAATGCAGAATACCTTTTCAGGAAAATACGGAGATTTATGGAAAAAGTATCTGAAAGAAAACCAGCCGGAAAGATATTATCATTTGGTTCATTTAGGGCAGTTGAGACAAAAAGCGGCAGAAATCAATGAAGAAGCAAATGAATTGCTGGAAAGGATTATGCAACAGTATTTACAGAAGCATAAACCGGAGAATCTAGATTCTACAATGGAAATGTGGCAGCTTCGGGAACAGGCTAAGGCAATGGCAGAGGAAGTGGTTCTCCAAGATATTGTCTATTGTTATCACTAAAACAAAACGAAAAGAGAGGGAAAAATTATGGCGAATATAAGAGAATATAACATGAATGGAACATTGATCTTAGGAATTGATCATGGATATGGAAATATCAAAACAGCACACAGGGTATTTCCAACCGCACTGATTAAGAGTGAGAAAGCGCCAACTTTCAGTAAGGATTATCTGGAGTATGACGGATATTTCTACATTATCGGGGAAGGTCATAAGAGCTTTATCGCTGAAAAGCAGTCAGATGATGATAATTATATCCTGACGCTTGCGGCAATAGCAAAAGAATTGAATGCAAGGAAATTAACCTCTGCCAGAGTGCATCTTGCCGCAGGACTTCCGTTGAAGTGGGTGCAGGCGCAGAGAGAATCTTTCCGCCAATATTTGATGCAGAATAAGATTGTGCAGTTTCGCTATAAAGGCAGACAGTATGAGGTCGAGATTGCCGGATGCACAGTCATGCCGCAATGCTATTCTGCGGTGGCGGAAAACCTGAAAGATTTTAAAGGAATGAATTTACTTGCCGATATTGGCAACGGAACAATGAATATCATGTATTTAAACAATGGCAGGGCGATGGAGAGTAAATCATGGACAGAGAAACTCGGTGTTTTCCAGTGTATGAAGCGTATTCATAATAAGGTGCTGGACGAAACGGGAACAAACCTGATGAACGAGGTCATTGAAAATTATCTGAGAACAGGGGAAACGGATATTGCAGAGCCTTATGCCTCATTTATGAAAGAAGCAGCAGTTTCCTATGTACAGGAGATCTTTCAGAAGCTGAAGGATTATGAGTACAATGAAAGCCTTATGCAGCTTCACTTTATGGGCGGCGGTGCAAGGACTGCAAAGGGATATGAATATTACTGTTACATGATTTTGCGGCACAGTCAAATACCAAAAAGGCGGGGTATTTGACTCTCGCGGCATTCGCCAAATGCCCATGCAAGCATGGTCGGTTGGCTCATTGCTCGCGGAAATAAAAAGTGCAGTTAGAAAGAAGGTGCAGGAATGACAGGAAATATCCGTAACCGCAATGTGCGGTTTTATGAGGAAAAGGAGGCTGACAGACGGGCATGGGAAATACTTCATTCAGAAGCTGTCAGGGCATTTCCCTCGCAGAATGACTTTATCATTCAGGCAGTCAATGATTTTTATGACAGGCATTTGGCAATATCGGATGATCCGTATCTGGAAACAAGGGAAAAAGAGGATGCCTTTGCGGACAGGATCGTGGAAAAGGTGGAACAGAAAGTGCTTGGCAACCTGTCACAGCTTATCGGGATTTACCTTTTGCAGCAGCAGAATATCTTGGCAATGGGAAATAGTGCGCAGATGGAGAGCTATATGAAAGGCAATGGAGAGACACAGGCATTATATTCCGGGGATGGTATTTTGCAAAAAGGCGGGGAGGCTGAAACAGAGGAACCGGAGGAGAATGAGTTCCTCGATTTCAGTTTTGGCGGATAGCCGGAATGGGGGTTCTTAGGGGGCAAAGCCCCCTGAGCAGGTAGCACCGGTGGCGCAGACAGTGAGGAAGAAATAAAAATCGGGGTGTCCGACAGGCACTCCGATTTTTATTTTTGACGAACTGGCAAGCCAACGGTACTACCTGCCTATATCATTCCCTCCACATCGGCGGCAGGTGGAAAAGCGACTGAATGGGAACGCGATGTGGGAAAGCCGGACGGAGCGCAAAGCGAGGGGAGGCTTTCGTCTGGGAGCTGCGTTTTTGCAGCGGACAGACTTATGGGAATAATGTGCCCTGCTTACAGAGCATTTCTATGACAAAGGCTACAGAGAATACGGTAAATGGCATTGAATGGACACAAAGGAAAGGGGGATTGTAGCCAATATTTTAAATAAAAACATGATATTGAAAATGTAGCCATTAGTGCAATTTCTTGTAGCCAATATAATAAAGGTGGATACAGGGAGTGCGAATTTGGGAGCCACACACGTTGAGGAGAATGTGTCTGGTTCTTTTTTAATGCAAGGTTGTTTTTTTAGAAGATAGATAGAACATTATCAGATTGGAGGAAATTTATGGGAAATAGGACAAGGGATAGAGTAATCTATATCCGAACCGATGAAAAGTTGCAGGCAGAGTTTGAAAAACAAAAAGAAGCCAGCGGATATGGCAGCAATGCAGATTTTATAGATTATCTGTTGCGGGTAAGTCAAGGAAAACAGGCAGATGGCGTTACTCTGAAGGGTGTGCGTAATTTATTGTCAGAGCTTTCGGCGGAACTAAAAAAACAGGGAGTCAATATCAACCAGATAGCAAAGATACTCAATACCTATGGCGGTATGGATATGAAGCAGCCGCTTGAATATACGGAATACAGATATAAACAAATTGAAAACAGCCTGCTGCGCATATGGGAGAAAATAGCCTGATCAGGAATAAAGAATAAGAGGGGGATATGATCTATGGCAGAGGTTTATGGAAATGTCAATGTGAATTACAGTTACTGCAAATCTGTCGCACAGTTAAAAAGTGCGGCAGATTATATTCTTGGAACGAAAAAAGAACAGATTAAAGAAAGGATCCAGAAGACAAGACCGGATCTGTACGGAGCGTTTGGGTGTAACAGGGATAATTTTGCTAACAGTCTGCTTATAACAAGGAAGATGCACGATAAAAAATATTCGCGTTACAAACAGAAAGATATTCTGGCACATAAGATGTCGATTTCCTTTCATCCGGATGATAATGATAAGCTGACCTATGAGGAAGCAGATAAGATAGCAAGGGAATTTGCGCATAAATTTTTTTGGAGCAAGGGATATGAAGCAATGTGGGCGGTGCATACGGACACAGAGCATATCCATGTGCATTTTATTGTGAGCAACTGTAATCTGAAGGACGGTAAATCTTTCCGCAGGGGAATGCCGGAATTGAAGGAGATGTCGCAGTTTTTCGGGGAACAATGCAGGGAGCGGGGACTGACACATTCGGTCAGGAATACATTCTATAATGAGGAACGGACGCAGGAACGGAAAAGTTTTGCGGAATGTCAGATGCAGAAGCATGATAAGCTGTCTTTTAAGGAAGAGATCAAGACTTATGTAAGACTGACAATGAACAGCACTGAAACAAGAACGCTTGAGGATGTGGTGGAGATGTTAAAGAAAATATATCTCATGGATATACGATTAAAAGGGAATACCATTAGTTATGCACTTCCGTACCATGCGGGTAAAGCAGGAAAAGCGCAGGCGGTCAGGGGAAGCAAACTTGGGAACCGTTTTACAGTGGCAGGGATCAGACAGTATATGCAGGAGAAAGAGCAGAAGCAGGTGGAATACAGGAGAACCATGCAGTATCTTGATGATTATGAGGAATGGAGCGAGGAGAGAGGAAAAGCGGATAAATCAGAATATGTTTCTCCATATTCTGAGAGTGTTTGGGGTAAAGAATCGGAGATGACGGTAGAAGCAGATAAAAAGAGTGGCAGGAATATTTCATTTTACGAAGCCTTCGACCGTTTTCAGGCAGATAATGATGTGAATGAGAATGATGAAGAAATCTTTTATGGAAGCGTTTTTCAAGAGTTCAATGAACAGTGGCAGGGTAAAAAAGAAGCTGTTTTAGAGAAAAAATCAGAAATTATCAGACAAGAAGATATAGATTTTTCAAAGCTTTCCCTAGAAGAACGTGCAAAGCTGCTTCCGCCACCGACAAGCAATCAAATGACAGAATTAAAAGAGTATCAGAAGCGGATGGGATATGATGAAGGTAAAATGAAAAGTATGAAATATAAGATGACAGTCTATGATGAGTTCTTGAAAGAGTATGAGTATCGGAAAAAACATTGCGGAGTAAATGATAATATTCAGAAAAAGCAGAGGGATAGGGAGCGATGATTTTTAGTAAAGAAAATGCAAGGTAGAAAATCTTAAAGGATGATTAAAAAGTAGCAACGTTTGGCTTGATAATGTTTGGGCAGTTGGATATACTAAGATAATAGGGATAATAGACATTAAATTGAAAACATTGAAAGCGTTTTAAGAAATACAGAAGGGATATCATATGAATTTAAGCACAAGTATAAATGAAAAAGCAGCTTTGATATGGGCGATTGCAGACAAATTGACAGGTGTATACAAACCTCATGAATATGGAGAGGTTATTTTACCATTGACGGTTATCCGTCGTTTTGACTGTATTCTTGCAGATACGAAGGAAGCAGTTCTTGAAAAATATGATGAGGTTAAGACTTTGCCGATGAGGGATGTTTTATTGCGTAAAGTATCGGGCTACGAATTTTATAATACCAGTAAATATACATTTGAAAAGCTGTTGGATGAACCTGATAACATTGAAGAAAATTTTCATGATTATTTAAATGGCTTTTCTGAAAATGTAAGGGACATTATTGAGAAATTTAAGTTTGACGGACACATTGATACGATGTCAAATAAAGGTATCCTTTATATTGTGATAAAAGAGTTCACTTCGACTAGAGCAAATCTTCATCCTGATTTTGTTTCCAATTTAGAAATGGGATATATTTTTGAAGAAATCATTCGCAGATTTTCCGAGTCGCATAATGAAGATGCGGGACAGCATTATACGCCCCGCGAGGTTATCCGCCTTATGGTAAATATTTTGTTCTATGATGACAGCAGTACATTGTCGGGGAAAAATATTGCAAGGACGATTTATGATCCCGCATGTGGAACAGGCGGGATGCTTTCCGTTGCGGAAGAATATTTACATGAACTCAATTCTTCTACAGAACTTATGTCATTTGGTCAGGAGTTGAACGACCAGACATTTGCAATCTGTAAAGCGGATATGCTGATAAAGGGTAATAATGCAGATTTTATCAAGGATGGAAATACGCTTTCTGATGATCAGTTTGAAGGACAAAAGTTTGATTATATTATATCGAATCCTCCCTTTGGGCGGGAATGGAAAAATGAAAAGAGAGTCGTGGAGGATGAGGCGAAACGTGGCTTTGCAGGGCGTTTTGGCGCTGGACTTCCGGCTGCCTCAGACGGGCAGATGCTTTTTTTAATGACTGCGATTTCCAAGATGAAAGAACCTCGTGACGGTGGGAGCAGGATTGCAATTATTCACAATGGATCTCCGCTTTTTACAGGCGATGCGGGCAGCGGACCTTCTGATATTAGAAAATATATTCTTGAAAGCGATTTGCTTGAGGCGATTATTGCCTTGCCAAACGATATTTTCTATAATACGGGAATTGCTACGTACATATGGGTATTATCCAATAAAAAGACGGGCACAAAGCGGGAAGGCAAGGTGCAGCTCATCAACGCGAGCGGACTGTATGAAAAGCGCAGAAAAGCACTTGGAAATAAAAGAAATGATATCCCTGAAAATGCAATTGAGGAAATTACACAGATTTATGGCGATTTTCGAGAAACAGAGATTAGTAAGATTTTCAATAATGATGATTTCGGATACACAAAGATTACGGTAGAGAGACCGCTGCGTGATGAAAATGGTGAGCTGATATTAAAAAGTGGAAAGAGGCAGCCGGATACTTCGCTGCGCGATACAGAAAATGTGCCATTGAAAGAGGATATACAGGATTATTTTAAACGTGAGGTGTTACCGTTTGCTCCAGACGCATGGATTGATGAAAAGAAATCCAAAGTGGGGTATGAGATACCATTTACAAGGTATTTTTATAAATATCAGGCGCCGCAGCCTTCTACTGAGATTATGGCGGAGATACTGGAGTTGGAAAAGGAATTGGAAGGCAGCTTGCAGGAGGTTTTTGGGATATGAGGGAAATGAAGGATAGCGGGGTGGAATGGATTGGGGAGATACCAAAAGATTGGGAAATTGTTCCGACCAAACGGTTTTTCCGAAATATAAAACGAGTGGTTGGTAGTGACGTTGATAATTATGAAAGACTTGCCTTAACGATGAATGGGGTTATAAAGCGAAGCAAAGAGGATAGTGAAGGTTTACAGCCTGAAAAATTTGAAGGGTATCAAATACTTCGGAAAAATGAACTCGTATTTAAATTGATTGACCTTGAAAATGTGAAGACGAGTCGCGTGGGACTATCTTCATATACTGGTTTAGTGTCACCGGCGTATATAGTTTTAACAAATGAATCAGAAGATAATAGATTTTATTATTACTGGTTTATGTTTCTATACTATAACGAAATTTTCAACCATCTTGGGGGCGATGGTGTTAGAAGTGCGTTAAATGCAAAGGATTTGTCAGTAATTCCGATCGTAGCTATTCCGGCATATACGCAGAATTTCATAGCAAACTATCTTGATGAAAAATGTAGAAAGATTGATACTATTGTTCAGAAACAGCAGAAGATTATTGAAAAGTTAATGGTATACAAACAATCTATAATTACAGAGATAGTAACAAAGGGATTAAATCCTAATGTGGAGATATATGATAGTGAAATTCAAGGAATGGATAATATTCCTAAGCATTGGGAGAATAGAAAAATGCTATCTATATTGTCCATGCGTGTAGTCGATGGACCGCATGAGAGTCCGGAACTTTTTGATGAGGGTATACCATATATATCTGCTAATGCCATTGTAAATGGGCGAATAGATTTTACCAAAATGAGAGGATATATTTCGGAAAAATATTGTGATGTTTGTGATCAAAGATATACTCCTCGGAAGAAAGATATTTTGATGATAAAGCTTGGGGCTACAACGGGTCAAATTGCTATGGTGGAAACAGATAGGAGATTTAATATATGGGTGCCTTTAGCTGCAATTCGTTGTAATGATGAAGCAGATGCCAGATTTGTATATTATGCATTGCAGTCACGCTATTTTATTAGACAAATGGAGTTATCATGGACTTATGGAACACAACAAACACTTGGAGTAAAAACCATTGAAAGATTACGCATAATATTACCACCTAAAAACGAACAAAGGGAAATTGCAGTATTTCTTGATAAAAAATGTGCTTCTATTGACACTGCAATTGATAAGAAACAGGAAATAGTAGAAAAACTTATAAATTATAAAAAATCTCTAATTTACGAGGTTGTTACAGGTAAGAAAGAGGTGATTTGAAATGATAGAGAAATTAATCAGGGATATAAATAAGTCATTGGACAATGATTGTTATTTTGCCGCATTGTCATTGGCTTTAATATTGCCTGACATTTGTGGAAAAGCAAAGTATCCTGCGGATGGAGTGACCAAACGGTATATCACATGGTACAATGAGTATATAGGAAACTATGAAAAGCCAACGTCAAAATACGATGAAGACATGCCGTATTTAAGCGGGGAAGTAATCTATAATTTGCGAAATTCTTTTTTGCATCAAGGAACGCCAAATATTGATAAGTATTCAATAAAAGAAACTGATTGTAAAATAGATGAATTTGAATTAGTCTTTTGTAAAAATTTGCTTGGTCATACCTCTAAAGTTTCTTATAATGGACCTAATTTTAGCAGAAATGAAATTGCAAATAGAGGCTATAGGGTAAATGTCAGGCTATTATGTGTAAGACTATGCAATGCAGCACAAACTTATTACAATGAAAATAGACAAAATTTTAACTTTTTTAATTATCATATAGAAGACAGAGATACGGAATAGAGGAATTTTATGAATGAACCCATAAAAACTGAAAATACTGATATTATGAGTATCTATCAAAAATCAGATAACATACTATCAGATATACAAAACATTATAGAAACTTCCAGGCGGCAAGCCTACCATGCAGTTGATACAATTCTGTCGCAAAGGAACTGTCGTGAAATAATTTGCATATTTTTGGAATCTATGTTAATATATGTCATGAACGAGTTTAGTGATTCAGGAGGACATTTTCATAGCACATAATAACGATAAAACATTGAGCATCATTGAGCAGGTTTTCAAGACAATGCCCCAACTATTGGATGAGCGCCA
>ERZ808051.2260-NODE-2260-length-10119-cov-8.161024_pt1 | contig 10119 bp, 13 predicted proteins | sample MGYA00380199_ERZ808051 | MGnify/ENA primary metagenome ERZ808051 (study PRJEB31490, sample SAMN06133391) | mouse gut metagenome | isolation source: J11 | host: mice | place: China: Chengdu | collected 2015-05 ...
CATCCTGCATCTATATCACAAAAAGAATAAGTCTATAGCCTGTTCTGACTGGCTATAAACTTATTATACGAGGAGGGATGCCCTATCACACAAAAAGAAGTAAATGCAGTATTTGATGAATAGGTGAAACGCTGTGCCGCTATTTTGCAGAAGAAAACAAAGGAATACACCGGGGACGACACGGACTGCCTGGGGGCTTTCAAGGCAGCGGCGGCCTTACAGCATACCACGCCGGAGCGTGCCCTGGCAGGGACGCTGGCGAAGCATATCGTGTCTTTGTATGACATGTGCTTTGCGGACAGCGTTTCCTATGAGGAAAGCGTGTGGGATGAAAAGATCATGGACAGCCTCAACTACCTGTTCCTGCTCAAAGCGGTTGTAAAGGAGGGAAAAGACAATAAATAGGATTGAAGTAAAAATATTGAACTGCCAGACGGTTGCGGAGGCCGAGAAGAACATGGTCTTTGCCGCCAGGCTTACCCAGCGGGGGCACCGGATCGCCACGATGGAGGATCTGCTGGCGCTCTATGAAAAGCCATTCAGCGGGGATACCGTAGGGACTATCGGCGGCCTCCCCCATCCCACGGTCCAGAAATTTGCAGTGATCACGGTGGCGGTCGTGGGGGCAAGCAGGAGGTTCCTTGCGCAGATCACCAGACACCAGAACGAGGTGAAGTTTATGAGCGCTTCGCTGCAGTACAGCAACTATGCAGACCGGGCGGATTTTGCCGTGCCCTATGAGGTGCTGGCCGCCCCTGCCCCCGTCCGGGAGACGTATCTGGAAAGCTGCAGCAGGGGGATGGACTGTTACGGGGAACTGTGCGGCGCCGGAATCGGCCATGACGCGGCGGGGTATGCCACGGCCCAGGGACTTCGGAACGTGCTTTTGATAAGCGCCACGCCTTATCAGTGGAAACACATCATTGGACAGCGGATATGCAGGAGGAACACGGACGAGACCCGGATCGTGCTCTTGAAGATATGGCAGGAACTGTACCGGTTGAGCCCGTCCCTGTTTTCCCCGCAGCTTACCGGCGCTTTCTGCCAGAGGGATAAATGCCTGAAGGGGAAGATGGGGTGTAAAAGAAAGCTGGGGGCCGGTATGGAGCCTTTGGAGATCCTGAAGGCGGATTACCCGGCACTTTTTGGGGAGGCGGCGCATGAAGATAAAACTCATTGACTTTGGCGCGGAGGAAAGCCGGCTCCCCTACCGGCACCACGGGAACGACGCCGGGGCGGACGTATATATGCCCTATGGCTGCACCCTCAAACCGGGGGATGTTGAGAAGGTGCCGCTGGGTTTTGGGATCGAGGTGCCGGACGGCTACGCAGGGTACGTGTTCCCACGCAGCAGCATGGCGGCAAAAGGGCTTGTCTGTGAGTTGCCCCCTGTGGATTCCGGCTACCGCGGGGAGATCCACGCGATTATCAGCAATGTAAGCGGCAGGACCCATACCATCCAGAAAGGGGCGAGGGTCGGGCAGCTTATCATCATGCCGGTTGTGATCGCGGATTTTGTTTCCGGGCTTGGGGAGGAAAGGGGCACGGGCGGATTTGGGAGTACCGGGGAATGATAAGGGAAAGCCACAGAAGATACAGGAAATGGACGCAAAAAAGCGGCACGCTGTTTCCGTGAGGTGCCGCTTCTGCAGTCAGAACTGTTTTAAAATGTCGTGATGGCCCATATCTACCAGGATAATCATTTTGTCGCCTTCATAATACCAGATAATGCGGATGTCCATGTTGACGCTGCACTCGAACAGGTCTGTGGTGCCCTGAATCCGCTTGGTGCGTAGCGACGGGTGGGAAGGATTCTGCGCCAGAAGTTCCAGCTTATTTTTTAGCTGTTTCTTTTCCTGGACGGTCAGCCCTTTAAAATGCTTCTGGAAACGTGGCGTAAAGGTAAATTCGTATGCCATCAGTCTGCCTCCAATTTATCAAACAGAGCGTCCACGCTGTCAAAAACGGGCTGCTCCCCGGAGGCAAGCCTTGCCTTCACACCGTTGATTTCCTCTTTCAGCTCATTCAGATATTTTTTTGGATAGACGGCAACCGGCATAAGGCAGATGGAGCCGTCCTTTTCAAAGATGTCCAGTTTGTCGCCTTCCGACAAGCCGAGTTTTACAATGATTTCCTTTGGAATTGTGATCTGTGCCTTCTGGCGAAGTTCAGCAAGCAAAATACCAGCTCCTTTCTGTGTTTGGCCCCTTGCTTTGGGGCATATAGATATTAGGTTTTGAAGTGAGAAATTCTAACTTTCTTACTTATAGTATATCCGCTTCCCCAGGAATATGCAAGGGGATAAAAATTTACAAATAAAATCTGGGAGAGGTTTTGTGTGCAACGGGGGATGAGGACTTTATCCGGGACAATTCTTGGTTTTTCACCGGTATATGGATTGGGCATATCCGGGAGTCTACTGGGTAGAATAAAAAGAGCGGCCAGTGATGACCGCGTTACCTTTTGGTATTCAGTTCCTTCATAATGCCGAGGATGTATTCAAACGACCGGGAATCTAACTGCCTTGCCTGTGCGATAAATTCGTTTAAGCCTTCCGGGTTGGCGTTTCCCTCATCAAAAAATTTCTGCGGCGTGATACCCAGGTATTCACAGATATAGAAAAAGGACGGCATGGAGGGAAGTGATTTTTTGTTTTCAATGTTGTTGATGTAGTTGTTTGTCTGGCCCAGTGACAGGGACATATCCCGCGCGGAAACGCCTTTCCTGGTCCGCAGTTTTGCCAGCCGTTCCGGGACAAAATCTTCATACATCATCTTCACCTCCCATTCTGTAATAGATTTTACCTTACGTTCTGGTATTATTCGCAAATTGAAAAAGGGTATTTACATTGATATAATAGTTTTAATCTATCGAATTGTGAGGGGATGAAGAAACAAGTCAGACCTGTTTTAGAGTTTGGAGGGATTTTTTATGTTCTTTTTTCGGGCAGTTATCCATCTGCTCATGCAACGCAGAGTTAATTTATACATAGCATATCGGGGAATGGCAGGAAGCCAGTTAAAAAAATCCCTGCCCATGCAACGCTACTTCTCACCATGAAACCAGAAGTAGAATCTCTGCATAATAGAATATGTATCTCCTATAACCGTAAAGGTCACAGAGCCTTTGCGGTTTTTGCCGCAGAGCAAACCACCCGTTTGACGGGTGGTGATGATTGTCCATGGCAATAGAAGACTCGCGATGCGTGGCTTTTATTGTTTAAATGTCAGGCCCTGAAAGAGACACAATAGACCGCATGGCTGCAAAGATAAGCAAGTAAGTGCTGACCCAAAAATGAACCGGGATCGCGCTGCATTTCGTATTCCGGCTGTAACTGCCTGATAGTAAACAATACTTTTACTGTCAGGCTTTTTTATTGCCATAGATCCGGTGCCGAACAGCTTAAGGGGCATGACATCATGGGATTGGATCGCTTCGACCCGGAGGTGCGGCACATGGTTATATTTGATGCGGGTCTGGTCTTTGATTTCATCCTTTGTAAAATGCTGAATGCTTTCCGAAAAACAACTCACGTCATCATTCTGAGAAATGTTGAAATCAACAAATATTTGATTATAGGTCGTTTCATCAATCCGCTCCCCCTTTTTGTAATATTCTGTGATACCATCTCCGGTCCATTCTCCGTTTATATCATAAACTGCGTTATATGTAATCTCAAAGCTCGGTATAGACATGTCTGTCAAAGGTTCAGAATACTGCTCTAACTGATAATATTTATTTGCATATCCGCCCTCATCGCCACCTCCATTCCATCTATTAAATGTAGATATTATGTTTTGTTTTTCAAAATATGACATTTCGACGGTTGTTATAGAATCAATCAAGCATACTGCAGAATCATTTTTTATTGTATAAACAGAATATTTATTCAAATATCTATCAAGAACTACCAACTCCGGAATCGTGTCGTTATCTAAAAAAATTAGTGAGAACGTAGCATCCTCTATATCGATATCAGAAACGATAGGTAAATACGCTTGAATATTTATTTCATGTTCCGGTACATTATTTTGCTCTTGTACTATACTCTTTGTGTTGTTTGCTTGACAAGCGCAAAGCAGACAGCAGGTAAGAACCGAGAAAAATACTTGCATTGATATTTTAAGTTTTGTCATGTTCACGGGTAATTTCCTCCTATTTTATTTTGTATTCAGCTTATCACAACAGCCGTCATTTTTCCACCCTGCGCTTTGTACAGTCTTGATATTATAAATTTGGAATTTGTTCAGGACCGCGCCAGCCAGTCCCGTTCTCAACCTAAAAAAGTCCGGGGATACCGACTGCTGGCGGAGCAGTAGATTGCGGGTGCCGCTGCTTGGACAAGCAGAAACCAATTCTTTAGCGTCTTTTTCGGAGGACAGTACGCCCACGAATGAGGTATAGGCTAAATTTTTTGACTGCAATTCCTTTTATCACATCCTTTCTTGTTAACATAGGTTAAAAATAACATATGATACAAACTTTTGTCAGGCTATTTTTTGTAACCGTATATTCTGATAAGCTGCCACAAGAAAATGTGTATAGTTTGTTCTGAAAATATATGCTAAAATGAAATTTGTGATATTGGGAACAAAATACATATCCAATCGGGTTATATGTAAATGATTTTAGGTATTGGAGGCACCAGATGAAGAGAAAGGTACATCACATTTTGCAAGGGTATCAGTTTATATTCAGAGGAGCAGGGGGAGAGGCTTGCCTGATGCTTTTGCTCAAATGTGTGTATGGGATCGCCCCCTTCTGCAATGCGTGGCTGATGAACAGATTTACGGACCTGCTCCAAAGCGAGACATCCGGGAAGGCGCTGCAGTGTCTGGTTTATTTAGCTGTATTTCAGGTATTTATGATGTGTGTCTCAGTGCTGAATACCTATATAAACAGCTTGTATTACAATAAAATTTTGATGTATTCATACTCCTTTCTGGCGGAGAAAGTACAGCATATATCGTCTGAATATTTTGAAGTGGAAGAAAACCAGAGAAAAATTGACTATATTGTAGGCAATGCTATATGGTCGCCGTTTCGTATCTTCAATGTATCCATGAATATTGTTCAGGCATTCATATGTCTCTTTTCATTCATCTTTTTTATTCTCAGAAGCAATGGGCTGATCACTGGTTTTTTCCTGATTGCTATTTTGATCTATCTTTTTGTTATAGGCAAGCAAGGGCGCAAGACCTATTCGTTGAGCAATGATCTGCAGGATAAGGAACGTGAGATGAAAAATATCTCCTCCATTCTGTATGAGACAAAATACGCAAAAGAGCTGAGGGTTTACCAGTACGGCGAATATCTGATCCGTATATGGAAGGATCTGATGTTATCATTGATCAAGCCACAGCTGCGGCTTAACACCAAAAACAGCGTTGTCAGAAACTGTTATCGGATGGGGCTCAATATATTCATATTGATGTATTTTATAGCTATAGGTGTGGGTATTGCAGAGGGAGTGATGACAGCGGGAATGTTGAGCGCCATGGCCGTGTATGTGGCAGATCTGAATTATGCCGTCAGCACCATCGGTAGCTTCGTGGAGACAATGGGCGGAAATGTGGAATTGCTGGCAGTCTTGTTCGATTATATAGAGGAAATCGAAAGTCATGATAGGACCGGAACTTTGTGTTTTTCGGACAGCTTCAAGGGAGATATTCAGGTCAGGAATTTAAGCTTTTCTTATCCGCATACAGATAAAGTTGTTTTGAAGAACATCAATCTGGACATTAAAAAGGGGGAGCATGTTGCGTTTGTCGGGAAAAACGGAGCAGGAAAGACGACTCTTGCGTATCTGATAGCGGGGGTGTATCAACCGACGGAAGGAGATATCTGTATTGACGGCATCAATATTGCTCAGCTTCGCAGCGGTGAACTGTCCGGGCACATTGCGATGGTAAGTCAGAAAATACAGAAATTCGGCTTGAGCTTTGAGGACAATATATTATTGGGCAGATCGGGGAAACAAAATGATATGGATGAGCTGATCTTGGATATGGGGCTTGAAAATGTTGTCCGTTCACTGGAAAACGGCAGGGAGGAAATACTGAGCAAGGAATTCGGAAAAACAGAGCTTTCCGGCGGAGAATGGCAAAAGCTGGCGCTGGCCCGTTGTTTTGCGTTTGAAAAAGCTATCTATCTGCTGGATGAACCCACGTCAGCGCTGGATCCCAATATAGAATATAAATTATTTCAGCTTTTTGAAAAGTATAGCCGGAATAAAACCTCCATTATTATTTCCCATCGTTTGGGAGCAATCAGACAATGTGATAGGATTTATTTCCTTAATGAAGGAAGCATCATGAATGTGGGCACACATGACCAACTGATGTCGGAATGTCCCGAGTATGCAGAGCTATATCATGCTCAGGCAAAGTGGTTCAAAATGGAGGATGAATGAAAATATGATGAATCTATCTGATAAGGGCTCCCAGACAAGACCATTTTCTTTTTCCCTTAAAATATTATTTGGGCTTGTACCCGGTTATTTGATTTTGAATATCATTCTGACCATAATATCCGGTACATTTGATGCGGCTGCAGCAATGTTTTTTCCAGATCCATAGATGAGGCGATTCGTTTAGGGGCTGGTGGCAGCATCGCCGCTTTATTTGCGTATATTGCGGCATATGTCTTCTTTTTACATGCAGTGCCATATGTCCTGAGCATATTCTCGGATATTGTGAATGAGAAAATGAAACTCAAGCTCAGTATTGAGACAGTTGAAATGACTGTGCGCCGCGCGGTGAAGGTTCCGCTTTCCTATGTGGAAAACAATGAGTATCAGAATTTGCTGTCCCAAATCTCAGGGATTGACAGCAATTTTCTGTTGAGTTATTTTGACCGCTATGTCTATATGCTCTATTTTGTGGTGAAATTTTTATCTATGATTGCTGTATTTATGTCATACAATAGCGTGATGTCCTTGATCCTGCTGGTGAATTTTCTCATTACCATACTGGTGAACTTCTGCCACACGAAAAAGGCGATTCAATTTAATCTTGAATTGACAGAGGAGGAACGCAGGGAGTCCTATTACAGAGACTTGATTTTGGATAGGGAAGTAGCAAAAGATATAAAAGTCTTAGATGCATATGAGTATTTTGAGGGATTATACCGGAAGCAGGCCAAAAAGGTATATACAAAAAGAATCGCATTCGATTTAAGGCTTGCCGGACTTCAAACTGCTGCCGGCGTCGCAAAAATGGTGATTTCCTTTGGGGTGTTTGCCTATGGGATTACTCTCATAGGAAGGGGAGACTTGACAGCCGGAGGGTTCATTTTATATTACAATGTTTCTGGACATATGGTTTCTTATTTTGATCTCTTTATGGGTCACTGGGGCAACATTCAGAAAGACAATGCAATCATTATGAGGTTTATTTCTTTCCTTCACGATGCAGCTGATGAAAAAGGAGGAGAGAAGCCCCTTAATACACCAAGGATCAGCATTAAATTTGAAAATGTGCAGTTTCAGTATCGCAAGGACACGCCGCTTGTCTTAAACAATATAAGTTTTGAGCTGCATGCAGGCGAAAAACTTGCATTGATTGGAGAAAACGGCGCAGGGAAATCTACGATCATCCGATTGATGACGGGATTAGAGCGTCCCACATCGGGAAAGATCAAGATCAACGGCATCGATATGAACGAACTTGACTTCTCTCAGTATCGACAATGTATTTCCCTTGTTGCACAGGACTTTTGCAGGTACTATCTTCCTATCAGATACAATATTGGTTTGAGCGATTATGGCAGAATGAACCATGACGAGGAGCTGTATGCGGCATCTCAAAAAGGCGGGGCCTATGAATTTGTATCCGGATTTTCCGAACGGCTTGACCAGCTGCTGGGAACCCAGTACCATAACGGGGTTGAGCTGTCCGGCGGGCAATGGCAGAAGCTTTCCATTTCGCGAGGATATTTCAAACAAGGATCATTTTTGATCATGGATGAACCTACGTCAGCGCTGGACGCCGTTGCCGAAGAAAGAGTATACAATCAATTTGTGGGTCTGTCAGGGGCATCCACTGCTGTTTTTGTCTCCCATCGTATGGCATCCGCTCAACTGGCGGATAAGATCGCTTGTATAAAGGACGGGCAGATTGTGGAATTCGGCAGTCATGATGAATTGATGGCTAAAGGCGGATATTACGCAAGGCTGTACCTCCAGCAGGCGGAGCTTTATAAATAGGCAAATTTCGATGTCGATTTGGTCTGTGCGTGGTATGTTATGCCGGTCTGGTATGCTGTAACTGATGTCGTAGGAGCTGTGGCTGATGGGAGAAGAGAGGAGCATCGGAAAGGAAGCGAAGGGATGCGGGCCAAAGAGGTTAGAACCGAAGAAATGGGAGCCGAAGAAGCTTGTCTGGGAGGGTATTTTTTACAGCGGCTGTATTTTGGGACTGTTTTTGAGCTTGGGCAACGGAATTCTGCTGGTTGCGGGAAGTCTTTGCTCGTGTGAGATAAAGAAGTAAAAGAAGTGTAAAAAATTTTGCCGTTCCTTGTCCGGCTGACTGCCGGACGGGTCGGGCTTTGGTCGGGCAATTCCACCTTGCTGACAAAAAAGTAATAGATTTCGATTTTGTGTCTGCGGAGCTTCCCTCGGCGTTTCCCATCAAGGGCTTCCGATTCGTGGATTACGATTTTCTCCACAAACTCCCGCAATAGGGTAGGGGTGAGTTCCTCAAAGCTGGTGTACTTGCGTACCACACTTGTAAGTAGTTCCGCCCTAACCTTGACATATCCTTTACGATAACCGTTCCCACAAACCCTGCTTCAATGTCGGCAAGCATGGACTGGAAGCCGGGTCTTTGGAAATTTGCCCCGGAGAATCCGTCGTCCGTATACCATTTCAGATTTGTAAAGCCGTTCTGTTTGGCGTAGGCTTCCAGAATCCGCTTCTGGTTGCTTATGGAATTGGATTCCCCGGAAAGCTCGTCCTCGTGCGACAATCTCGGATAAAGGGCGGTAATGAGTTGTTGGGTGGTCTGTCTTAACATAATGTCCTCCGTTTCCGACAGCCAGTCCCACTATTCCGTAGGCTTAGTATACCATAGGGCGGGGCTGTCTGTACAGTCCTTTTTGCTTCTTTATGTCGAAAAATATCACGGTTTTTTGTTACGGTTTATAGCAAGTAGCTTATTATAGAAAATATCAAATTTTTATGCTATACTTTAGTTCGTTACAAAGTGACAAACTAAATCTACGGGGGCAACACATGGACGCACAAGTTTTTTGGGATGTTATCGGCAATTACAACAGACAAACATGGATAATCCAAATTGCATTACTCGTTTTTTTACTCATGGCGGTTGCTTTGTCCTATACAAAAAAAATAAAGTGGGCGGCAAAATTCTCGCTTGGGATTATTAACCTCTTTATAGGCATTGGATTTTTCGCTTGGTATGGAACAGAGCCTATTCAGAAATTTTTTGCATTTCCGTTGTATATCACTTGCGGTGTTCTGTTCCTATACGAAAGTCTGCATAACAAGGACGATATACTCAAAACACCTACCGCATTTCAGATGTTTCTACTGGTGCTTTATTTAGCGTACCCTTTTGTTTCCATTCTTTTAGGTAATTCTTTCCCGCAAATGGTAACATACATCATGCCTTGCCCCGTAATCAGCATAAGCATGACGGTTTATGCTGGCTATAAAAGAAAAAACAAGCTGCTCCTCGCTTTACTGACCATATGGGGATTGACCGGAATAAAATCAGTCATCTTCAATGCCTATGAAGATATAATTCTACTGATTTGCGGTTTGTATGGTATCGTGCTGCTGGCAAATGAAATACGGCAATCAAGCAAGAAATAAACATGGTGTCATTTATTACTATTCCAGCGGTCACGCTCCACGGCATGACCGCTTTTCCATGCCACAACTTAGGCGGTAAAAGGCGGCTTGTGTCCGGCTGCGCTTTCGGCTTCCAGCACTTTCATCATCTTGTCGGCGGCGGTGGCGGTAGTGCCTTGTTTGAAGTAGCCGGAAACCACAAGGACGGTGTTCCCACGGCGTACCTCTGTCACGCAATCCGGGCGGCGGGCGGTGGTGGCGGTGCTTTTCTTGGGCGTGTCGGTCATAGGCAAATCTCCTTTCCG
>ERZ808051.2261-NODE-2261-length-10117-cov-3.315040_pt1 | contig 10117 bp, 6 predicted proteins | sample MGYA00380199_ERZ808051 | MGnify/ENA primary metagenome ERZ808051 (study PRJEB31490, sample SAMN06133391) | mouse gut metagenome | isolation source: J11 | host: mice | place: China: Chengdu | collected 2015-05 ...
GATTACTTGATAAAATTCCATGATTATTTATCCTCCTTGATTTCCTCAAATTTCTTCTTCATGTAATTAGAAAACAATGTAGTAATGCGTACCATTTCGATAATATCTTTTTCCTCCAATTCAGCCATTGCGTCAATTTCAGCACTGGCGGCAGGCGGAATAATATTCTTTGCGTATTCCTTGCCTGCGTCCGTAAAACGGACGATTTTATTCCGGCGGTCATTCTCTGCTTCTGTAAGTGATAGATACCCTAATTTCCAAAACTTTTTAATGATTGCGCTTACAGTCTGCTTTGTGGCAGACAGCCGTTCGCAGATTTCCGATTGCAGGCAACCGTCCCCAGCAAACCAGATAATATCCAAAACAAACAATTCTTTTGATGTCAAATTATACCTTCTTGCATGCAGCTCGTAGGCGGCGTATTGTATATCCCGCAGCTTACAATATTGATTTACATAAGCTCTTACTTCTTCTCGATCCATTTCGCCCTCACTTTCTTACGATAACAGACAGTCTAATATTAGACATTATAATATCAGACATATTGTATTCCGTCAAGATGTTGAATGAATATTTTATATATTTCATGTTTTTATGACCAGTGCTGTCTGAATTCGGGATCATCCCCTGCGGTGATGGCTGCGCTTCCATCGGAACACTGAATAATCGAAATCTAATATCTTTACGAAAAAAAATGCTATGCAATCCGTGGAACTTTTGCATAGCATTTTCTATTTTTCCGTTTACCTGACATAAGTCATAAGTTTTACAATGTTTCCTTATGGGCTATTGGATGTCAGGCTTTGCCCGGCATCCGGTTTTTTATCTGTTTTCATTCACATAAATCTGAACCCGGCTCTGGATAATAGGCGCTACCTCCTCTACCTTTTTCTGGCCTGCAAAGAAAGGCCCCGCCTCTTCCCGGACAATATTAAGCAGCGTATCGTCTGAATGATAAACCTGGGTAAAGCTGTAAAGCTGCTCCACTATCTCATCCGCCCTCTCCTTTGAGATGGGAGAGATTGGGATTTCCACACCATTGATATAGGCGGTCTCGTCATACTCTACCTTCTCGTTATTCTCATCCATATAATAAGGCCGCTCCATTGCCTTCTGCACCTTTTCATCCAGAAGCTTTACGTTCAGCGGAAAACCGTACTCAACAGACTCCTGATACTCATCCATCAAAAAGGTGCGCAAAAATTCCCATGCTCCCTCGCTGTTTTTGGATTTTGCCGAAAGGGCAAAGCGAAGGTTGGGCCAGATCACAGAGCCATCCCCGTCAGAAGAGGGAAAGCCGATCATGGTAAGCTCCTCCCCAAAGGTGCCCTGCTCCATACTGTTAAAGTTTCTTAAATCACCTATATTGGACATGTTGGCGATCACTTTGCCTTCCCGCCACATAGAATCATAGCTGTCCCAGAAATTATCCGGCATAGCATCCCAGTTTACTTCCTCCGGGAAGGTTGCGATAAATTCCAGCATCTGGATAAATTCGTCGGAATTAAAATTACAGGTTCCCTTCTCCCAATCAATAAACTGACTGCCCGCCATACTGAAGCAATACTGCAGCATATCATTTCTGGAGACATTGAGCAAAAACTGGGTTCCCTCCGGCTTCGACGCCAAAAGCTCCCTTACCTCCTGCACCGTCCATCCGCGCTCTTTCCCCACCTCTGAAGTCTTTGCCACAAGGGTATTGATCGAATAGGAGGGAACCAGACTGTAAAGCTTGCCGTCCACCGAAAAAGCCTCTATCACATTGGGCATAAAATCTTCTATGGAAAACGCCTCATCCTTCTCGATAAAAGGCCTTAAATCGGCCAGAAGTCCCTTGCTGATATAGCTGTCCACCGGCATGGAGCTGTCGAGAAGAAGTATATCCGGCACTTTTCCGGAAACAATGTCCGTATTCAACCGGTTGATTCCCGCCTTCCAGTCATCCTCCGTGGCGTACATGGCATCGTAATCCTGAATCGAGATCCTGTATTTTTCATTATTTTTATTAAAATCGATTGCAAGCCGCCTGATCCCCCAGTCCGTGCTTGTCATGGCAAGGGTGAGCACCTCTTTCTCTTTTACGTCCTTAGGATCCACCTTGGTAAATTTAGTTAGAGTGTCCGCCGTATCCCAATCGCTGGTGATCGCCAGAAATTCCTGCTCATTGAGCCCTGTCACCTGGTAAACCGAATAATAGGAAAGGTCAGAATCCACAAAACTCATGATAGGCGTTTTGTCCTCATCCCCCAGGTTGTACCCATATACCCCATATGTACCTGCCAGATACAAATCACAGCCAAGTCCCGGATAGTAGGAGAAATCATAGGATCTGCCGGGGATTGTATACTTCTCCCCCAGGGTTCCCGCCTCTAAGTCTGCCAGGGCAAGGGACGTTCCGGCCTCCTCATAGAGCAGGGCCGCCACCCGGCCGTCTCTTAAAGGAAGCAGACTTGAAACATTCTCAAAAGGATTTTCCGCTCCCTCTCTAACTACACTTTTTACAAAATTTCCCTCTAAATCAAACTGATAGAACTGGTTGTAGGTATTTAAATACAGCGCCTTCCCCTCTTCGAGAAACATATCGCTGATATAAAAGTATCCGTTCTCCTGCGCAAGCTTCTGAAACTGCGGCACATCATTGAGCTTGACCGAAAAAAGCTCCTCTCCGTCAATGGTCATCTTAACCAGATAATAATCATCTACGTACTCTTCCTCGGAAATCGGCAGCTCATTTACCATTTCACCAGAGCTCTTCGCGTTTTCATCCGCTGCGTCAGCCTCAGTTTCATCCTCCGCCTCTGTCTCGTCATTCTCCTCAGCTTCTGCCTGATCCCCCTCGGCGGCCTCCGTCCCATCTTGCGCCTGCCTGGGGTTTGGCGCATCTTCCGCCTCCTCTGTCTCGCCCGCCTCCGGTTCTGCTTCATCTAATACTGTGACCGCCTCTGCGTCTTCCTCCCCGTCCTCTGCAGAAGAGGGAGAAAAGTAAATATTTTTAATACAGTACAGATTGGCTTCCCCGTCCATAAGAATCCGGTTGATGCTCATGTTTGCTTCACCTTGGATTTCATGAGGCTCGCCTATGGTTCCGTCCTCTTTAATCTCATAAAAAGAAAGAATATTCTTCCCGTCGTCGGTCCAGGTATTTCCATAGGCATAAAGCGTATCCCCCGCACGGAAAATCTGGTTAATGCTTTTCCCATCCTCATCCTTAAGCCCAAGCGCAGTCGCGCGGTACACATAATCCTTCGACATGGCCTTGCCTGTGGTTTTCGCGCCCTCCTGCCTGTTTCCGCAGCCAAAGAGCCCTATGGATACAAGCAGGGCAACTGCCAATATAAACCCCTTTTTTCGCATAAGCTTTTTCATAACAAGTCCTCCCATTTCTAAAAATGCTCCCATTTCTTCTTCTCGCCCCGAACCTTTTGCACCATTCTATCCTTTGTGTCAATCACAAACTCTTTTATATCCTTAAAACCAAATGTCCTGTTCCTCCATTTTATGATGAGAAAGGCGAGAAATATCACTGCGGGAATCAGAAGAAACAGGCACCTAAGGATCAGTACCAATGCGGCTATATCCTCCCATCCTCTTCCGATATTCTCCCAATAGGGAAACTGAATGGCAAAATTCTGCATAGAACGGGTGCCAAAGGAAAGCAGCACCAAAATCAACGCCTCCGCTCCATAGCGGGAGGAATTCTCCACCACCAGCATATCCCTCTCTTCCACTCCCAGTTTTTCTTTTACGCAATTGGTCAAAAAGCCCTTCACGGGATTGGGGGCCATTATCTCAAAACTGCTGATTCCGTTATTTTCTCCGTGTGCAAGCAGGGATTCATTGGAAAGGTAAACCACCGTCTCGGAAAGTCCCGCCCCTTCCGCGAACCGATCCTTCTGCCGTTTGACCACACCGGATATATAATGGGGAACCCCTCCGATCATCACACTTTTTCCGGCAATGTCGCTTGATCCGTACAACTGCCACGCAGCCTCTTCATCCAGCACCACAAAATCCTTCATCAGATCATCCCCTGAGAAATAGCTGCCGGATACAAGCTCTAAAGGGTGAAAGAGAAAGAAATCTCCCCCCACTCCCACCGCATTGGCCTCCAAATCCCCCTTGTCGCTAGCCACGGTAATTCTCCCAAGGGCGCTGTAAGCGTCAACAAACAGCCTCTTGTTCTCTTCCTGGCTTTCACGAAGCTCGGAACTGACCTCCAGCAGGCTTTTCTCCAAATCCTGTTCAAAACTTCTGATCTGGGACTCATCCATCTCCACGCCCTTTGCCAGAAAACAGCTAACCTGAGCGCTGCCGCCCTCCTTATCCCATCGCCCGGCGGCCTGTTGATCAATGAGAGAGCCCGTCTTTTGCCGGATCCATAAGGACAAAATGAGATACAGCAAAAGGGAAAGGAAAAAAAGCAGGGAAAACACAATCTGTTTTAGAGACAGGCTCTGCAGAACTCTTTTTATTTTCATTGTGATTCTCCCCTTTCTATCTATTTTGCATAAGGATTGCTGTCAGGGCCTGAGAGGCCATTGTTCACGATTCATTGAGTCTGACCTGTCTGCCCGCTTCCACCGGCTTGGTGGAGGTTGTAATTACATACTCATATCCGTAAAGCGCCGCTGAAATCGCCGTATTGGTATCATCCGAGGCAAGCACATCCACGTCCACTCTGGTGGCAATATACCTGTTGTTTAAGGGGCCGCTTCTTGACTCCACAATCAGAATAAACTTCCCGTTATTGTCCTCGCGGACCGCGCTGTTTGGCACCACAAATTCATATTCCGAGCTGCGCTGTCCCACGGAGACGCTGAGCGACTGTCCGGCCTGGACGCTTTCTCCCTTTACATTAAACACCAGAAGCTTATTCTGAGCCGGGTTATCCGGGTCAGGCTTGATGGAAGAGAGAATAACCTGTACGTCGTCATAATACCAGGCGTTTTGTAATTCGGCGCTGTCGCCTACCTGAACCTTCTTGGCCTGCTCATTGGTGACGGAAATCGACAGGGTATACCCCTTGCCCTCCACCTGAATTACGGCCGCAGCCTCCTCCGGCTTGGTGCTTTCCCCTGCCACATAGGCCAGGTTGGTAACCGTTCCCGCTACCGGCGCATTGATTGTGGCTCCCGTAGAATTTTCTTTCAGCTTCTCGATCTCTGCTTTTTTGTTTGTAATGTCTTTGGTTGCCTTGGAGAGATCGAGCTCTGCATTGATGTTTGCCGCTAACTGAGTCTGTTCCTCCTTAAGCAGATCCAAAACCGCCTGGGCATTTTTCAGGGCCGCCTCCGCATTGGCGAGACGGTTTGCCGCGGCCGCAGAGGCCTGTTTATTTGCACTGTTGATCTCCCGTATATTTCTCTGTGCCTGCTCCAGCCTGTTCTTGGCATCCTGTACGCCTTCGCTGGAATTCACCGTGATGGCGCTGATCTCGTCCCTTGCCTGCTGGAGACTTCGCAATTCATTTTGAAGCTCTTCCAGCCGCCCCTGCTGGGCGTTATTGCTCCCATATTCCTTCAGAGTTTCCGCAGTGGCATTCATGGAATCCACTGCCGTGCGGTATTCCCCATAGGCAGCTTCATATTTCTTCTGAATCTCTTCGTCTGAGGTGGTCCAGGGCAGATTGTTGTACCAGTTCTTCACTTCCTCTTCCCAAGGCCATCCCGGCTGGGTTTTATCGTTGGGCAGTGCGCCTCCCAAACCATTGATTACGTTTATTTTCTCAACCACAAGGTTGCGCTGCTGTTCAAAGAGAGTTTCGCTGCCGCTTGGCGCTCCTTGACTGGGACTGGACGAAAGGCTGGGATTAACATCCTGGCTGCCGCCTGATCCGCTCCCTGTAGCCGCCTGCGCATTGCTGATCAACAATTTCAAATCGTCGATCTGATATTGCTTTTCTTTGATTTCGCTGTCAAGATCGGACAGCTTTCTACTCTTATATTCCTCAAAGGAAGCCGTTGCACTGGTTAAGTCCGCATTTGCCTGAGCCTCCGCCAGTTCGTCCGCGCTTGTGCTGTTTTCTGAATTATTGCTGCCTATGGTATTTTCAAGTGTGATGCTCTCCACCACCTTCTGGCACTCGTTTACCCGGTCCTGTGCCGACTGAAGGCGGGCCTGCATATCCGTCACCATTGCTTTGTAGGAAGAAAAGGAATCGGTATTTCCGGTTGCCACCTTATTGATGACCTCCGGTGAAACCGTACTGCCGAAAAGGCCCTTCATATAGGCGAGCTCCAAATCCGCCAGCTCCTGCTCGGCCTGTTTGAGTTCATCGCTTTCCTTATCTTCAAGATAATAAAGAACCTGATCCTTCTCCACCGTATCACCCTGTTTCACAGCCACGCTGGAGATCACCCGCGTGTCCTTTACCATCACATTATAAGGATCCGTGGCCTCCACATTTCCTGTTCCCCGCACTTTTGCTGTGATGGAGCCGCTCTGCACATACTGGGTCGCCACCTCTGGCAGGGAATAATTCATAATCGTATTGGAAAAAAAGGTAAGAATCAGCATAATTGTCAAAAAGATGATCGCCGCGTTCTTTACCCATTCTCTTCTCTTCTTTCCTTCGTTCTCGTTCATCGCCTTATCCCTTCCGTTCCTGTTTCTATTGTATCGGAAATGTCACAAATCCTCTCCTCTGACACTCCCCGCTAGCCTTTAATGCCGCCCTGATAGGTAATTCCCTCTACCAGATAATCCTCTCCGTACAAAAATACCAGAATGGGAGGCACCATATAAATGGTAGCCACTGCAAAAGCAAGGCCGATCTCCCCTGCATTGATCTTGGAGAGGAATACGGAAAGAGGATGCTTTTCCTGATCCGACAGCAGGATCAGAGGCTGCTCCACCATATTCCAGTAATCAATAAAAAGCAAAATTGCAATGGAACACATGGCTCCTTTACATAAAGGCATACAAATATTTTTGAAAATCTGCCACTCCCCGGCTCCGTCAATCTGCGCCGCCTCCATCATGGACACCGGAATCCTTCTCATATACTTGGTCAGAAGATACACGGCAAAAGGAGAAAATATCCCGGGCAGCCAGATGGCCCAGTTGGTGTCCAGAAGATGCAGCCACTCGGATACCAGATAGTTGGGAACCAGGGTTACCTGATAGGGCATCAGCATCAGAATAATGTACACAAAAAAGATAATCTCCTTGACTCTTCCTCTGTATCTGGTAAAGCCAAAGGAAGCCCCCGCCGCCACCAGAATCTGAAACACCACAATAGGGATTACCAGGATCACGGAATTCCAGAATTTAAACAGATATTCCGGGCTCTTAAACAAAACCGTGATATACTGACTGAAGGATACCATATCCGGAATAAATTTCAGATTCACCTTTTCCGCGATGTACATTTTCCCACCGGTGTCAGAGGTTGCAAAAACCTGCCCGTAATTGGCGGAAATCTCTGAAGCCGACATAAAGGAATTGGTCACGGTGAGCACAATCGGCATCAGAAAAAGAATGGCAAAGCACGCTGCCACGGTGGTTGCAATACAGACCCGGACCATATGTCTGGCGTTTCTGATCTTCTTTTTCTTTCTGACCTCCCTCTCCCAGCGCTCATTAGAGGCCTCTTTGAGATTGTTCTTTGCAGACCATTTTTTCATCCTTCCACATCCTTTCCGAAATAATTCTCGGTCAGGAACAAAATACCGATAATAACAACCATCACGACTGCCATCATAATTGCCGCCGCCGACATCTTCTGGTAATCCAGCCTGCTGAAGGTGTTATTCATAAAATGCTGCAGCATATACATGGTGTCGTAGGGATAATCTCCCTTTAAAAGATAGATTTCCCTGAAAACCTTAAAAGAATTTATGAGGGACATAATCGTCACAAACAAAATTGTCGAAGACATATACCGCAGCTTAATATGCCAGAAAATCTGAAAGGGAGTGGCGCTCTCAAGCACTGCCACCTCAAGAATATCCTTGGGAATGCTGCTTAAGGCCGACATAAACAGAATCATATTGTAGCCCAGATTTTTCCACAAAAAAAGAACTACGATCACCACCTGGGCAAAGGAGGAATTCAGCCAGTCTACCTTATCTCTCTGAAAAAAGACCAGAACCTCATTCATCATCCCATTATAGTGGAACAGTACCTGCCAGATCAGAACCACAGACGCGATAGGCACCATCATGGGACTTAAGAAAAACGTCCTGAATTGGCTCCTGAAGGGAATTTTACTCTCCAGCATCATCGCCAGCATCAGGGAAAGCACCACCGCCAGCGGCACCGCCACCGCAGAAAATGTCATGGTATTGCCCGCCGCCTGTTTAAACGCATTATTCTGAAAAACCGACACGAAGTTGTCAAAAAACACGAACTGCCTGCTGATAGGGTTGTCCACTACGGAATAAAAAACAACGATCATAAAGGGAAGCACGAAGAACAGCAGTACCCCCAGAATACTGGGAAACAGGTATCCCGCGGAAACCAGTTTCCCTCTGCGTGTTCTCGGACTGCTGCTTTTTTTTAGCACAGGGATGTCCGCTTGAGCTTGACATCCCCTGTCAATTTTATTCTCAGTGCTGCTTTTTCCGTTTCTGAAAATTTTTCCGGAATTTTTTTTCGGAAATTTTCCGCGGAAACTTCCAGGAAAATGCATCTTACATCCCTCATAACTTTTCAACTGTTTTCATTAACATAAATCTGTATCCTGTTCTGAATAATTCCGGCTACGTCTTTTGCCGTCTTCTGCCCCTTAAAGAAGGGCTCCGACTCCTCAGTAATAATATTCATAAGCTGTTCATCCACGCTGCCGGATATTTTTTCGGCAGACTCGATAAGCCTTTTGACCGCATCCACTTCCTCCTGAGTCGCCGCCATGATCTCCATCTGGAAATCATCCCATCCCCAGGTTGTCTTGGGATTTTCTACCTTATTTCCATTCTCGTCCTCAAAATACTCAGGGGTCATATCCTGTTCAAACTGTTTCTCAAGAGAATCCTTTCTGATTGGGAAGCCATATCCTCCATGGCTGGAAATAAAACTGTCCTGATAATCCTGGGAGAGAAGAATCTGCATAAACTCCCAGGCTCCCTCCTTATTCTTTGACTTTGAGGCAAGCCCCATGCTGCCTGTGGCGGACTGAATCAGATTCCCTTTTCTTTCACTGTTGGGATACCCCAAAAAGGCAACCTCCTCGCCAAACATCCCCACCATCATCTGGTATTCCTGTACGGAGCCGATGCTGGCGTCCATTAGCAGTATCTTATCGGAACGGATTCTGCTGGAAATTCCTTCTTCCTCTTTCTGATAATCATATTCCTCCGGAAATTTGGCTGCAAACTCCAGGGTTTTCACAAAGTCTTCCCCGTCAAAAAAGCACTTGCCGTTTTCCCAGTCTATAAACTCATCTATATTATTGTAAATACAATAATTAAATATACTGCTTCTGCTTCCGTAAGAGAGTATGTTTTGAGGCTCCTTATCCTCCGCAAATTCCAGCATCTCCTTTAAAGTCCACCCTGTCTTTTCTCCTACCAGGGAGGCCTTGGCCATGGTACTGCTCACATAAAAGTTGGGGAAAATCCCGTAAAGCTTTCCGTCCACCTCGTAGGCTTTCATAATATTCTCAAGGTAATCCTCTTTCTGAATGCCGCTTTTTTGCATATAAGGGTATAAGTCCTCCAGGATCCCCTTGCTCACATACATATGGAAGTCCACATTGCTCAAACTGATAATATCCGGGCAGTTGCTCGTGGTTAAGTCCGCATTAAACTGGGTAAGAGCCGTCTGATAATCCTCCACATCCTCCGCGTATGCCTTTACGGTAATGCGGTATTTCTCATTGGTCTTATTGAAATCTATGATTGCCCTCTTCACATTGCTGTCGATCCACATGGCTCCATAAAGGATTTTTTCTTTTTGGGACACCTCGGAAGCCTTCTTCCTGGTCAGAAGAATCAGTTCGAAAGAGGCCGGCCCGTCTTCGTTGTAATCTCTCGTCATTGCCCACACGCGGCCGTCGGAAAGCTCCCCTCTCTGGAAAACGCTGTCGCTGTTAATATCCGCATCAATCCACTTAAAGAGCTCCTCCTCTTCTCCCGTGGAAAGATCCACAACAGAAACCTGGCTGCCGCTGTCCACA
>ERZ808051.2262-NODE-2262-length-10110-cov-4.987142_pt1 | contig 10110 bp, 8 predicted proteins | sample MGYA00380199_ERZ808051 | MGnify/ENA primary metagenome ERZ808051 (study PRJEB31490, sample SAMN06133391) | mouse gut metagenome | isolation source: J11 | host: mice | place: China: Chengdu | collected 2015-05 ...
CTGTGCCCCATGTTCTTCCGGACGGCAGGCCCTCTACGCTCTTTGATGAGTTTGTGGTAGCTATGTCCGGCGTGCCCAGCAGGATCCGCGAGGGGATGTTTCTGCTGTCAGGGGATGTTCTCCTGCTGTTCAACCCTTTGCAGATTGACTTCTCGGGGGAGGGTGCGGCGGCCATATCTTTCAAGGCGGATGTGGAGACCGGCAAGAACCATGGAGTCTATCTGCAGGGGGAGGACGGCTATGTGAAAGAGTTCCTCCACAAGCAGACGGTTGAGTCCCTGACGGCAAAGGGGGCAGTCAATGACCGAGGCAACGTGGATATCGATACCGGGGCTCTCATCTTTTCAACGGGAGTCATGCAGGCGCTGTACAGCCTGGTTAAGGAGGACAAAGCAAAATATATCAACGAGAGAGCCAGGCTCAGCCTATATGGAGATTTCCAGTATCCTCTCGCCTCCGGCTCTACCCTTGAGGCATTCTACCAGGAGAAACCGGAGGGTGAATTCTGCACAGAGCTGACAGAGGCACGGACAGCAATATGGAATAAGCTTCGGCCATACCGGATGAGGCTGCTCCGCCTTGCTCCGGCAAAGTTCATTCATTTCGGCACGACGCAGGAGATGCTGAGGCTCATGGAAGCCGGCGTGGAAAGATACAAATGGCTCAACTGGAACAGAGTCGTCAACAGTTCCATAACGGACAGTCTGGCAGCCGGATATACAAGCACGCTTTCCACCACAGCAGAATGTGGAGAGGGTGTATATCTGGAGGTCAGCAATGTAGGCGCCGGAGCGAAAGTCGGAAGCCGTTCCATTCTGTCTTTTGTAGACATCACTGACCAGGTTATTCCTGAAGATGTGGTTGTCCATGCACTGAAGCAGCGGGACGGTAAATTTGTGGTGAGAATTTATGGAACGAAAGATAATCCAAAGGCCGGAAAAGACGGCACATTCCTGGGGATAACGCTGGAGGGCTTCATGAAAGCCAACGGGCTGTGCGAGGCCGATCTGTGGGACGGAGAAGAGCACACACTATGGTCGGCTCGGCTGTATCCGGTTTGCGACGGAATCCATGGGGCGGTGAAAGCGGCATTAAATGTACATGCTATGGCTGAGGGAAAAGGGGATATAGCGGCATGGAGGTCATGTAAGCGCACCAGTCTTCAGTCCGGCTTCTATGATGCGGATCCGGACGCTTTGATTGCCTGGGAGGAACGCATGGATGAACTGGTGCGGATGGACAGGCTGGAGAAGCTGATACGCGTGGGCAGACCGGCCTCTGAGGCCAGGGATATTCTTCGCCAAAAGCGTCTGACATCGGTTCAGAAAGAATGGATGGAAGAGCGACTCAAGTCGGCTGGTTACGGGGACAGGATGCGCTTCTGTTATTATATAGGGAAAGCTCTCGGCGGGGCAGAGGGGGCACGGTACATCAATCAATGTTTTCAGACGCTTCAGGATACGGTTTTGAAAGAAGCGGTGGGGAGTCTTGAGGATATCGGCTGTAGGATCGGCTATGACGAGTTCACGGTGCGGCTGCCCCTGAGGCTGAACTGGGGCGGCGGATGGAGTGACACACCGCCTTACTGTAACGAGCATGGCGGAACCGTGCTGAACGCGGCAGTGCGCTTGAAAGGGCAGATGCCGGTTATGGTCCGTCTGACAAGGCTGAAGGAGAGGAAAATTGTCTTCGCATCGGCTGACATGGGGATGTACGGGGAATTCGACAGGATAGAAACTCTCCAGGATGTGGGTGATCCTTATGACCCTTATGTGCTGCAGAAAGCAGCACTGCTTGCCTGCGGCGTCATTCCGGGCAAGGGAGGAGAATTAGATGGGATTCTGGCACGGATGGGCGGCGGATTCCGGATGGACACGGAGGTGACAGGTGTGCCGAAAGGGAGTGGGCTGGGGACATCCAGCATCCTTGCGGCGGCCTGTGTAAAAGCGTTGTCCGGATTCCTGGGGATTGCTTATATGGAAGAGGAAATTTATGGCCGTGTTCTTGTCATGGAGCAGATTATGTCCACGGGCGGCGGTTGGCAAGATCAGGTGGGCGGTGTGACAAAAGGCATCAAGTTTATCACGACCAGACCGGGACTGAGGCAGGATATTCATGTAGAGCATGTCTCGATGTCGGACGACGTCCGAAAGGAACTGAGTAATCGACTTGTATTGATTTATACAGGCCAGAGGAGGCTTGCCAGAAATCTTCTGCGGGATGTAGTCGGAAGGTACATCGGGAACGAACCGGAAGCCGTGTCGGCGTTGGAGGAGATTCAGCGGATGGCTGCATTGATGCGGTTTGAATTAGAGCGAGGACACATAGATGATTTCGCCCATCTGCTGTCCAGACATTGGGAGCTCTCCAAGCAGATAGACGCAGGAAGCAGCAACACGCTGATTGAGCAGATATTCGGTGCAATCGATGATTTGCTGGAAGGAAAGATGATTTGCGGTGCTGGGGGCGGCGGATTTCTGCAGGCAGTCATGAAAGAGGGCGTGAGCAGAGACATGGTCCAGAAAAGGCTTAAGGACATCTTTCAAGATACACAGGTCGATGTGTGGGATTGTGAGCTGGATTGACATTGCTCCAAAATGATGATCCTGTTTTTCATGCGCATGACAGGAAGAGCCCGGAAGCTGCTTTCAGAAGCGAGATGTCTTTTAGGAGAATATAGTGTTGACAACATTGCTGGGGGACATTGACACATTATAATTGTGCTGTCAATCCCCCAGCTTCTCGCTGGTCAAATTATCTGCAGACACTGCCGCCCATAGAATTTTACGCTCTATTTCTTCCATTGTCGGTAGACTGTCTTTAAATTTCTTGCAAAGCACTTTTGTCATTTCATATTCAGCAAATCTGATTGGCTGTTTCACCCGTTTTTCACAACCCAATACCCTTTTCTTGGAGAGCCATGGCGTTGCAGCATGCCCAATTTTTAAGCTTTTGGATATTATCTTCCACTTTTCTGGAAGAAATACCTATGCTCTTTGCCAGACCGGCAGCAGACATTTCCGGGTTTTCTTTCAGACAGCTGATAATACGGTGCTGATTTTCCGTCAAATAATAACAGGCATTATCTCCGACCCTGAAGAAAGCGGCAATCAAGGGATTTTTCGGGACAGGGGATAAGTTCTCTGGTGTAATTTTTCCGATTCTGGAAGCCCTGCAGGCATTTTTAACAGACATCTGATTTTCTTCTGTGATAAATTTCGCAATATTTGGGCATTTTCTCAATAAATTTATTCAAATCCAGGAAAAGAAGGGCATTCCCCCGCCTCCGACAGTCAGGCCAAGATATGTATTAGAAAGAAAAAATCCGAGAAAACTATTAGATATGGAAAATGCATTGCCTTTTGCGCCATGATATGGTATGATAGGGCTGTAATAAGAAATGAGGCTGGTCTATAGAAAAGAGGACAATATGTTAAACAACAAATCCATTTTGATTACAGGTGGAACGGGGAGCTTCGGCAAAGCCTTTACAAAGTATGTCCTGGAGCACTATAATCCGAAGAAGATCATCATTTATTCCAGAGACGAATTCAAGCAGTTCAACATGCAGAATGAGTTTAAGGAATATGCCCCGAAGCTGCGGTTCTTCATCGGAGATGTACGTGACAGGGAGCGGCTTTTGCGAGCCTTTAACGGGGTGGACTATGTGGTGCATGCGGCTGCCCTGAAGCAGGTGCCTGCCTGCGAGTATAACCCTGCTGAGGCGATCAAGACCAACATACACGGTGCCCAGAATGTCATTGACGCGGCGCTGGACAGTGGGGTACAGAAAGTGGTGGCACTGTCCACTGACAAAGCTGTGAACCCGGTGAACCTATACGGGGGGACCAAACTGGTATCGGACAAGCTGTTCATTGCGGCCAATGCCTATGCCGGAGGTCAGGATATCTGTTTCTCTGTGGTGCGTTACGGCAATGTGGCAGGCAGCAGAGGCTCCGTTATCCCGCTCTTCCATAATATTCTGAAGAATGGGGGGAAAGAGCTGCCTATCACGGATTACCGCATGACTCGTTTCTGGATCAGTCTGCAGCAGGGGGTGGAACTTGTCATAAAAGCTTTTGAGGAGGCCAGAGGAGGTGAGACGTTCATTTCGAAGATTCCCTCCTTTAAGATCACGGATTTGGCCCAGGCTATGCTGCCTGGGTGTAACATGCCGGAGGTGGGCATCCGCGAGGGAGAGAAGCTGCATGAGATTATGATTGCAGCGGAAGACTCTACGAATACCTATGAATATGACAAGCATTTCATTGTATATCCCCAGATGGTATGGGCTGACAGGCGGCGGGTGGTTCCCACAGGCAAAAAAGTGCCTGAAGGTTTTTCTTACAGTTCAGGCCAGAACGCGGAATGGCTTAGTGTGGAGGACATTCGGAGTCTATTGGAAACGGTAAAGTTTGAATGATGGTTGCAATGAAAAGGCGGAATATAACCGCCTTTTTCGTTTCCTTTTTCACGTTGCGTAATGTGAACCGAAAAATTTTATGTTTCCTTATAATCCTTTGGGAATAGGACTCATTTAGGTCCCATTACATTCCGCTTTGGGTATAAAATAATAGAAAAAATGGACCAGAAATGGTGCGGAGCAGAGGTGCAATTGTGATACAGAAGATAAAACAGGACAAAAACGGAAACATAGGAAGAAACATCAGGAAAATTAGACTTGCCAAAGGAATCGGGCAGACAGAGCTCGTCCGATTGCTGGATCTCCAGGGTATCTCGATCACGCGGGAATGCCTTGTGAAGATTGAGCGCGGTATGCAACACGTATATGTACAACAGCTTAAGGGAATCAAGGACGAGCTGGGTACTAGCTACGAGGAGCTGCTGAAATAGGCCGGGGTAACTGCGCCGAAAAAAAGTTTGGCACAAAATTTCCGGTCATGGGACGACTGCGCTCTTATGGCAAAAAGAAAAGATTGGCGGCTTTGTCTTTACAGGGCCGCCATTTTTGCAATTCTGGAATTTTTGTCACAAATTCGACGATTCTTGACTTTTTTCGCTTTAGGGATTGACAAATGCAGAAAAATAGTGCAAAATTGATTACATAAACGTGATAAATACAAAGGAGGGAAAACAAGTGGCAAGATTACTGAATGTGCTGGCTGATAGCAGAAAGAAGAGCGTACATGCCATAATGGCAGAGAAAGACGCGGAGATTGCCAAGCTTAAGGCGAGGGCTCGGGAGCTGTATATCGAGAATGGCGATCTGATCCGGGAGAACCGGGAGCTGAGGATTCGCAACGGAGAGGTGGAGGTGGCCTACAGCAGCCTCAAAGAGATACTCCGCAGACGCGGCGTGTCGACGAACGAATCCTGATCTGGGCATCCTGATCTGTGCGGACGACGGCTCTTCGCCTGAACGCTTCCGGAGGAGGCGGAGGGCATGGACGTCCGCACAGGGATTGCTGTCGAAAATCCTACGAAATTATCGAAAAAACGTGCAGAATTCTTCTGCAAATGTGAAATTCGAAAAAAATTCTCCAGAATATGAAAGAATGCTTTGACAAGACTATTTTGATGTAGTAACATGTAGTTGTACAGGAAAAGGAGGTGAACCAATTATGAAAGTCAGTCACAAAATCACAGGAGCAGAACGCGAGGTAATGGAGGTACTGTGGGGACGTACTGAGCCCATGCAGACCAGAGAGCTTCTGGACGTGATGAGAGAGAAAGGGAAGAAATGGAAGAGACAGACCCTGAACACTCTCTTGTTCCGTCTGGAGGAGAAAGGCATCGTAAGCCGCAAGCGCGCTTATGTAGAGGCCGCCCTGACTGAAGCGGAACTGCTGCAGGTACAGACCCAGGAGCTGCTGGATGATTTCTACGGCGGAGAGTACGGGAATTTCTTTGCTGCTCTTACCGGAAACACGGAAATCGACAGTGAGAGCAAAAAGCTGCTGGACGGCTTGATGAAGAAGCTGAAGAAAAAGTAGTGGAGACGGATGGCTTGATGCTCAGGCAGAGAGCCGTCCGCATCGACAGGTGAAAGGGGAGTCTGCGATGGCCGGATGACCATGCTGTGCATGGGTGTCCGGCAGATATCGTGGCAGACAGGAAAGTAACGGGACGTTGGCCGTTATTCTGTCTGCAAGGGATGCTGTCGGAATTTAAGATTTGTGGGTTGCTTTCATAGGGCGGATCTGTTGGCCGGGATTTTCTGATGCCGGATGCGGCGTGTTGCGCGTGTCTGGAGAAGAGGATTGTGGTAGAGCGTGTTGCGCGCTGGAGGAAGGTTCGGACGCAGAGAGTGCAACGGACCGGGGGGACGTTTCTGATGTGACGTGTTGTGTGTTGGAAGAGACTGCCTGGGTCGATGGGCTGCCGGATGTACAGAAAAGGAATGCGCTGCTGGCCAGAGCGAAAAGGCCGGATTGGCGGTAGGTAAGGACACAAAAGAAAAAGTCATAAAAGAAAGGTGAATTTAACGATGAAAAACAGGAAAAGTATGAAGAGGACAGTAGTGGCAGGTCTTGCTGCATTTATGATGCTGGCGCAATCCGTTACGGCATTCGCATGCCCCGCAGAGCCCCATGATGAGGTGAACTGCGAGTGCGAGGAGGGAGCGCATGGAACTTGCGTTCTGTATGATGAGCAGTTTGTGGATATGGATGGGAATATTACGCCGGTGAGTGGGATTAGCGGAAGGACTTTGTGCTTTAAGCATAGAATTGTTGAGGGATATTTTCAGACGCATGTGAAAGATGGCAAAGGGGGATGCACTGTTAAGACATACCATAGCACGCAGTGCGTATACTGTTATACAATTTGGATGGGGGATTTGTGCGCTACAGGCAGATATGTCACATGCCCACATGATAATGTGAAGTAAAAGATTTGGGGTGACGTAGAGTGTGAAAGAGTAGGCGGCTTTTGTATGGACTCCCAGGTATTGACATATGAGAAATAAAGAAAACTGAGGATTGGCGGCTTCTGCGATGGCGGGCCGCTAATTCAGTTACAATACAGATGGAAAGATAAGAGAATACAAAATGGGATATGTATTTTTAATGACATTTGCTGGAAGCGCAATGTTTATAGGATGCTTATGTTGGGAAAAGACATTAGGGAAATTCATAACACAATCCATGAGATATAGGGCATTAACGGTAGTGATGCTGACTTTTGTAGTGCCATGGGAATGGCTTGGAGGAACATATAGACAGATTATTAGTTTCTTCCTGACTGATAAAGTAGATGCTGGAGCAAAAGGACTGGTTAATGTTGCGGATATAGAGGCAAAAGAGCTTGCCTACCATACCAAAGAGTATCAATGGCTGATAGTGGTAATGTCGATTTGGTTCGCAGGTGCTGTAATACTTTTGCTTTTTCGGATAATCAAATCTTGGAGAATAACGCATAGACTTCGCGCATTAGCTATAAAATGTGAAGACGAGAACTTGGAAGAAACCATGAGGTGTCTGCGTGAAACGCTACACTATAGACGTAGTCCGAAGATTGTTTGGACACGGGTTAATAATGAGACTTTTACGGTTGGGACTGTTAGACCAGTTATTTTTCTACAGAAAGATTATGCCGAAAGAGATCTTTATTGGATTTTAAAACATGAAATGACGCATATAGTCAGAATGGACTTATGGGTGAAGCTATTGTTGGAATTTGTTTGCTGTCTGCATTGGTTTAATCCATTGATATATCTTTTGGAGAGCAAAATAAAAAGTTTATCTGAAACCTCTTGCGATGAGAAAGTAATTAGAGGGTGTTCAGAAGAAGAGTGCGAGACGTATATTGATTTGCTAAGAAAGAATAAACGCGTTTATAGATTGAAGAATTCATTTTGTAGAGTGATGGAAGGAAGCAGTGAAATTGATAAAAGAATAGCTTTGTTGAAAAACAGAAGATGTATAAAACGCAAAGAAAAGGCCTTTGTAATATGTCTCTTTGGTTTCTTGGTATTCCTGGATTCATTGACAGCACTAGCGTATCCCAAAGTGCGTCATGTTAAAAATGCAATTACCGAAATGGCAGAAGATGCTGTCGATGGTAATAACTTTTGGATATATGATTACGCAGCGGATGGATTTGATATGCCTTTGGAAGCTGTTATGTATGACGAACAATTTGTTGATAGAGAAGGGCAAGTTTATCCACTGGGTTCCGGGAACGAAACAGAAAACTGTTCTAACCATGATATTTTGTCAGGTGTTGTTCAGATCCATATAAGAGATGATGACGGAGCATGTACGATTGAAACTTATGAAGGTACCAGATGCTCGAAATGTGGTAATGTATGGAGAGGCAATTTCCTCTTTGAAATTGAAAAGTCTTCATGTCCACACTAAGGAATTTTGGCATAGATGGGCAAAAAACATTCCTATATTCTATGAGTCCCTCCAGTAAAGCCCCCAATCCCATTTTGTCAATATTTGTCGATGACTTTCTCTTTACAAGAAGTCGTTTGCGTCTTATAATAGAAGACGTAAAAGGGGAATTGAAGACGGCGGCACCAGCCATGGTTGGACTGCCGTCTTCATATTTGTATTCAGCAATAACCATCCACATAAGAAATTCCATTCAAAATCCATTCACAACTAAAAAGCGCCCGGAGACAGTCCGGGAGATAGGCGGCCTGCCTGATCCGATTGGCCGTTTTACCGGCGTGGACGGCGGGCTGGACCAGCCCGGGGAGCCTGTCGTATGGGACGGACGGCTCATCGTATCCTGCTTTGACCTGGTGACAGGGCCGGGCAAGGTGAATAAAAAGCACGAGATGCCCGCCACATTGGTTTCTCTGAGACTTTAGGGGAGGCAATATCCGCTGCCTGCCGGGCCGAAAGTGTCAATGCTCTCCGTCCTGCTTTCTGTACTCCCTGGGGCTCATACCGTAATATTTCCGAAAGGCGGAAGAGAAATGCTCCTGGGAGGAATACCCCAGCTCCTCCGCGATGGAGGTAAAGGATTTCACATGATCCGTCAGGAGGATGGAGGCCACAGACATTCTGGCCTCCGTCTTTTTTTGCTGAAAGGACTTTCCGTAGTACTCCCGAAGCAGTCGCTGTGCCTGTCTGGGGCTGACGTTCAGCCTCTGCGCCAGGCTGCCCAGGGAAAGCGTGGCATATTCGTATAAAAATAACTCCTCTATGATCACGGATTTCGCATCCGAGCGGTTGCTTCTGGCAAAGGCTGTCCGGGAGGCTTGGCGCTGTGTGTAATTACGCACCGTGCAGATCAGCAGCTGGGACAGCAGAAGCCTTACCTGGTGCTGATATCCGATATAGCCATGCTCCAGCTCCTCGAACAGCTGCTCCATCAGCCTCCCCATTCCCTGGGTATCCTGTCCGAACCAGAAAGGCTTCTCCAGAAAAATATCCATCACGCAGGCCTCCTTTCGGGCCGCACCGGAATTGTCTATCTTCAAATAGACGCAATATTCCTCCATGGGATCCGACAGCATGGGGATCTGTGCATGCTCCACATGAGGACCTGTAATGTAAAGCGTCCCGGGCGTGATATCATAGTACAGCTTCCCGCAGCCCAGGGGCCTCTCGGCCGACCCGGCCACAGAGAGCGTGTCCCGCTTCCGGGCGGGAGCCTGCTCCGGACAGTATTGCCTGTCCACCCCCAGCTTTCCGTATCCCGCAGAAATAAAATGGATCTCATAGCAGCCGCTGCCATGGCTGTGAGAGGGAATGATTCTAGTAAAGCGTTCAAAGATGATATTCAGCGCCCGAAGGGGAATGTGGTCCATGGTGAAACGGATATCCATATCTGTATACAGCGTTCTCATGGGAAAAGGCTCCTTTCCTGTGATGTGCGGGCCAAACGGCGCTTTGACCCGTGTAAAATCCGGAGTCCGCACCATGGGCTCCTTGTGAACATTATAGCATAAAACCTATAAAAACACGACATTTTTGGCGCAAACACGGCGGCTAAAATACTTAACAATTCCGGCAGCTGTTATATAATAATAGGCAAAGACGAAAATTTTGAAAAGCTGCGTTTTGCCTGCGGCTACAAAATCACAAATAGAAAGCGAGGTATGAAAATGGCGGTAAAAATGATGATGAAGGGCGCGATCCTTCCCGGCAATTCAACCGTGGAATTAAAGGATTTTGAAATTCCCAAACCTGG
>ERZ808051.2264-NODE-2264-length-10108-cov-4.829429_pt1 | contig 10108 bp, 10 predicted proteins | sample MGYA00380199_ERZ808051 | MGnify/ENA primary metagenome ERZ808051 (study PRJEB31490, sample SAMN06133391) | mouse gut metagenome | isolation source: J11 | host: mice | place: China: Chengdu | collected 2015-05 ...
CCGGGGAAAAGCTGGGATTCCTTCCGGGAGATCTGCAAAGTAAAATCGACCCCTATCTGCGCCCACTCTATGATGCCCTCTACCAGATCATGGGAGCAGAAAGCTACCTTCACAATTCTGAAAAAGGGCTGATCGAAGTGGCGCCGTTAGCTTATATGAGAGGACGGACCCTGGATAACGCCTTCATCATTCTGGATGAGGCGCAGAATACCACCCAGGCGCAGATGAAGATGTTTTTAACAAGAATCGGTTTTGGCTCCAAGGTTATCATCACCGGGGACCAGTCCCAGAAGGATCTGCCCTACGGTACGGTGTCCGGCCTGGATACGGCCCTTAGGATTTTAAAGGGAATTGATGATATCGGCATCTGTTATTTTTCCAGTGACGATGTGGTGCGCCACCCGCTGGTGCAGAAGATTGTTAAGGCATATGATGATTACGAGGCACGCGCCAAAGGGATAAAAAAACCGGACAGGCCTGCCGGGAAGGATAAAAAGCATGACAATAACCATTGAGTACGAAACGGAAGAAATCCTTGATCTGCCATATGAAGATATCATTGACCAGGTGGTGGAGGAGTCTCTGGATTATGTGGAATGCCCCTATGATGCAGAAGTCAATGTGCTTCTGACAGATAATCAGGGCATCCGCCAGATCAATCTGGACATGCGCCGGATTGACAGTCCCACAGATGTACTTTCATTCCCCATGTGCGATTTTGAGGCCCCGGGGGACTTTTCCGGCTTAGAGGATACGCCGGAGGAATATTTTAATCCGGACACAGGAGAGCTGATGCTGGGGGATATTGTGATCTCTGTGGAGAAGGTGAAGGAGCAGGCTTTAAAATACGGACATTCTGAGACCAGAGAGCTGGCTTTTTTAGTGGCACACAGTATGCTTCATTTAAGCGGCTACGATCATATGGAGGAAGAGGAACGGCTGCGAATGGAAGACATGCAGCGGGAAATACTGGAACGAAAGGGGTACAGGAGATGAAAAAACGAGGCGGGAAGTTGTGGATCATCATGGTTATGCTCCTGTTTGGGCTTTTCCCTGCAGGGTGCGGAAAGAAATATGAGGAGGCGTCGGTGACCACTGCGGCCGTTTCCGATGAGACAGAAGAGGAGTCCTCAAAGCATGAGATGGTGCTGGAAACGGAAACAGAAACGGAAAAAGAGGAGGAGACGGAACCCGAAGAGAGAGTGGAAGTGGACGGAAAAATCCAGAGCTATTTAACCGGTGAAATGGTGGATGTAAAGCAGGGAAACCGGAGACCACTGGCTGTAATGATGAGCAACGATAAAGCTTCCCTGCCCCAGTACGGAATTAACCGGGCCGCGGTGGTGTACGAGGCCCCGGTGGAAGGGGATATGAACCGGTATATGGCTCTTATTGAGGATTATGACGATTTGGAGAGAATCGGATCGGTGAGAAGCTGCCGGACCTACTATACATACTTTGCAAGGGAGTTTGATGCCGTTTATGCCCATTTTGGCCAGAGCAACTTTGCAGAGCCTTATTTAAAAAATGTGGACAACATAAATGGAATTGATGGAATCGGCTCCACGGCCTTTTACCGTTCATCGGATAAAAAGGCGCCTCATAATGCCTACACCAGCGGAAGCCGGATCACAAAGGCCATCGAGACCTTAAAATACAGGACAGATTATGAGGAATCTTACGATGGACATTTTAAGTTTGCAAGGGGCAGCGAACAGATTATCCCTGACGGAGAGGACGCCTATAAGGTGGTTCCCGGCGCTTATGCCATCAATAAACCCTGGTTTGAGTATCAGGAAAGCGACGGCCTGTATCACAGATTCCAGTATGGAGATGTCCATAAAGGAAATGAAGGAGCTATCGCGGTGAAAAACGTGATTTTCCAATATGTGGAATGGGGGCATTATGCCACTACCCCTTATTTAAACATTAATGTTCATACCGGCCATGAGGGACGGTATTTCACCAATGGAAAATACCAGAAAATTACCTGGAAGAAGGACGGGGAATTTGGTGTGACCCACTATTATGACATGGATGGGAATGAAATTACCCTGAATAAGGGAAAGACCTGGATCTGCATTATCGGCGCAGATAAGTACAACAAGGCGGAAATTTATGGAAAGTAAAGGAAGAAGCAGAGGAAAGCCTGCTGCGATGACAGCAAGACGGCCGAAAAGAGAATCGGATTTTGTGGTGCAGGGCAGTATTTTAGCCATTGCTTCCATTGTGGTAAGGATCATCGGGATTGCATACAGGATCCCGATGATCAACATTATTGGCGATGAGGGAATGGGCTATTATGGAACGGCATTTAATGTCTATAACATTGCTCTCCTGCTGTCCTCGTACAGCCTGCCGTTAGCAGTTTCCAAAATGGTTTCCGTAAGACTTGCCAATAAACAGTACCGGACTTCCGTCCGGATTTTGAGGGTGTCCCTCGCCTATGCCACAGTGGTGGGAGGAATCGCCGCTTTCGTGATCTGGTTCGGGGCTGATTTTTTTGCTGCGAAGGTCTTTTTCATGCCCTATGCTGCCTTTGCCTTAAAAACACTGGCTCCTACGGTGTGGATCATGGCCTACCTCGGTGTGTTCCGCGGCTATTATCAGGGGCGGGGAACTATGGTGCCTACGGCCTTTTCACAGGTACTTGAGCAGATCATGAATGCCATTGTCAGCGTGGCGGCGGGAAGCATTCTGTTTAACGAAGCGCTTAAGGTGGAGGCCTTAAAGGGTGAGAGCGGCTCGGGTTACGCAAACGCCTGGGGGGCGGCGGGAGGAACCATCGGAACAGGAGCCGGTGCGTTTACAGCTCTCGCATTTTTGCTGTTTGTGTTTGCTCTCTATAAAAAGCAGATCAGGAAGCAGGTAAAAAGAGACCGTTCCGGTACTCTGGCAGGCTATGGAGAGATCACAAAAGTCCTGTTCTTTACAGTAATTCCCGTGGTGCTAAGCTCTGCCATTTACAATGTAAACAGCGTGCTGGATAATGGAATCCTGGCCTATAATTTTGCCGCCAAAGGAATGGACGCGGAATTTGTTTCCCAGTGGGGGGTGTATACAGGAAAATATCATCTGTTAATCAACGTTCCCATGGCTGTCTCCAATGCCCTTTCCTCCTCCTTAATTCCCTCGGTTTCCAGGGCAGTTGCCCTCGGGGATAAAAGGATGGTACGGGCGAAAGTGGCGGCCGCCATCCGTTTTTCCCTCCTCATTGCCATTCCTTCGGCAGTGGGACTGACGGTTCTGGCAGGCCCGGTCAATAACCTTTTATTTTCCGGTGATAATTCTCTGGCTATCCGCATGACCCTTTATGGCTCTATCGCTGTGGTGTTCTATTCGGTATCCACGGTGACCAATGCAATTTTGCAGGGAGTGGACAGGATGCATCTTCCCATTATCCATGCCCTGATTTCTCTGGTTCTTCATCTTGTGGCCCTGGAAGTGATGGCCCTGGTATTTGATCTGGGAATTTTCAGTATGGTGTATGCAAATATCCTGTTTGCCCTGTTTATGTGCTGGTTAAACCACCGTTCCATCCGTAAGCTTTTACGCTACCGTCAGGAGATTAAAAGGTCGATTTTTCTGCCCCTTCTGGCTTCTGCCGTCATGGGCGCCTGTGCCTTCGGTGTATACAACCTGATTCACCTGGGAATAAAAAGCAATGCCATATGCACCATGGGAGCCATTGTGGCAGCCATTGCGGTGTATGGCGTGCTGCTTATCAAATTTGGCTGTCTGAGTGAAAGCGAGCTTTATGAAATGCCGGGCGGCACAAGACTTCTGGTGCTTCTTAAGAAAATGCGGCTGATGTAAAAAACAGCAGTTCGGGGTTTATCGGAACTGTTGCAAGAAAAATGTTTAAAATCGTGAAAGAAAGCAGATACTGTTTCCAAAGGAGGGATTTTCCTATGAAAAAATATGTATCCTGCTTTCTTTTCTTTTTATGTCTTACCACAGGCTGCCTGGTGACTCTTTTTTTCCTCACCAACACTGTGGAAACGGAGGAGGCCACCGAGGTGCAGATGACGGAGTCAGTGGAACAGCCGGTGTTCGCTGAAAGCGAGGCAGAAACGGAGGCTCCGGTTCATGTGGTGCTTAACCAGGAGGAAGTGGTTCCGAGTGTGGAAGAGGACAACTATTGTCTTGTGGCGGAAGAGGGGTATTTGATCGTATATGACAGCGATAAGGAAACTGTAAACATGTTTACTCATATGCCCCTGGCGGATTTTCCTGTGTCAGAACAGGAACGGCTTATGGAGGGAATCTGGTTTGCCACCATGACGGAAATTTTCAGCTATCTGGAATCTTATACCAGTTAGCACTTGAAATTTAAACGGCTTCCCGATATACTACTAACTATGATGATGCCAGGGTTCCAGGGTCATGTATGACATGCCTGTATGTCAATACATGACCCTGGAACCCGCAAAAACACTGAAAAGGTCAGAAGGCCATCACTGGAAAAAACTACACGGCGGACGCCGGATCGGGAGGAAATCCATGGGCTATGAGGGACTAGTCATTGGCGGCGGCGCCGCCGGACTGATGGCTGCCATTACCGCAAAAGAAAACGGGGCGGATGTGGCCATACTGGAACATATGCCGCGGGTGGGGAAGAAAATTTTATCCACAGGAAACGGAAAGTGCAATCTCACCAATTTAAGACTTACCGGAGACTGCTACCGGAGCCGGGAGGAGGCGTTTCCCATGGCGGTCATCGAAAGATTTCCGGTTCCGGAAACTCTTTCTTTTTTCCGGCGCCTGGGCGTTGTAACCACCGAAAGAAACGGATATGTCTATCCGGCATCCGGTCAGGCGCAGACGGTTCTGGATGCCCTGAGGGATAAAACGGAAAGTCTCGGAATAAAGACGGTGACGGAATGTAAGATTTCTGTCATTGAAAAGACAAAAAGCGGATTTCTTGTGAAAACCGGCCAAGGTACTTTTTTTTGCCGGTTTGTGATTCTGGCCGCCGGGTCCATGGCGGCAGAGTCCACAGGCTCTGACGGAAGCGGATATGTCCTTGCAAAGGCCCTGGGACATAAAATCATAAAGCCGCTTCCTGCCCTGGTGCAGTTAAAATGCAGGGGGGATTTTTTTAAATCCATCGCGGGGGTCCGCACAGAGGCGGCCGTAAGCTTATATACCATCGGAAAATATGGGGAGAGGAAAGATTTCCTGGCCTCCGACCGGGGAGAGCTGCAGCTTACGGATTATGGAATTTCCGGGATTCCGGTATTTCAGGTAAGCCGTTATGCGGCCGAAGCCCTGGACCGGAAAAAACGGCTCCTTGCGGCCATAGATTTTTACCCGGACAGTACCGTGGAGGAGTTTTACACTCTCTTAAAAGAACAAAAAACGTATCTGAGCGACAGAACCTGTTCCGTTTTCTTAAACGGGATATTCCATAAAAAACTGGCGGCTCTGTTTTTAAAGGCGGCCGGAGTCGGGCCGGATGTCCCTGTGGCATCTTTAACAGAAAGAAAGCTTAAAGAAATCACAGAAGTGATTAAGGACGCCCTTTTTGAGGTGACAGGGACAAATTCCTATGATAAGGCCCAGGTATGTATGGGCGGCGTAAGCACCAGAGAAATTAATGAGAAAACCATGGAATCCAGGCTGGTGCCCGGCCTTTATTTTGCCGGTGAAATCCTGGATGTGGACGGAATCTGCGGCGGCTACAATTTACAGTGGGCCTGGTCCAGCGGCCACCTTGCCGGGATGAGCGCCGCAAAGGGAACTCCGGCAGGATGAGCGCCGCAAAAGGAAATCTGGCAGAATGAGTGCCGTAAAAGAAAATCCGGCCGCGGCCGGAAGGGAGAACAGATACATATGATTCGTATGAACCAGCTCACCCTGGAAGTGGGGCATGACCCCGGGGCAGTGAAAAAAAAGGCTGCAAAACTTTTAAGAATGCCGGAAACTGCCATCCGGAACGTGAAAATCGTAAGACGTTCCATTGATGCAAGAAAAAAGGACCGGCTTCTTTTCAGTTATGTGGTGGATGTGACCCTGACAGACGGGAGAAAAGAGGGGGCTGTGGTAAAGAAGGCCGCAAACCCCAATATAAAAATTGAGAAGGAAGAAATTTATGGTTATCCAAAACCCGGAACAGAATCCTTAAAGGAGCGGCCTGTGATCATCGGCGCCGGGCCGGCAGGCCTCTTTGCGGCACTTGCCCTCTCAGAAAACGGATATGCTCCCATCCTTTTAGAGCAGGGGGATCCGGTGGATGTAAGGACCAAAAAGGTGGAAGATTTCTGGAAGCATGGAGACTCCCGGCTGGACCTTTATTCCAACGTCCAGTTCGGAGAGGGAGGCGCAGGGACCTTCTCGGACGGAAAGCTCAACACTCTGGTAAAGGATGTGTCAGGGCGGAATAAAAAGGTGCTGGAAACTTTTGTGGAGGCAGGAGCCGATGCCTCGATTCTGTATGACAGCAAGCCCCATATTGGCACAGATGTTCTGGTGGACGTGGTAAAAAATATACGAAAGCGAATCGAAAACGCGGGCGGTCAGGTGAGGTTTTCATCGAGAGTTACGGATATTAAAGAGGAGGACGGAAAGGTCCTGGGAGTTACGCTTTCTGACGGAAGGTTCCTCAGGGCAGAAACGGTGATTCTTTCCGTGGGACACAGCGCCAGAGAGCTGTTTAAAACGCTTTCTGAAAAAACGCTTCTTATGGAGCCAAAGGCCTTTGCCGTAGGATTCAGAGTCCAGCACTCTCAGAAAATGATCAACCTTTCCCAATACAGAAGAGAGGACCCGGGCATCCTGGGCGCTGCGCCCTATAAGGTGACGGCAAAGACTCTGACAGGCCGCGGGGTCTACTCTTTTTGCATGTGTCCCGGGGGGTTTGTGGTCAACGCTTCCTCAGAGAGAGGCCGCCTGGCTGTCAACGGCATGAGCTATTTTAAGCGTGACAGTGAGAATGCAAACAGCGCCATTATCGTTTCCGTGACTCCGGAGGATTTTCCGGTTCCCGGCGCTTTGGGAGGCATTGAATTTCAGAGAAGACTGGAGGAAAAGGCTTTTCTCCTGGGAAATGGAATGATTCCTCTTCAGCTTTACGGCGATTTCCTGCGGCATGAGCCCTCCGGAAAGTTTGGAGAGGTGAGGCCGCAGGTCTGCGGCGGATACGAGCTTACGGATTTAAGGGGGCTGATGCCGGAGCCCTTAAACAAGGCATTTATAGAGGGCATGGACCAGTTCGGAAGAAAAATCCCTGGGTTTGACAGGCCGGATACAATTCTGGCAGGGGTGGAAAGCCGTACCTCCTCGCCTTTAAAAATATGGCGGGATGAGCGGCTGGAAAGTACCATAAAGGGGCTTTACCCGTGCGGGGAAGGCGCCGGGTATGCCGGGGGGATTACCTCCGCCGCCATGGACGGGCTTAAGGTGGCGGAAGAGATCATCAGGCGTTACCGGCCTTTATAGTTATGATGTTTTGTAAACAGTTCAACTGAATTGTTATGATATTTTTGAAATGGGAGAGTAAAATATGGAAAAGACAGCGAGAGAACTTCTTAAGGATAAACACAGAATTGTAATTAAAATCGGCTCTTCTTCCCTGACCCATGAGGAAACAGGGGACCTGAATCTGGCAAAAATCGAGAGGCTGATCCGGGTCATCAGCGACTTAAGGGGAATGGGGAAGGAAGTGGTTCTGGTTTCCTCCGGCGCCGTGGCGGCAGGCCGTCAGGCCCTTGGATGCCAGAGACCGGAGACTCTGGCTGAAAAACAGGCCTATGCGGCCGTGGGACAGGCAAGGCTTATGATGGTGTATCAGAAGGTATTTTCCGAGTACAACCAGACAGCGGCCCAGATTCTCATGACCAAGAACACCATTGTGGACAACGTGTCCAGAGGCAATGCCAGAAATACCTTTGACGAGCTTCTGAAGCTGGGAGCGGTGCCCATTGTAAATGAGAACGACACGGTTTCCACATATGAGCTGAAATTCGGCGATAATGACAGACTTTCCGCCATCGTTTCTGCACTCATCGGCGCCGATCTTTTAATTCTGCTCTCCGACATTGACGGCCTGTACTCGGATGATCCCAAGAAAAATCCCGATGCCGTATTCATCGAACAGGTGGACGAGCTGTCGAAGGAACTTATGTCCATGGGAAAACCTACCACAGGAAGCGATGTGGGAACCGGAGGAATGGCCGCAAAGCTTTACGCGGCGCGGATTGCCACCGACAGCGGTTCCGATATGGTCATTGCCAATGGGGATCATGTGGAGGTGATCTGGGACATTTTAAACGGAGAAATAAAGGGAACCCTGTTTACGGCCCACAAGAGTACGGACTTTGCGCTTCTCGACTACATTGAGAGCGTTCACCCATAAGGAGGAGAGATGGACAACAGCAGAATTAACGCCTTATACCATAAATCCCAGTCTGTGGGACTGACGGAGGAGGAGAAGGCGGAGCAGGCAGCCTTAAGAAAAGAATATGTTGAGGCGGTGCGGAGGAATCTGAGAGGTACTTTAAACAGTATTTCCATTAAAGAAAAGGACGGCTCCATCACAGACCTGGGAAAGAAACACGGGAATGTGAGGCATACGGAAAGCTGAGAGGAAGGAAGCCGGAACCCGGCAGACATTAATGAGTTCGAGTGATGAAAAATTATACACAGATTATTTTATATGGCAGGTGGTCTATAGGATGATCTGTCATATAATTATTGTAGATATAATAAGATTTTGTGTTGCCGAAATTTTTATAAATATAGAGAGTGCGGAGAAATATATGTTAAAGAGATGTATAAATTTTCGTACTAAAGATAGAAATAAGCGTACTAAAGGGGAAATCAGTATGGAATATTTGCCAAAAGAATTAAAGGAATTATTCGAGTATGACTAAAAAAAATGTAAAGAATTAGATTTGGATAAAGACATGATAAATATATCAGACACTTTAAAAGCACATTACATTTTGGCTGATTATTTTACAGATGAGTCTAGTGGGAGACAATCCGAGAAAATGCTAGTAGGCGTTCGAAGTTATGATCTTCTAGCATCTGCATTAGGTAGACAAAATGTTGAGTTTGCAGGTAAAAGAAAATATACAGATAAATTAGACATATGTTCAACCTTATTTTATGGGCTAGTAAAAGATCATGCTTTTCATGACGGGAATAAAAGAACAGCACTGTTAATATTACTTTATCAATTACAGAGATATGGATATTTTCCTCAACAGAAGTTTAATGAATTTGAAAAGTTAGTTGTGTCAATTGCGGATAATAAACTTCCCTCGACATATAGAAGTGTATGGAAAAAATTTGACAAAATGGAGGACCCGGAAATTAAAACAATTTCATATATTTTGCGACGCTTAGTCGTAAAAAAAGATAATTCTTTTCATATGAATATAACAACTAAAGAATTTTGTAAAATGTTAGAAAATACAGGAGTAGAATGGACATTAGAGGGACAGAAAATTAAATTTGTTAGATATGTTAAGGGATTTATAAAAAATAAGAAATTAACATATACAATTAATTTCTATGGTTGGACAAGACCTGTATTAGTGAAGATGGCACGCGACACAGCAAATGCACTTTTGTTGTCAAATGAATATCCTTCTTTTTCTAGTTGGGCTGATGGTGATAGTAGTATTTATAGAATTGTCTGCAATTTTGAAATGCCATTAAGACGTTTGAAGGATAAATAGATAGTTAAGGTGGAAACATTTTGGCAACAGAAAATCAGCAAGCCATTATAAATGATGTAATTGATGTAAAAACAGGTGTGCATTTACATAAAACTTAAACAAATACAGTTAAGAACAATGAAGAACACGCCGAGTTCGAATAGTACGAGGTTTTACCTGTTGTTTTAGATAGCAGATAATCTATAGATTGTCTGCTATCTGGTGTGCCCGGTGGGCACACGTTCTAACGGGTGAAAGTCCCTAATCCGCCCGGCAGTGGAAAGGATACAGCCGAAGCCAAGGGTGTCCACCGTGAGGTGGAATCTGAAGAAAAGATTAGGCAAAACTCTGGCTTACTACATTTGAGGCTAAATGCAGGGATAAGGTTGCCAAACAAACCAAAGTCCGATAACTGCACGGAACTGTATTTAGTAGTTATGGAG
>ERZ808051.2266-NODE-2266-length-10099-cov-3.980742_pt1 | contig 10099 bp, 7 predicted proteins | sample MGYA00380199_ERZ808051 | MGnify/ENA primary metagenome ERZ808051 (study PRJEB31490, sample SAMN06133391) | mouse gut metagenome | isolation source: J11 | host: mice | place: China: Chengdu | collected 2015-05 ...
TAAGGATGTAATTTACCAGAATTATCCTCCCTATGTTGAGAAGATGGCAAAGAAGGGCTACAACTTTTTAAATGGCGGGAAGGTACTGACAAGCCAGAACGAGCAGTCGCTCGACAAATGGCATGCAATCGGAAAAGAAACGGGGATGGATCCGGTACTTGCTATCCTTGGCTCGGAGGAAGTTGAGTCCAAGTACCGCGGTCAGATACGTGTTACAAAGTATTACAAGCTGAAACTCAACCAGTATTTTGCGGTCGGTATCCGCACGCAGACATTTTCCTACGAGGAATTTGCAGATATCCAGCGCTTCCAGGATGAAACCGGAATACAGGTAATCTATCCGTGGGTTGAGGCGAAGGATATTGCGGGCATTGACAATGACCCGGCAATCTGGTATCAGGTAAAGGATTCAAAGGGAACGCCGGTCAAGGATGAGAATGGCGACTGGATTCCTGCCTACTCCTCAAATGCGGCAATAGAAGGTGCGCCGTATACGAGCCAGCGCATTGAGGGCGACCCTGGTGACTGGATTTACAGCGTGCACAAATCGGGTGCGGTGTCAGCACGTTTTTGTTACTACAATTATTATATTTATAAAAACGGTCATGAGCCGCGCTATGTATTTGGGACGAATGTAATGGGGCAGGATCTGTTTATGGCAATAGGTGTCGGCGCGCGTTTTTCGCTTGTATTCGCCGTTGTGGTATCCGCGATCAATCTTTTAATCGGCGCGATCTACGGTGCGATACAGGGCTATTACGGCGGGAAGATCGACCTGGTCCTTGACCGAATTGTGGATGTGTTAAGTGGTCTGCCTTTTATTGTGTGTGTGACTCTTTTCCAGCTCCATCTCTCAAGCAGGGTCGGCGTGGTAGGTTCCTTCCTGTTTGCCTATATCCTGACGGGCTGGATCGGGATGGCCGCGCTTGTAAGAAAGCAGTTCTACCGGTTTAAGGGGCAGGAGTATGTACTTGCGGCAAGAACCCTTGGCGCATCGGATAAGAGGCTGATGTTCAAGCATATTTTCCCGAACTCGATGGGAACCATTATTACAAGCTGTGCACTCGTTATCCCAAGCGTAATCAATTCCGAAACGAATATGACGTACCTTAATATCGTAAATCTGTCGGAGTTTGCTGGCACTACGATCGGGACGCTGATGTCGCAGGGGCAGGGCGTGGCAACCACCTCGCCGCACGCGATGATTTTCCCGGCGATCTTTATCTCGCTTTTGCTGATCTCGTTCAACTTGTTCGGCAACGGTCTAAGAGATGCATTTAACCCGTCAACAAGAGGAATGGAGGACTAGAAAATGGAAAAAAAACTTGAGGTAAAAAATCTGGTTATCTCCTTCCGCACCTCGAACGGGAAAGTGCAGGCGGTAAGGAATATCAGTTTTGATCTGGCAAAGGGTGAAACGCTTGCGATTGTCGGTGAGTCCGGTTCGGGCAAGTCCGTCACCTCAAAGGCAATCTTAGGTATTTTAGCGGGGAATTCGATTATTGAGGGCGGTGAGATTGTCTATGACGGAAAAGATCTCTTAAAGATTACCGAGGAGGATTTTCACCGGATTCGCGGAGATAAGATTGCGATGATCTTCCAGGACCCGATGTCGAGCTTAAACCCGATTGTAAAGATCGGACGGCAGCTAACCGAGGCAATGATCCTGAAGAATAAGGCGCGCCGCAAGGAATGCCGCAGGAATTTTAACAGCTACCTGAAAATGCTTGAGGAGAACATGATTGAGTCGAGCGCTAAGAGCGATGCAGCTAAGGCGGCTGCCCTAAAACAGAAATGCAAGGACTTCAATAAATTTGAATACAAGCATATCGAACTTGAAGAGAATTATAACAAAGCGAGGGAATCCGCCGAGGAAGCGGTTTCAGAGCTTGAAAACCTCGTATTTGAACTGGGGAAGAAATTTGATAAGGATGTAAAAGTCAGGGTACAGGATGTGGCGAAACTGGCAAAGGGCGCGTGCCATAAGTATCTTGTAAGTAAGGATGGGGCGCGTCTGGTTTCTTTGGCGGACAGCCTTCCTTCGCTTGTGGCATCGGAAAAGGATTCGAAGGATTACAAAAAGACCGTGGCAGCGATGGAGGAGATGTTACCGATCCTGAAAGCGGCGCTTGCACTTGCACAGCCAAATTTCTTTGCGCTTGGATATTATGAAACATTCGCGGGCAAGGCAGTGCCGGATAAGCCGATACCGGAACTGAATGCTTATATGCGCAAGTACCTGGATGATAATTTTATGCTTGCATTTATCGATGATGCGAAGAAAGCACTGATTTATTCGGCGGAAAAAGCCAACCTGGCAAAGGAAAAAGCAGTGAAGTTTCTCGAGTCCAAGCGCGCTGTATTTGAGAGGGAAAACCTTGATAGGAAGGAGTGCGACGAAGCCTGCAAACTCTGTGCAAAGGAAGTTTTTGGGACGATCGACCATATGGAGATCAGAAAGGACAGCCTTGTCTATACCTTTGGGTCGGGGCTGCGCAGCGAGATCAATAAATATTTTGACGGCATCCGCAAGAACGAGAAGGAAAAGAGCCGTTATGCCAAGCAGAAGGCGAAGTACGATGCGCTCGTGGAAAAGGGAAAGGAGCCTGACTGGCAGGTTGTCCCGGCATCCTACACGGATCTTGAGCTGGCAAAACAAAATATCCTGATGCAGGTTGACCGCCTGATTTCCCATTACAAGGAGATTCTTTCGGCAAAGGATAAGCGCGATTTTGCTGCGGAAACGGTAAATGTGATCGATTATTTAAAAGAAAATGCGAGCGGTGTGGTTCAGAAGGTAACAAAACGACTGGCGAAGGAGAAGGCGATCAAGCTGATGGAGGAGGTCGGCATACCGGAGCCGAGGACCCGTTACAACCAGTATCCATTTGAATTTTCAGGTGGTATGCGGCAGCGTATTGTGATTGCGATCGCGCTGGCGGCAAACCCGGATATTCTTATCTGTGACGAGCCGACAACAGCACTTGACGTTACAATCCAGGCGCAGATACTTGAGCTGATTAACCGGCTTAAAAAGGAGAGGAACATTTCCGTTATCTTTATTACACATGACCTGGGTGTTGTGGCAAATATGGCGGACCGCGTGGCGGTTATGTACGCGGGCAAGATTGTGGAGTACGGCACGGCGCAGGATATTTTCTATGAGGCGGCACATCCTTATACCTGGGCACTGCTCTCCTCCATGCCGGACCTTGACACGACGGAAAAACTGGATGCAATTCCTGGCACACCGCCGAATATGATTTTCCCGCCTAAGGGTGATGCGTTTGCGGCGCGCAACAAGTACGCGTTAAAGATCGATTTTGAGAAGGAACCGCCGATGTTTGGGATCAGCGACACGCATTATGCTGCGACATGGCTGCTGCACCCGGATGCGCCTAAGGTTGCACCGCCTAAGATTGTGACCACAAGGATCGAGAGAATGAAGAACAGGAGGGAGGCAGAAGATGGAAGATAAGAAAGATGAAGTTTTGCTGAGAGTGGAACATCTTTGCCAGTACTTTAGGATGGGAAAGTCCGAATTAAAGGCCGTTGATGATGTCAGTTTTGATATCAAGAAGGGTGAGGTATTCGGGCTGGTAGGTGAGTCCGGCTGCGGGAAAACCACAACGGGGCGCTCGATCATCAAACTGTACAATATTACCTCCGGAAATATTTATTTTAAGGGAATCCGAATTGGTGCGGGCATCCGTTCATACCAGGATGCGATCGCTAAAAAGAAGGCGGAATACAAGGAGAAGGCGGCTTCAGTGGATGCGGGGCAGGCGGCAAAGCTGAAGAAAGAACTGGACGATTTTATTCTGGAGCAAAAAGCCGCCATAAAAGCGGCGAAGCGCGACCAGAAAAACTGTGACAGGATGTATGCGGAAAAGCGCGTGGCAGAGGTGAAGGAAAAATATGAGCCGATGATCGAGAAGGCTTCGGCAGGTCAGAGGGAGAAGCTGCAAAAGGAGTACCAGGATGAGCTGCGCAAAGCGAAGCGCACCAAGCTTGTGACCCAGATCCAGATGATTTTCCAGGACCCGATTGCCTCGCTTGACCCGCGTCTTACAGTGCGGGAGATTATTTCCGAGGGTTTGATTATAAAAGGTGAGCGCGACAAGGAAGCGATTGATAAGAAGGTCTACGAGATGCTTGAATTAGTCGGGCTGGTAAGGGAGCATGCCTCCCGCTACCCGCATGAGTTTTCGGGCGGTCAGCGCCAGCGCATTGGTGTGGCGCGCTCCATTATTATGAACCCGGAGATGATAATTGCGGACGAGCCGGTTTCGGCACTCGATGTTTCCGTACAGGCGCAGGTTATTAATCTGTTAAATGAACTCAGGGAAAAATTTGGCTTAACCATTATGTTTGTGGCGCATGACCTCTCGGTTGTGAAATATTTTTCCGACCGCATTGGCGTTATGTATTTCGGCAAGCTTGTGGAGCTGGCACCGTCTGACGAGCTGTTTAAGAATCCGCTCCACCCATATACAAAATCGCTGCTTTCAGCGATACCGCTGCCGGACCCGATCTATGAGAAACAGCGCGTGCGCATTGTGTACAACCCGCTTGCAGAACATGATTATTCGGTGGATAAGCCGACGCTTAGGGAGATTAAGCCGGGGCATTTTATCCAGTGCAACAATGCGGAGTTTGAAAAGTATAAGAAGGAATTGAAATAGGGCAGGTACCCGCAAGTTTAAAGGGCGGGGCACTGTGGGAAAAAACATAGATCAGTGTTTTTCCCGGTAAATTTATCAATAAGAATAAGGGGGCAATGGCAATGAAGAAGCGGACCTATTATTTAATTTGCATGGGGGTGATTCTTGTCATTGCCCTTATTATGTCCGTAAAAGGCGGATTGTTTTCGGCGGGGGAGAGGGCGGAAATATTCCGCATCCTCTCGGACAGTTTTTTTGTGCCGGGTGTTTTGTTCGTGGGCGCGGGGGCGCTTTCATGGGGGGCATCAAAAGGTACTTACGATATGTTAAGCTACGGATGCGGCAGGATGGCGCGCCATTTTGTGCCGGGGATGGACAAGGAAAAATATAGTAGTTTTTATCGCTATAAACAGCAGCGCGACGAGGGGGGGAGGGGCTGGAAACCACATGTTCTTCTTAGCGGTCTTATTGCCCTTTTGATTGCGGGAGTGTTTATGGCACTGTACTTTTTATAGAAATAATTCCCAGTGAAAATTGCTTGACAAAATATAGAAAGTTGGTATAATAAATACAGAACATGTGTTCGATTAAACTGGGAAAATAAAGGGCGGTGTCAGGATGGCGGTGGTTTATCAGGAGAATATGGGGCTTTATGAAAAGCTGCGCATTCTTTCCGATTCGGCGAAATACGATGTGGCGTGTACTTCGAGCGGTGTTTCCCGCAAGGGGGCGGATTCGATGGTGGGGAATACCGCAGCATGCGGGATATGCCACAGTTTTTCAGCGGATGGGCGCTGTATTTCCCTTTTAAAAATATTGTTGACAAACGAGTGTATCTACGATTGCAAATACTGTATCAACCGCAGTTCAAACGATGTTGTCAGAACTTCCTTTACTCCGGAGGAGGTCTGCACGCTTACGATGGAGTTTTACCGCAGGAATTATATTGAGGGGCTGTTTTTAAGTTCCGGCATCCGGCACAGCCCGAACCTGACGATGGAACAGATGGTAAAGACCCTGCGCCTTTTGCGGGAAACATACCATTTTAACGGCTACATCCACTGTAAGGCAATCCCGGGGGCAGGGGAGGACTTGGTGGAGATGGCGGGATGGTATGCAGACCGCATGAGCGTGAACCTGGAACTTGTGACCGCGGAGGGATTAAAGCACCTTGCCCCCCATAAAAACCGGAAAAACATCCTGATGCCGATGCGTAAAATCCAGAACGGGATAGACGAGGGCAGGCAGATGCTCGGCGCATGTGGCGGAAATAAGGGCATGTACTGGCATACGCAGAGAGAGCTGTCGGACAGGGCAGGGAAAGAGAAACAAAAAAGCGATGCGGGGCTTTTAGGGCAGGAAGTTAGTGATAGTGGGGGGAATCTGACTTTTTCAAAACAGGGCGGGGCATTGTCTTTTTCTCCTGCCCAGAAAGGACAGCGCGGCTTTGTTCCGGCAGGGCAGAGTACCCAGATTATTATCGGCGCGACACCGGAAACGGACTTGGAGGTGATGTCCGTGGTGGAGGCTCTCTATCAGCGCTTTGACTTAAAACGGGTATTTTACTCCGCGTTTGTCCGTGTCAACGACGACGCAAACCTCCCGGTGCTCCCCGGTGGGCCGCCTCTTTTGCGGGAGCACCGTATGTATCAGGCGGATTGGCTTTTGCGCTACTACGGTTTTTCAGCGGGGGAGATACTGACGGAGGAGCGCCCGAATTTTAATGTGCTGCTTGACCCTAAATGCAATTGGGCGGTGGGGCATCTTGACATGTTCCCGGTCGAGGTCAACCGGGCGGATTATTTTGAACTGCTGCGTGTACCGGGGATTGGACCGAAGTCCGCCGGGCGGATTGTGGGGGCAAGAAGGAGCGCAGTGCTTGGATTTGATGATTTAAAAAAGCTTGGCGTGGTGCTTAAACGGGCGCTTTATTTTATTACCTGTTCCGGGCGGATGCTCTATCCGACAAAGATTGAGGAAGATTATATTGTAAAGCATTTGGTGGATGCATTGCCCGGAAAGCTTTCCGCGCACCATGACACGGTTACTTACCGGCAGATGTCACTTTTTGATGTGGGGGGATTACTTGATCCGGGAACGGGGGAAGGGATATGCTGTTAGCTCAGGGAAAACAGAACCGAATATATGAGTGCGACGATACAATCGAGGGGATGCTTTCCGGGATTTACCAGGCGTGGGACGCGGCATATGGACATGAATACATCCATCTGACAGTGCCTTCTGCGGGGGGCGGGGATATGCTGTTGTTCAGTGAGTACCATACAGTGATACCGGATTCGGGACAGGCAAAGAAGGTGGCAGGGGCAATCCGCAGAAAAATTTCGGATGAGGTCTTAGAGATTATGCTCGGCGCGCTTTACTCGAGGAACCCGGACAAGGCGGATTGTGTATACCATATGCTTCCGGGAGCATTCCGTGCAGGGGGGCAGGTTTTAAAAGATTTAGCTGATCCGTATGTGCGCGCAGTGTTTGAGATGAACCGGGGTGTGAGACATGAGGCACATGAATATCTTGGGTTCCTGCGCTTTGAGGAGCAGGATGGCGGGGTGCTTCTTGCCAGGTTTTCACCTAAGAATGATCTTCTTGAGATTGTTGCACCCCATTTTGAAGACCGTTTTCCGGGGGAGAATTTTGTTATTTATGATACCGCGCGCAAAAAGGCGGCATTCCACTGCAAAAACCACCCGTTTTTCCTGCGCGGTCTTTCTGAGGAGGAAGACAGGCAGTTGTTTCATCGCTCTGCCGGTGATAAGAGATTTGAAAAAATGTGGAAATTATTTTTTGAAACGATTTCGGTGGAGGAAAGGGAAAACAAAAAATTGCAGAGAAACCTTTTGCCATACCATTTTCGCAGGTATATGACAGAGATGCATTGATATTTGGTTTTTTGTTTTAGCGGTGTTTTAGATTTTGTATAATTTCATGATTTCGGCGGATACTAAAAGTGTGAAAGGGGCGGAAAAATTTCCAGATGCTTCCGCGAATGCCCCTTTTATAGGTTTCCGGGTTAGCAGTTCCATAAAGGCGGGTGCAGTTAACCGGAAATGAGAAAATACTTTATAGGAGGAGAGATTTCATGAAAGGCAAAATTTTAGCGTTGATACTTTGCGGATGTCTTGCCATAACAGGGATGACAGCATGTTCTTCCAACCCGGATAACAATAATTCCGCGACGGATGAGAATGCCGTGGATGATGACCGCAAGCCGACTAAGACCCCGGCGGATGGGAATGAAAGCCCGACCGGTGGCGCAGGTACAAACGGAACAAACTCGGGTGTGACCGGGGGACCGACCGGCGGTGTTACAGGTGGGCCTACAGGCGGTGCAACCGGCGGGGATAACGGTACTAATGGAGATGACAATAACGACGGTAACGGTGTTTCCGGGGCGATTGAGGACGGCGTGGATGATGTGATTAACGGGATTGACAATGCGGTCGATGACATCACGAACGGCGGCGCGAACAATAACGGGAACGGCACTACAAACAATGGTGCTGCCGGGAACGGAAATGGGACAACAAACAACGGCGGTGTAAATAACGGTGCGGGGACTACAAGGTAGCATTTTAATATTACTGTTATATGGACGAAAACCGGCAGGTAAATCTTGCCGGTTTTTGTTCGCCTTATTTTACAACTATAATTTTTTGTATCTGTTGGTGGTTTAAGGTGCTTCATAGCGGAATACAGTGCAGGGATTTCCGTTTCGCAGTATTTCATATACCGACCGCATTCCAAGTTTTTCTGAGAGGTGGAGCGAAGCGGGATTATCTTTTTGGACTACGGAAAAGACCTCGGGGAGTCCGAGCCGGTTACATAATAGCAAACATGCGTTGGCTGCTTCAAAAGCGTAACCATTATTGCGGTGTTTTTCACCGACCAGGTAGCCGAGCTCAATACCAGGGGAAACTTCGGCTTCCGATAGTTCAAAACCACACCGTCCGACCAGTTCCCCGGTTGATTTTAAGAATATGCCCCACAGCCCGTAACCGCGGAAATGGTATGCTGCTGGGATATAAGCTTTGTGCAGTTTAATAAGTTCCTCGATAGTGCGGGCGGGCTCCCCTGAGAAACGGGCTGTGGATGGTTCACTCAGGATATTGTGAAGCCCCTGCATATCTTTTAGGGAAAGCTCGCGCACGGTAAGGCGGGAAGTGGAGGTGATTACCGCCGGCAGGTTGTGTGCATGTTGGTAAACATAGTAAAGAAAATACGGTGTGACCTCATCAAAACCTTCCACTATATAATTTGCAGAGGAAAGATCCTGCTTTCCGGAATTCGGGTTTTGAAAAGCGAGCCTTGCCATACCGGCGGCTTTTGCTGCGTTCAGACCATTGGCGGAATCCTCGATTACAAGACATTCTTCCGGCAGGACATCTAATTCTTTTGCCGCGGCAAGAAAGATGTCGGGAGCCGGTTTTGGGTGTGCAACCTGCATTCCGGAAACGGTCTTTTTGACGAAGCTGCCAAGTTGTAGGCGCTCCACCGTGTCAAGGATATCCTCTATCGGGGAGGAGGATGCGATTGCGATTTTATAGCCGTCATTATTTAGCGCTTCCATCAGCGGGCGTATACCCTTTATGCCAGGATAACCTGCCTGCTGCAAAAGTTCCTTTTTTGCTTCTTCGTTTGCTCTCATCAGCTCTTCAATGGAGCTTGACAGATTCCATTTTTCCTTGATGACCTCTAGCATATGCTTTGCGGTGCTGCCGATAAAAGAATAGCAGAAGTCTGTCGTGATGGTGATGCCGAATTTTTTCATGGCATTGACGGCAGCCTTAGCATGCAGCGGTTCACTGTCGATAATTACGCCGTCCATATCGAATAGAATTGCTTTTAACATAGAATCCTCCATTCCGAGAACGTTTTTTTGGGGGAAATAAACAGGGCTTAATTGTGACGTTCTCGGCACAAATAGCCGTGTGGAAAATAAGTGTATCAGCTTTTTTACAGTAGCTTCCTCTCTTTAACCTGTCAATCGTGCCAGATGGGGTTTATCCCCTACCTGACACAGAGAGCAGCATGGGGATACAAGGAAGTAGCGGAACGGATTCCTTGTATCCTTTGACTAATAGTAACATGGAGGGAGGCAAAAAGCAAACTTTGCTTGGATTATATTAAAAGGGGTAAGGGAGGGGGAATGGAAATGTAAATTAAGGGAGTATTATATATGGTAAATAATGGAAGAAAACACCGATGCAGAAAAAATAAAAAAATATCGAAAAAAGTAGTTGACAAACGAAACAGGGCGTGGTATACTAGCAAAGCTTTCACAAGAGAGGGAATCAAAAAAAGGTAGAAATAAACAGAAGAAAAAAGAAATTGAAAAAAATGAAAAAAGTTGTTGACAAAGCGAAAGCGGTGTGGTAATATATAAAAGCTGCTTCGCAAGACAGCAAAAATCCCCAGGG
>ERZ808051.2267-NODE-2267-length-10096-cov-4.233057_pt1 | contig 10096 bp, 13 predicted proteins | sample MGYA00380199_ERZ808051 | MGnify/ENA primary metagenome ERZ808051 (study PRJEB31490, sample SAMN06133391) | mouse gut metagenome | isolation source: J11 | host: mice | place: China: Chengdu | collected 2015-05 ...
AAACGCAAAGGACAGCATTTTTCATTTCTATTTGAGCCGTCCAAAGCGGCATGGAGGATTAACATGGAATATAGGTATATGAGAATACAGGGCAGAGAATATTCTTACATTACAAAGTATCCAAAAGGGATATTTAGTCTTTGTTGGAATCTGATAAAGGAGGAGAAATTAACCGACGAGGAAAAAGAACTGTTTATTTCTATTGATAACTGGTTCAAAGATAATCTTCCCGAGCCGAACCCTTGTAAAAACCATGAAGAAGTTATTACATTTTTTAAATGTGAAAGCACATTGGATATGGTCGGGAGGTTAAAGCCCGCTATTGCACTTTTAGACAAATATCAAAAGCCTTATGATGTGGTTTATACAAACTTTGTGGGAAGCATCGTTTATGAGGATGATTGGCAGATTGCTGTTCGGGTTGAGGATGGAAAAATGAAATAAAGTATCATTGACAGTAAAATACAATTCTGAATAATTGAGGAATGGAAGTTCGATATAGTTCAATTTGTAATTTATTTGATTGTTGAGGACTTTGATAATTCTGTTTCATTTACTAAAAAGGAAGATAAGCGGGATTTTGCAGAACTTTTGGATAAGGTTGTGGGAATAAATATAATTAAAAAACTGAACAAATAAACTTTCCTTTGTGACTTTCCTATATGGGAAAAACCAGGAAAAGGATGAAGATTTTAAGGTTTTTTAACTACAACAAAACTTGAGAATAAAGGGAAATTAGGGAAAGCATAAAACGGATTTTTTGGAGGTAACAAAATGGAAAAGGGACGTATTATTTTTCTGAACGGGGTAACAAGTTCGGGAAAAACATCAATTGTTGAAGCAATCCAGGAGCGGGATGATGTATTCTTTTATGTTGTTGCGAATGATTTATTTCAGGAGATGGTCGGAGAAAAATATTTGCGCGAGAACTATTGGAAATATCTTAGCGAAGTAATTATTATGATGTACCACACTGCGAAACTCTATTCGGATATGGGTAAAAATGTGCTTATTGATGGAATATTGGTTGAAAGGGACGAAATAGCGCCCCATTATCAGCAGTTGGTGGAAATTATGAAAGATAATCCGCTGGATTTGGTTGAAGTGTACTGCCCGTTAGATATCTGCAGAAAAAGAAATATTATTCGCGGAGACAGGTATGAAAGCCAATCGGATGAACAACATGGACTGATGGCAGAAAATATTGAGTACAGTTTGAGGGTGGATACAAGTTTATGCAGTGCGGCGGAATGTGCCGATATGATTATTAAGGAATTATTTTAATCTATCAATTGTGTCAGGTGGGGGATAAGCCCTCATCTGACAGGCGGGAGCAGCATAGGGATATGAGGTAGTACCGGAACGGATTCCGAATTTCTTTGACGAAAAAGAAAGATTTTGTGTTATAGATCAACAAGAATAGTATTTGGCTTTATGGTATCGGAAGGCAGTATATTTGGGAAGGGGAAAACGATATGTATGATTGTGGGTTTACAAAGGAAAATAATTGGTTCAGGTATCGTGCAGGGGCGATCATTATTGAGAATGAATGTGTTCTTTTTGTAGGCAATAAAAATGAAGACTATCTATATTCCGTTGGCGGCGGTGTCCATATGGGGGAAACTGCCGAGGACGCAGTGCGGAGGGAAGTTTTTGAAGAAACGGGTGTACACTATGAAATTGACCGTCTGGCTGTGATTCATGAAAACTTCTTTAATGAGAACAGCGGCACGCTGAAAGGCTTAAATTGTCATGAGATCAGTTTTTACTTTTTGATGAAACCGAGGGGGACGCAGGAACTTCACAGCGACAGTTATTCTTATGGAGCAAAAGAAGAAATGCACTGGATACCGATAAAAGACTTGGATAAATACAAGGCCTTTCCAAGTTTTATAAAGGAATATTTAAGTGAAGAACATTGCGGGATTGAACATATCATCACGGACGAGAGGATATAACAAATCCGGGATTTTCCGATATATAAGCCTGTCAGGAATAGGCTTTGAAGGGATAAGTTCGAAAGAAACCGACTTGAGAAGAATTAGCCTGAAGGGAATAAGTTCGAAGGAATGCACCTGATAGGGAGCGTGCTTGATACTGGAACTCGGAAAATGAAAGACTATGGGGGAAGTGCTGTCCGGTAATAGGAGAATCATATGGGAATATCAAAAAAAGGAAAAAGGACAATTATATATCAGGAAAAGGAATATGTCTGGTGGGTGCGGCAGGAGGTGGAATATCAGGATGCCCCCTGGCTGACCGTCGCCTCATCAGACAAAAGCCTTGTGCTGTCCTACCGGGTGGAGGGAGGCGATTTCTTTGTTATCAGCAAGGGAAGGGTATTTCAGGGCAGGGAAACTTCGGGGAAATGGGAGTATTACTGGTATCCGTTCGGAAAACGCACCCCGCCGCTTGTGATTACGCCGGGTTTTGTGCGGGAGCTGATTGCATGGGCAGTTTCCGGGCGCGGTGCGGTGCTGATTTCAGGGAAAAAGCCCGTGTTTAGGATGTTATATCTGCTCGTTTTGTGTGATGAAGAACTATCTTACGACAATTATAAGGAAGAATTTTGTATCGGGATTTTTTCGACACATAAAGAGGCGGAAGCGGTTGCGAAGCATTATTTGGGGAATGTAGAAGGATTTAAGGATTATCCCTGCAGTTACCGGATCGCGGAGAAAAAAGTGCTGGGGGATGGAAACTGCGGCAGGGAAGACGGCAAAAGAGATGGTAAGAAAGAGGATAATAAGAAAAATAACAGTAAATATATGCAAGGTTCTTTAGAGAATAAAGACGGCAGCGTGGAAACGCGCGAGGGAAGTGAAACAGGGAAGGAAACGGTCAGGAAAGAAACCGGAAATAGAAAAGATTGCGGCGCAGAGAAGGATGGCGGTGAAGACTGTCCGTGTATGGATATGGATGAGGTTTACATGGTTTACGGGTGGAACGAAAACGAGCAGGGGGATGAGATACATATTGTAGAGAGCGAATGTTTTGTGACGGAGCTTGCCGCCAGGCAGGAGATGGTGATGATGAAACAAATGTATATGCGGACGGAATGGTGCATCAGCCGTTTCCGGATCGGTGAATGGAAGTGGACGGAAGGATTTGTGCGGGTGTAATACCGGCAATCCGCTATCGGAAAACAGGGGGATGTATGGAAGCATATTCTGTAAAAACTGAAACCGGTGTGGACTCCATAGAAATTGTGCCTGATAAAATGGAGGATGCCATCCGCGTAATGCAGGAAGTCGCCGAATGGGCACGCGGGGTGGGGTTTCGGATCTGGCCGCAGGAATGGCTGACAAGGGATGAACTGGTATCCGACGAGGCAAAACCGGAGAACTTTTTTATCGGGACACTCCGGGGAAGAATCGTATGCGCGTTTATCCTGCAATGGAGCGATTCGGAATACTGGCCGGATGAGCCGGAGTACGCGGCAGCTTATATCCACAAGCTTTGCGTGCGTAGGGAATTTGCGCACTGTGGAATGACAAAAAGCATTGTCGCGGCGGTTCGCAGGCTCTGCATGGAAAAAGGAATCCGGTATATCCGGCTGGACACGGGGCTGGATGAGAGAAAAATCAGAAAGATCTATCTGAATGCCGGATTTAAGATTGTTGATATTATAGATTATGAGAACGGAAATTCGATGGCGTTGTATGAGATGGAGGTTTGAGGAGTTTTGTCGAAATATTTTGCAGGAACGGATTATAATCATAAATTTCCGCTTATTTTTCAGATGCAATAATGCGGTCGTAAGTATTGGGATTGTCAGTTTTTTTGTGTAAACAAATAGAAAACCTCTATTTAGCGGAAACAAAAAAGGTTTTATCTGGGATTTAGGAGGGAGTATGGCAAAGAAGCGTAAGACACTTCCAAAGGAAATTCGCGCACTTTTGGAAAATGGGGATATCACTGCGGCAAAGGAGCAGTTTTTGCGGTGTGAGCCCAATGCGGTAACGGGGAAATACGGCTCCAATATTTTTTCCATGTCACCTCTGCCAAGGGAATTTGCCTTTTGGGCAAAGGAGCAGGGGGCGGATATCAATTTTAAAGATTATTACGGGAAAACGCCCATTTTCCATCATGCTTCCACCTGGAACGGTGATGTGCAGCTTTTAATTGATCTGGGTGCTGACGTGGATGTGGCAGATGATTTTGGCGTTACATTACTGCATATTGCGGCTATGTATGGGCGTACCAATGCGGTGAACGCCTTGCTGGATGCCGGGGTTTCCGTTGACAGGAAATCCGGCAGAATTGATTGGCCGGGATATTTGACCCCATTGGAAAAGACACTTGACCAAGCACGTTTGCCGTATAAAGAACTCTTGGAAATCTCCGAAATTCTTTTGGGGCATGGAGCTGAAATTACAGACCGCGCCCGGGAATTTCTGCTGAAATCGGCAGAAAATTTTCAGAAGGTGAAGAGGGGAATCGAAAATATGGAGTTTTTGCGCTGTCAGACAGAAAATTTGGAAAAACTCTATCAAATATTTGATGTGAAACCAGTGGAAGAAAAGATATTCCATGACGGTGTATCACCGATCTGTGTGCCGGAAAATTCCGGGAGCAAAGCATTTCGCTGGCTTTGGGATTATCTTGTTCCGCCTAAGGGGAAGGCGCAGACTGCCCAGGGCGAGGTGATTCGGATTGCAGGGAAGGTGAACCATGAGATTATGGGGAATGGCGGAATGAACTGGGACGGTGATTTTCGAAAAATGCTCCGTATATTCCCGGAGTATCTCCGTCTTGGAAATCCGCTGAAAGACGAGGATATTGCGCAGGCGGAGAAAACCGTAAAACTTTTGCGGGATGGCAGAGATCCTGGGGACTTGTCCGTGTCTTTGATTGCCTTTGCGGTGGCCTGGGTGTTGTTAAATCCGGAAGTGCTTGACCCGTTGGGGGCAGACTATTTAAGGTGAAATCCTGTCTTGACCTGTCTTTAAAATTTTTGTTTTGGGGAAATTTGGATAAACAGAAATAAAATGCAATATCATAGAGGATATACAGAAACTCTGCCGGAAATTGGGTGGATTTTTATCTTTGTAGGATGATTTGATAGGATTACTTGACATGTTTTGTTATATTATGGATTATTTTAGAATTCTAAAGAGTATCATGGGAGAGGACGAACTAAGTCGTAAACACGAAAACAGTAAAATCATTTGATGGAAAAATATTTGAATTAAGAGCGGAGGAGGAAAGAGGCGATGGTTGAGTATAGAGAATTGAATTTAGAGGAAATCAACCGGGAATTGTTCCGGGATTTTATACGGCATCAGAAGGTTATAAAATGCTTGCGGAGGCAGGACGGCGAGTGGGTGGTTAAGGACGATCCGTTTATTGACGACTGGTCGGAGGAGGATTACCGGACGCTGGTTTCCTGTCTGAAAAACACGTTGTCCACGGGCGGCTTTGTATACGCCGCGTTTGCAGACGGCAGCCTGAAAGCGTTTGCATCAGTTGAAGCGGAGCCGTTTGGCGGGGAACAGGGATATTTTGATCTGTCCTGCATCCATGTGTCGGAGGATATGCGCGGGCAGGGCATTGGAAAGGTGCTTTTTTGTGCGGCAAAGGAATGGGCGCGGGTGAGGGGCGCGAAAAAACTCTATATTTCGGCGCATTCCGCGGTCGAAACCCAGGCGTTTTATAGGGCGATGGGGTGCGTCGAGGCGCAGGAGTACAATCCGAAGCATGTCGAGGCGGAGCCTTATGATTGTCAGATGGAATGCAGTCTGGAAGTAACAGGAGGGTGATTTTGTGTCTTTTACAGGAAAAGAAGAAAGCAGCGCACGGACAGCGTTATTTTTGGGCGGGCAGGAAGATGTGGAGAGGGAGCGTGCAGGGGAGAACGATGTAGGGAAGAAGCAGGTTGGAGGGGAAGATATGGAAGAGAAATATTCCGGGAGGAATGGTGCTAAGAAGAAGCATGGTGGAGAGGAAAGGGCGGTGATGATGCCCGCAGGCGGGAAAAATATGGAGGAAAGAAGGAACATGTCCCCGGTGGTGAGGGAAGCCTGCACAGAGGAACTTTCGGAAATCCTTGAGTTATATCTGTTTTTACATGAAAAGGAAATCCCGGAGGATAATGACCGGCTAAAGACGACATGGAAACAGATTATGGAAGATGAGAACCATCATTTGATCGTCTGCGAGGTGGACGGGAAGATTGTTTCCTCCTGCGTCTGCGTGGTTATCCCGAACCTGACGCGGAATGTCCGCCCATATGCCTTTGTGGAAAATGTGGTGACACATGGGGATTACCAGGGCGAAGGGTATGCGACAAAATGCCTCCATTATGCGGAGGAAATTGCCAGAAGAGCGCACTGTTACAAAATGATGTTGCTGACCGGTTCCAAACAGGAGAGTACGTTGAATTTTTATCGGAACGCGGGTTACAACAGTGCGGATAAGACAGCGTTTATAAAATGGCTTGAGCTGTGAGGGAGTGTAAGGATAGTACGACCTGACAATTTCTAAAAAGTTTATGGGAGCGGATAACGGATATAAATTATCTGTTATATGGGATAACATTTATAATCGGGGGATTTCGATGAATGTTTTATTTACTGCGTTTGGCACAACTGCCTCGGAGCTTTTGCTGCAGGAGGTTCGATGGCAGGGGTTGGTTCTTCCCAATAATAAGAGGAAGGACGCGGAGCTGTTGAAACAAGAGATTTCATCCGGAAAATATAGTTTAATTATAAGTTTTGGACAGAAACCGAATATCCTTGATAAAGTTTATATTGAAACGACGGCAAGAAATGCGGGGGATACCCTTGAAACGGAATTTGACTATGAGGGACTTGCGGGTGCTTTTTTGGAGAGCCAGATAGAGGTAAGGATTTCACACAACGCGGGGACATCGTTTTGCAATCATCTGTATTGGAGTGGATTAGAATATATCCGGGAAAACCATTTGGATGTGAAGATGGTTTTTGTGCATATTCCAATGCAGAAGAATATCTCAGATTTTAAGAAATTTTGTGAGGGAATCCGGACGGCTGTGGAGAAGATAATATAGATTCTGGTTTGCAAAGGAAGTGATGATGTGGATGATGTGAAAAATATGGTAAAGCAATTAATTGCACATGAAAGTGAAGAAGATTGGTTTGAGTTTAAGGATAGTTGGTATGATGCGAATGGAATCGGGGAATATATTTCGTCCCTTTCAAATGCGGCAGCAGTACATGGGAAAGAAAGGGCTTATTTAATTTGGGGCGTGAATAATGAAACACATGAATTGACAAATACAACATTTGATTATCACAGGGATATAAAGGGTGAACCATTAGAACATTTTCTTGCAAGGCAGATTATACCGGATGTTAATTTTGAATTTCGGGAGATCAAAATTAACCGGAAAAGAATAGTTGTTTTAACTGTTCCAGCAGCAAAGGTTGCACCAACTGCCTTTAATGGGATTCGGTATATAAGGATTGGTTCTAGCAAGGTGAATTTAAGCAAATATCCTCAACGTGAATCAAAATTATTTGATATATTGCGGAATGGATTGCCGACGATGGAAAATACAGAGAGTTATATACAGGATCTAACATTTCGCAAATTATTTCTTTATTATGAGGACAAGGGTATAATACTTAACAAAAACACATTTAAGAAGAATCTTCATTTGCTGACGCGGGATAGAAAATATAATCTTCTTGCGCAATTATTATCCGATAATAGTCAGATTCCTATCAGGGTATCTATTTTTAGGGGGGAAGATAAGACTGCACCGCTGCATTCTGTGAGGGAATTTGGAAATAGTTGTATGTTATTGTCGCTGGATAAGGTATTGGAATATAGTGATGTATTAAATATTATGCAGGCGGATGAAACAAACCGGATAGTGGAAAGAAAGGAACATCCCCTGTTCGAGCAAAATGCGTTTCGGGAGGCTATAGTGAATGCCTTTGTACACAATTCTTGGATTGATGGGAATGCGCCAATGATTACTATTTATTCAGACCGAATAGAAATACTTTCCAGAGGGACACTTGCCCCCAACCAAACAATGGAAGGATTTTATCTCGGGGAATCAGTTCCTGTAAATCGTTGCCTTTCCGATATCTTTTTGCAGCTCCATATCAGTGAACGATCTGGAAGAGGAGTGCCAGTTATCACGCAGGCATATGGAAAGGGCGCATATGAATTTCGGGATAATGCAATTGTGGTAACAATTCCTTTTGAGAAAAAATACAGTAAAGTGGGGGATAAAGTGGGGGATAAAGTGGGGGATAAAGTGGGGGATAAAGTGGGGGATAAATTATCGGACTCCAGTTTGAAATTGAATGCGACACAGAGGCTGATTTTAAATGAAATGCAAAATAATCCCAATATAACCCAGGTACAGCTTATGGGTATTGTGGGGTTAGGAAAAACGGCTATCCAGCGCAATGTTTCCTATCTTCGAAAAAATAATTATATAGAGCGTGTGGGTTCAAATAAGAACGGTTACTGGAAGGTTTTGTGATTTGGCACTAAAAATTAAACAGATTTGATTGTTGTGGAAAGGAAAGTATTATTATGAAAAAAACAGAGTTTAAGCTGCCCGAGAATGGTCGAAAGCTGTATGGGGTTATGATTGAGCCGGAGGGGGAGGGAAAGTTCCCGACGGTTATTTTCAGCCATGGCTACAATGGTTCAGGCTGGGATTTTCTTTGGCTGGGGGAATACTTGGCAAAGCAGGGGGTGGCAGCACTCTGCTATGATTTCTGCGGCGGTTCAGTGAACTCCCGTAGTAGCATGGCAACCACCGACATGACTATTTTTACAGAAAAAGAGGATCTTCACAGTGTGATTCAGTTTGTAAAGGAAAGCCGCGCGGTGGATGAGAAAAATATCTTTCTGTTCGGATGCAGCCAGGGCGGGCTGGTTTCCACGCTTGCCGCAGAGGAGGCGAAGGATGATGTCCGGGGATTGCTCCTTTTGTTCCCAGCGATGTGCATTGCCGATGATTGGAATAAAAGATTTCCTGAGGAAAAAGAAATTCCCGCGGTACAGGAGTTTTGGGGGATGAACCTCGGAAAGAAATTCTTTGCAACGCTTAGGGGATTTGATGTTTACCAGCAGATTGGCGGGTATGGGCGCAGCGTGCGGGTAATTTATGGGGAAGATGACCCGATTGTTTCGCTCGATTATATGGAGCGGCTGAAAACGGTTTATAAGGATGTGGAGCTGTATATTTTTAAGGGCGAGGGGCATGGGTTTTCCGAGGAAGGAAACCGCAGGATGGCAGAACTTACGCTGGAGTTTGTTCGCCAAAAAAGTGTAAAAAGAGCGGAGGGCTAGGATTACAGCAAAATGCCCCGATTTGCAGGGTAAAAATAATAAATACATAAACTATTGGTGTGGTTGATTTTTGAAGGGAGGCAATAAATGCAGGAGATTATCACAGTATTTGTCCGGGTGGAGCAGGCGTTTTCCGTTAAAGGGCAGACCGGCAGTGCGACAATGCTTCTTTTTTCCGGTTATGCACAGGGGGAAAATTTCAAGGGGAAGATCCTTCCGGGAGCGGTGGACTGTCAGAAGACAGGAGTGGATGGCTTTACATTATCTGCAAGGTATATCCTTGAGGGGGAGGACAGTGCGGGCAAAAGCTGCAAACTTTTTATTGAAAATAACGGTGCGGCGGATAAAACTGGGGCAATCCATACAAAACCGCTTATCTTTACTGATAGCGAATGTTTGATATGGCTGGAAACCACGCCTCTTATAGGATATATTTCCGGGCAGGGAGAAGTGGTGGAAATACATATATGTAAAGATGAGGGCATATAATTCTTTTGGTGGTGGCGGTGCGTAACGGGTCTGGATTGTGGTATGTTTTTAATTGTTCGCTTCAACCTATCAATTGTGCCAGGTGGGGGATAAGTCCCATCGGACATGCGAGAGCAGTATAGAGATATAATTTCCTTTGACAGAAAGGTGCTGGTTTAATAAGATTGCAGAAGATGTGATGATTTAGAATCAGACAATTTGGACGAAAAAAAATAAAAGGAGTAAAGTAAATGAAACTTTGTATTGTAGTGGCTTCATGCAAGGAATGACGGATTGCATGAAGCGTAAGGTGTAAGTATACAGCACA
>ERZ808051.2269-NODE-2269-length-10094-cov-8.477588_pt1 | contig 10094 bp, 6 predicted proteins | sample MGYA00380199_ERZ808051 | MGnify/ENA primary metagenome ERZ808051 (study PRJEB31490, sample SAMN06133391) | mouse gut metagenome | isolation source: J11 | host: mice | place: China: Chengdu | collected 2015-05 ...
AGGGCCCGGTCCTGGGGCTGCCACATGGTCCACCACGCCCTGTATCAGAAGCAGAACTACTCCTACGCCGGGGTCATCGAGGCTCTGTCCGGCGCGCCCTACGACGTGAAATTCATTAGCTTCGACGAGGTGAAGGCCGACCCCTCTGTTTTGGACGGCGTCGATGTGCTGGTCAACGTGGGCGACGGCGACACTGCCCACACCGGCGGGGCCGTTTGGGAAGACCCGGCCGTCTCCGCCGCGGTGAAGAAGTTCGTCTACAACGGCGGCGGCTTCATCGGCGTGGGCGAGCCCTCGGGCCACCAGTACCAGGGCCGCTATCTCCAGCTGTCCGGTATACTAGGCGTAGAAAAAGAGACTGGATTTACCCTGGGTTATGACAAATACAACTGGGAGGAGTACCCCGGCCACTTCATCCTGGCGAACTGCCAGGGGGCAGTGGACTTCGGAGAGGGCAAAAAGAGCATCTACGCCCTGGAGGGAGCCCAAGTGCTGGTCCAGCGGGACAAAGAGGTCCAGCTGGCGGTGAACGAGTTCGGCAAGGGCCGGGCGGTGTATCTCTCCGGCCTGCCCTACTCCTTTGAGAACAGCCGCCTGCTCCACCGGGCGGTGCTGTGGTCGGTTCACAGCGAGGACCAGCTGAACCTGTGGCTGTCCTCCAACTATAACGTGGACGTCCACGCTTATGTGAAAAACGGAAAGTTCTGTGTGGTCAACAACACCTATGAGCCCCAGTCCACCACCGTCTTCCGTGGGGACGGCTCCAGCTTCCAGCTGGATCTGGCCGCCAACGAGATACGCTGGTACGAGATCTGAATGAAAGAGCGCCTGTAGGGTGCTGCGACCTTGGCAATCTTTAATCATCAGGAGGCTTTTTATGGATATCCGCTATTCCGCTCACCCCAACGACGTGAAGCGCTACACCACCGAGGAGCTGCGCCGCGAGTTCCTCATTGAAAACCTGTACCAGCCCGACCAGGTGGTGGCCGTCTACAGCCACGTGGACAGGATGGTCACCCTGGGCTGTATGCCCGTGAAGGAGACCGTCACCATCGACAAGGGCATCGACGTGTGGGCCAACTTCGGCACCCACTACTTCCTGGAGCGCCGGGAGGTGGGCATGTTCAACATCGGCGGCGAGGGCTCCGTCACCGTGGACGGGACCGTCTACCAGCTGGGCTATAAGGACTGCCTCTACATCACCATGGGGGCCAAGGAGGTGCTGTTTGCCAGTAAGGAAAGCGCCAGGCCCGCCAAGTTCTATATGGTGTCAGCCCCCGCCCATTGCAGCTATGAGACCCGCCTGCTCAAGCTGGCCGACGCGGCCAAGAAGCCCCTGGGGGACGCTGCCACCTCCAACAAGCGAGTGATTAACCAGTTCATCCACCCCGACGTGCTGAAAACCTGCCAGCTTTCCATGGGCATGACGGTGCTGGAGAGCGGCAGCGTGTGGAACACCATGCCCGCCCACACCCACGAGCGGCGGATGGAGGTCTACATGTACTTCGAGGTGCCGGAGGACCAGGTGGTCTTCCACATGATGGGACAGGGCCAGGAGACCCGGCACATTGTCATGCAGAATGAGCAGGCTGTCATCTCCCCCTCCTGGTCCATCCATGCCGGGGCGGGCACCGCCAGCTACACCTTCATCTGGGCCATGGGCGGCGAGAACCAGGCCTTTGACGACATGGACGTTATCCCCACCACCCGGCTGAAATAAAACAGGAGGGCCGCCGCCGGCGGCCCTTTTCAGAGAGGAGTTTCACAAATGGATATGCAGAAGATATTTTCCCTGGAGGGCAAGACGGCCCTGGTGACTGGTGGGGCCTACGGTATCGGCTTTGCCATCGCCGAGGCGCTGGCCGGAGCAGGGGCGAAGATCGCCTTCAACTGCCGCAGCCAGTCCAACCTGGACAAGGCCCTGGCCGACTACAGCGCCAAGGGCATCGACGCCCGGGGCTACATTGCCGACGTCACGTCTGAGGAGCAGGTGACGGAGCTGATGGGCAAAATCGAGGCCGACCTGGGGGGTGTGGACATTCTGGTGAACAACGCCGGCATCATCAAGCGCATCCCCATGACCGAGATGAGTGCCGAGGACTTCCGCCAGGTGGTGGACATCGACCTGATCGGCCCCTTCATCTGCGCCAAGGCGGTGATCCCCGGGATGCTGAAGAAGGGCCACGGCAAGATTATCAACATCTGTTCCATGATGAGCGAGCTGGGCCGGGAGACCGTCTCCGCCTACGCCGCCGCCAAGGGCGGACTGAAGATGCTCACCCGGAATATCTGTTCCGAGTACGGCGAGGCCAACATCCAGTGCAACGGCATTGGCCCCGGTTACATCGCCACTCCCCAGACCGCCCCCCTCCGGGAGCGGCAGGCCGACGGCAGCCGCCACCCCTTTGACCAGTTCATCGTCTCCAAAACCCCGGCCGGCCGCTGGGGCGACCCGGAGGACCTGATGGGCCCGGCGGTGTTCCTGGCCTCCGATGCCTCCAACTTTGTCAACGGCCACATCCTCTATGTGGACGGCGGCATCTTGGCCTATATCGGCAAGCAGCCCTGACAGGAAGATTCACCCGACCTTGCTTCACTCCGCTCCGGCATACAGCCGGATAATCTCCTCCGCCACCGCCCGCTTGGAGCAGCATCGGTCCATGGCCTGATGGGTGATGTAGTGGTGGGCGTCTGGCTCCGACATTTTCAGCTCGCTGATGAGCAGCCACTTGGCCCGGTTCACCAGACGAATCTCCTCCATCTTCTCCTCAACGGGCTGGACCTTCTTCTCATAGCTCCGCAGCCGCTCCCGGGCGGCGGTCATCCAGTTCAGTCCCCGGAGGATAGCGTCCCGGGGTACAGGCCTGGGCAGGACAAATACCCCATGCTTCTCCACCCGGCTCTGAATCGAATCGTACAGCGCCGCCGCCACGAAGAGCAGCACCACCGTCCCCCCTGCGCGGCAGCAGTCGATGGCGAAGCGGATGCCGGCGTCGTCGGGGAGGGGGGAGTTGACAAACACAAGGTCGAAGTCCTGACCGTTTCGGGCGCGCTCCGCCGCCCCTATATGGGAGACCGTGACAATGGGGGAGTAGGAGGTCTCAGGCAGAAGGGAGCGCAGGGCGTTTTGAAATTTTTCCGAGGCCGACACAATCAGCACGCTGTAGACCCGCTCCTGTAAGCCCATACACATCCCCTCCTCCCTCTGAAATCGGCGTCATCCCTTAAAATATTCCTCCGCCACCGCCTCCGGGACGGCAGACCGGATAAATCTGCTGGACCGCGCTGCGGATACCGCCTCCTCCCGGTCCTGGGGCAGAGGCTGGAATCTGGACAGGCTCTCGATATCCGCCTGGTAGAGATTCAGATTGGCGGCGGGGGGCAGCTCCAGATTTTGCTCCATGCCCCGCAGCGCCGCCTGAATCATCAGGGCGAAGGCCAGGTAGGGGTTAGCGGCGGGGTCGGGGGAGCGCAGCTCCGCCCGGCGGTACTCCCCCACGGCGGCGGGGATACGCACCAGCTGGGAGCGGTTTTCATGGGACCAGGAGATGTATTTGGGGGCCTTGTGGCCGCCGAAGCGGGCGTAGGATTCCGCCATCGGGTTGAGGAACAGCGTCATTTCCGCCACCTTGTCCAGCACCCCGGCCACCATCTGGGGCAGATAGTCCCGGCCGTCCTCAGCCTTTACCGACATGTTGATGTGGAAGCCGCTCCCCGGCGCATCCGCCAGGGGCTTGGGGGAGAAGTCGGCGTACAGGCCGTTGCGCTCAGCGATAAACTTCACAATGGCCTGGAAGGTCATCACGTTGTCCGCCGCGGTGAGGGGGTCGGAGTATTTGAAGTCGATCTCATTCTGGCCCGGCCCCTCCTCGTGGTGGGAGCACTCGGGAGAAATGCCCATGCGGGCCAGGGTCAGGCAGATCTCCCGGCGGATGTTCTCCCCCTTGTCGTCGGGGGCGATGTCCATATACCCGGCCTTGTCATAGGGGATTTTTGTGGGCTCGCCGCTTTCGTCCCGCTGAAACAGGTAAAACTCCTGCTCCGCGCCAAAGAGGAAGCGGAACCCCCGCTGCGCTGCCCACGCTATGGTGTCGTGGAGCAGGGCCCGGGTGTCACAGGGGAAGGGCCGTCCGTCGGGGTAGTGGATGGAGCAGAACATGCGCACCACCTGCCCGTGCTCCGGCCGCCAGGGCAGCAGCATCAGGGTGTCCGGGTCGGGCCGGAGCAGCAGGTCGGACCGGGCCTCGTCCCCGAAGCCGGCGATGGCGGAGGCGTCGAAGGCGATGCCGTATTCAAAGGCCCGGGACAGCTCTGGGGGCACGATGGAAATATTCTTCTGCCGCCCGAATACATCGCAGAAGGTCAGGTGGATAAAGGCCACTTCCTCCTCCTGGACGTACTGAAGCACTTCTTCCCTGGTGTATTTCATAACCGCTTCCGCTCCTCTTTATTGAAATTCCCAGGTATTATACCACAGTCCGGGGCGGTTTTCCACCACAGTGAACAGAATCCTGAAAAACCGAAAAAACAGGTTGACAGCGCCCCGCTCAGGGCGTATAATTCGCCCATAAAGGCAAAGGCGTCTTTTAGGTTAATTCCTGAAAGGCATCTTTGCCTCTTTTTATGCGTTTTATCGCGGAAAGGGTGAAGAAAAATGGCGGCAGTTCCGGAGTATTTTGGCAGCATGGTGTTCGACGACAGGGTGATGAAGGCCAACCTGTCCGCCGAGGTGTATCAGTCGTTAAAGAGGACCATTGACCAGGGGGAAAAGCTGAACATCGGGGTGGCCAACGCCGTGGCGGCGGCCATGAAGGACTGGGCCGTGGCCCGGGGGGCGACCCATTTTACCCACTGGTTCCAGCCCCTCACCGGCGTGACCGCCGAGAAGCATGACAGCTTTATCTCCCCCTCCCCCGACGGCGGGGTTATTATGGAGTTCTCCGGCAAGGAGCTGATTCAGGGGGAGCCGGACGCCTCCTCCTTCCCCTCCGGAGGGCTGCGGGCCACCTTCGAGGCCCGGGGCTACACCGCCTGGGACCCCACCTCCTACGCCTTTCTCAAGGACGGGACCCTGTGCATCCCCACCGCCTTCTGCGGCTACAACGGGGAGGCCCTGGACAAAAAGACACCCCTCCTTCGCTCCATGGAGGCGCTGAACCGGCAGGCCCTGCGGGTGCTGCGGCTGTTCGGCAATACAGAGGTGAAGCGGGTAAGCCCCTCCGTGGGCCCGGAACAGGAGTACTTCCTGGTGGACGCGGACATGTGGGCCAAGCGCCGGGATCTGCGGTTTACCGGCCGGACCCTGTTCGGCGCCCGGCCACCCAAGGGGCAGGAGATGGACGACCACTATTTTGGCACCATCAAGCCCCGGGTGGCGGCCTATATGGCCGATTTGAACAAAGAGCTGTGGAAGCTGGGTATTCTGGCCAAGACCCAGCACAACGAGGTGGCCCCCGCCCAGCATGAGCTGGCCCCCATCTACACCACCGTCAACATCGCCACCGACCACAACCAGCTCACCATGGAGCGGATGCAGAAGGTGGCCGCCCGGCATGGGCTGGTCTGCCTGCTTCACGAAAAGCCCTTTGCGGGGGTGAACGGCTCAGGCAAGCACAACAACTGGTCGCTGTCCACCGACACCGGGGTAAACCTGCTGTCTCCCGGGGATACCCCCTATGAAAACGCCCAGTTCCTGCTATTCCTGTGCGCCGTTCTCAAGGCGGTGGACGACTACCAGGACCTGCTGCGCATCTCGGTGGCCACCGCGGGCAACGACCACCGCCTGGGGGCCAACGAGGCGCCTCCCGCTGTGGTGTCTGTGTTCCTGGGGGATGAGCTGGCCGCCATCCTGGGCTGCATTGAGTACGATGCCCCCTACACCAGCATCGACACCGGCAAGGTCCGCCTGGGAGTGGACGTGCTGCCCAAGTTCCGCCGGGACACCACCGACCGCAACCGCACCTCCCCCTTCGCCTTTACCGGCAACAAGTTTGAGTTCCGCATGGTGGGCTCGGCCGACTCCATCGCCTGCGCCAACATCATGCTCAACACCGCCGTGGCGGAGAGCTTGAAGGTCTACGCCGACCGGCTGGAGGGGGCGGAGGACTTCCAGGCCGCCCTCCAGGACATGATCCGCAAGACCATCCAGGACCACAAGCGGATTATCTTCAACGGCAACGGCTACGACGACGCCTGGATTCGGGAGGCCACCGAGAAGCGGGGCCTGCTGAACTACCCCGCCACCCCCGACTGCGTGCCCCACCTGCTGGACGGGAAAAATGTGGAACTGCTCACCTCCCATGGGGTGCTTACCAAGGCGGAGCTGGCCTCCCGGTATGAGGTGACGCTGGAGAACTACTGCAAGACCATCATCATCGAGGCCAACACCATGGTGGACATGGCCCGCACCGAGATCATTCCCGCCGTCCAGGCCTTTGTTCTGGATGCCGCCAGAACCGCCGCCGCCAAGCGGGAACTGGTTCCGGGTTGTCCCTGCGGCTGCGAGACGGAGCTGGTGAAAAAGCTGTCCGCCCTCACCGACCAGATATACCGGGAGGCCGGGGAGCTGGAGAAGGCGGTGCTGGCTCTGGCCTCCGCCGGAGATATCAGGGCGGAGGCGGAACTGATTCGGGACACGGTGCTGCCCCAAATGGGCCGGTTGCGCCTGCCCTGCGACCAGGCCGAGACCCTCACCCCAAAGAAATACTGGCCCTTCCCCACCTACGGCGATCTGCTGTTTGGGGTGAGGTGACGAAAAGCCTCCTTTTGAAAGGAGGTGGCACGCCCGAAGGGCGTGACGGAGGATTGCGTTTTGCGAAGCAAAACATACGAAGTAAACAAGGATTGGGATTATTTCATACATTTTGCCTCCGGCAAAATACAATCCTCAGTCAGCCTGCGGCTGACAGCTCCTTTCCAAAGGAGCCCTGCCCTGCGGGGGACGGGGGGAATTTACGCCCAGATTGGAGGAGACATTATGTGTTCTATCATCGGATATTGCGGCCCCGTGGCCGATTTTGAGGCGTTTCAGCGGGGCTTTGGCCGCACCAGAAGCCGGGGGCCCGACGACAGCCGGGTGGTCCCGGCGGGGGAGGGCCTGCTGGGCTTTCATCGCCTGGCCATCATGGGCCTGACCCCCGAGGGAATGCAGCCCTTCGAGCTGGAGGGCAGCTGGGCCGTGTGTAACGGCGAAATATACGGCTTTGAGAAGCTGAAGCGGGAGCTGGAGGGAAAGGGGTATACTTTCCGCAGCGGCTCCGACTGCGAGATTCTCCTCCCTCTCTACCGGGAGTACGGCGTGGATATGTTCGCCATGCTGGACGCGGAGTTTGCCTGCATCCTCTACGACGGGCAGACGGGGGAGTTCATCGCCGCCCGGGACCCCATCGGCATCCGGCCCCTGTACTACGGCTATGACAGCGCCGGGACCATCCTCTTTGCCAGCGAGCCCAAAAACCTGCTGGGGCTGACGGAGCGAATGATGCCCTTTCCTCCGGGGCACTACTATAAGTCGGGGAAATTTGTCCGCTACTGCGATATTGCCAGGGTGGACCGCTTCTGTTATGACGGGCTGGAGGAGGTTTGCAGAAACATCCGGGAGAAGCTGATGGCCGGGGTGGAAAAGCGGCTGGTAGCCGACGCTAAGGTGGGCTTTCTCTTGTCCGGCGGGCTGGACTCCTCCCTGGTGTGCGCCATTGCCGCCCGCCGGAGCAAAACGCCCATCAAAACCTTTGCCATCGGTATGGATACCGACGCCATCGACCTGAAATATGCCAGACAGGTGGCGGACTACATCGGCAGCGACCACACCGAGGTCATCATTACCAGAGAGGATGTGCTGTCCAGCCTGGAGACGGTGGTGGAGCTGCTGGGCACCTATGACATCACCACCATCCGGGCCAGCATGGGCATGTATCTGCTGTGCAGGGCCATCCATGAACGGACAGATATCCGGGTGCTTCTCACCGGGGAAATTTCCGACGAGCTCTTTGGCTACAAATACACCGACTTCGCCCCCTCGCCCCGGGCCTTCCAGGAGGAGGCGGAGAAGCGGCTGCGGGAGCTGCACATGTATGACGTCCTCCGGGCCGACCGGTGCATCTCGGTGAATTCCCTGGAGGCCCGGGTGCCCTTTGGAGACCTGGATTTTGTGGAATACGTGATGGCTATTGATCCCAAACGGAAGGTAAACACCTACGGCAAGGGCAAATATCTACTGCGGAAGGCTTTTGAGGGGGACTGGCTCCCCGAGAGCATTCTGTGGCGGGAGAAAGCCGCGTTCTCCGACGCGGTGGGCCACTCCCTGGTGGACGACCTGAAGGAGTACGCCGAGGGCCGCTATACCGACGGGGAGTTTGAACGGCTGCGGCAGAAGTATGACCACGCCCGGCCCTTCACCAGGGAGTCCCTCCTCTACCGGGAGATTTTCGAGAAGTTCTACCCGGGCCAGAGCGGCATGGTGGCGGATTTCTGGATGCCCAACCGGTCCTGGGCGGGCTGCGACGTGGACGACCCATCCGCCCGGGTGCTGGCAAACTATGGAGAGAGTGGGGTATAAGAATGCAGAAAATTTTGATCCTGGATTTTGGCGGCCAGTACAACCAGCTCATTGCCCGCCGGGTGCGGGAGTGCAGGGTGTACTGCGAGGTGAAGCCCTGGACCACGCCTTTGGAGGAGCTGAAGGCCTTCGACCCTATCGGCATTATCTTCACCGGCGGGCCCCGGTCGGTCTATCGGGAGGGCTCCCCCACGGTGGACAAGTCAATTTTCACCTGGGGGGTGCCCATTCTGGGCATCTGCTACGGCTGTCAGCTCATGGCCCACCTGCTGGGGGGAGAGGTCGTCCCGGCCCAGGACGACTCCGCCCGGGAGTACGGCAAGACCGCTACCCACTACGACATCACCTGTAAGCTGTTCCAGGGCCTGCCCCGGGAAGGGGTGTCCTGGATGAGCCACGGGGACTACATGTCCAGGGTGCCGGAGGGCTTTGCCCTCACCGCCCGCTCCGATGCCTGCCCCAACGCGGCCATCGCCGACGAGGCCCGGGGGTTTTACGGCGTCCAGTTCCACCCCGAGGTCAGCCACACGGAGCACGGCCTGGACATGCTCCGGAATTTCCTCTACGGCGTCTGCGGCGCTGCGGGGGACTGGACCATGGGGGACTACAAAAACACCATCCTCCAGACCGTCCGGGAGAAGGTAGGGGACGGCCGGGTGTTGCTGGCCCTGTCCGGCGGGGTGGACTCCTCCGTGGCGGCCGCCCTGCTGGCCAAGGCGGTGGGCAGGCAGCTCACCTGCGTCTTTGTGGACCACGGCCTGATGCGTCTCAACGAGGGGGACGAGGTAGAGGCCGCTTTCGCCCCCTGGGATATCAACTTTGTCCGGGTGGACGCCGGGGACCGCTTCCTGACAAAGCTGGCTGGTGTCACCGACCCGGAGGAGAAGCGGAAGATCATCGGGGAGGAGTTCATCCGGGTCTTTGAGGAGGAGGCCAAAAAGATCGGCGCGGTGGATTTTCTGGCCCAGGGCACCATCTACCCTGACGTGATCGAGTCGGGAACAGGCGAGGCCGCCGTCATCAAGAGCCACCACAACGTGGGCGGCCTGCCCGATTATGTGGACTTTCGGGAGATTCTGGAGCCCCTGCGCCTGCTCTTTAAGGACGAGGTCCGCCAGCTGGGGCGGGAGCTGGGCCTGCCCGAGTATCTGGTGAGCCGCCAGCCCTTCCCGGGGCCGGGCTTGGCCATCCGCATCCTTGGGGAGGTCACCAGGGAAAAGGCGGACCGGCTCCGTCAGGCTGATTTCATCTTCCGGGAGGAGCTGGCCGGGGCGGGGGAGGACAAGCGGCTCAGCCAGTATTTTGCCGTTCTCACCGACAGCCGGTCGGTGGGGGTGATGGGGGACGGCCGCACCTATGACTACACCCTGGCCCTCCGGGCGGTGACCACCTCCGACTTCATGACCGCCGACTGGGCCCGCATCCCCTATGACCTGCTGGACAGGATCAGCACCCGCATCGTCAATGAGGTGGCGGGCATCAACCGGATTGTGTACGATATCACCAGCAAGCCCCCGGCCACGGTGGAGTGGGAATG
>ERZ808051.2271-NODE-2271-length-10079-cov-5.923115_pt1 | contig 10079 bp, 7 predicted proteins | sample MGYA00380199_ERZ808051 | MGnify/ENA primary metagenome ERZ808051 (study PRJEB31490, sample SAMN06133391) | mouse gut metagenome | isolation source: J11 | host: mice | place: China: Chengdu | collected 2015-05 ...
TCGGCTCCCCGTCCATGCCCTCCTCTCCCTGCGGCATTCCCGGCTGCCCGCTGCCGGTGTCTCCCGGCCGGCTGTCCGCAGGAGGCAGGGCCTCATTTCCGCTGCCGGAAACCGCTCCTGTCATCCCGGGTTCTCCCTCCTCCCCGGGTGCCGGGAGCCCAGGATCTTCGTCCGTGTCTTCCGCAGCGCCGCCCGGGATTTCCTCCGCCCCGGGGGTCTGCTCCCCGGAAGCCTCCGGGGCACCGCTCTCATCGTTTCCCTCCGTAGCGATGCCGTCAGCCGGAATCGCATCCGGCTGCCTCCAATCATCCAGCCAGGTCTTTGCCTCCGTGAGAGACTCCGCATAGACCTGCCATTTGTCCACATAGTTCAGATATACCAGGCCCATTCCTAGGACAAGTGCCAGAAAGAACCATTTTTTTACCCATTTCACTGTCATTCCCACTTTCCGCAAATCGCCTCTGTCCGGTATTCTCCGGGATCAGAAGCCCAGATACATGAAAGGATTCTGTCCCTCCCTCTGCAGTCTCCAGACGCATACCCAGAACAGCACTGCCAGAAGTATCATCAGAATCCAGCTGTCCTTAAACCGTCTGAACAATTTCTGCAAAAACGGCGTAGAGGCAATCGCCCCCGCAAGAAACAGCATACCGTAATTCGTCAGGGCCTTGTGCCAGTCCCCCGGGCTCACCCGGATTCCCGGTATCAAATGGAACATCCTCCCCAGGAAGACCTGCAGCTGCCCGATGTCCGTGACGGCAAAGCACACCCATGTAATCGGAATGTACGCCCACACATAGAGGCGGGACAATAACTTCCCGGGCACCCTGTCGAGTACCCTTGTCACGCCCAGCGCCTCCAGCTGCCTTTCCGTCACGATGGCCAGCCACAGAAGCATCCCCCAGACCAGGAAGTTCACCGTGCTTCCGTGCCAGACAGAAGTCAGAAACCACACCGCCAGCAGATGGCAGACTGTCCGGTATTCTCCCTTTCGGTTCCCGCCCAGGGGGATGTACACATTCTCTCGAAACCAGCGTCCCAGCGTCATATGCCATCTGCGGTAGAAATCCCGGACTGAGGTGGCCATATAGGGATTCCGGAAGTTCTCAGGCAGCGTAAAGCCCAGCATCCTGCCCAGCCCCATGGCCATCAGGGAGTACCCGTAAAAGTCAAAATAAATCTTCAGGGAATAGGCCGCTGCCGCCAGCCACGCCAAAGGTGTGGATATGCTCTCAAAGCCCGTGACCTGCACCTCCTGCCACAGCAGCCCCACCCGGTCCGCCAGCAGCACTTTCGCCGCCAGCCCCAGCGTGAACACCTTAAGCCCTTCCTGCAGGCCCTTTGCCGTAAATTCTCTGGATATGATTTCCTTGCGCACCTCTCCGTAATGTACGATAGGTCCCGACAACAGCTGGGGAAACATGCTGATATAGGTGGCAAACCGCAGGAAAGAAAGCTCCTTTCTCTGCTCCCCCCGATACACGTCAATCAGATAGGAGAGAATCTGGAATGTATAAAAGCTGATGCCCAGAGGCAGATACGCGCCTCCCTTTCCGTATTTGAATGCCGCCAGCATCCCCACATTGTACAGGATGGCCACGATAAACACATTCCTGCGCCTTTTATTCAGTTTTGTTTTTACTCTATTTGTTCTAATCCTGCCCTCTAATCCCGTCTCCGCTTCCGCCGCCTCTGTCCTGTACTGCTCTCTGCGCCCCACATGCAGGCCAAAAAAATAGTTCACCGCAATGGACAGCAGGAGAAGCGGCAGATACCTCAGCTCCCCATAGGCATAAAAAATAAGACTTCCCGACAGAAGTGTCATATTTTTTATTCGTTTGGGAGTTATGCTGTAAATTATCAAAAATAACGGAAGAAAGAAGAGCAAGAATTCTATGCTGCTAAATACCAAGAATCATCACATCTTTCATCAGTTCTTCTCATGTATATAATACTAACTTGCCTCAGTCTAATTTTCAACTTAAAAATAATTAATTTCTCTTTCCAAATCGTTACAAAAATGTAGCATTTATGTAAAAATTGCCGGCTCGTCCGCATTTCGCTCCACGAAAGTAGAATCTCTCATCACAGGGATATCCTTGCTGCCTGCGTCAGCTCAATCGCCCTCCTTATTTTATTTTTTATTCGCCGTCTCCATGTCAATCACTTTATCCGCCAGTATTCCTGATAACGCGAAGAGCTGTTGTCCATACCGGCCCCTTTCCTATTCTTATTCCGTTCTTGATTTGTCTGCTCCTCTACTCATGATTTTATATGAAGTTTCCTATTTTATCAAGTAATTTGTAAAACTGCCCGTGAACCCGAAACCGGGTTAAAGAGCACCCGGCAGGCCGGAGAGCTTCTGCCCAGATGCTCTAAAACGCATGCGGCAGAACAATTCGAATATCCCAAAATGTACTGCAGCACTTTGGTTCAAAGTCTGATTCGGCGGGGATGCGTCACACAAATAAGGATGCCGATCTCTCAGATAATACGCCGATTGATCTGCATCCTTATATTATGTTTCCGTCTTTTTACAGAGGGCTTATACGGTGCCGGTATAGCGGGAGCTCCCCTGTACATGATAGGTCCCGCCGGCCGTGTAGCTGTTGGCGGCATTTGCCTGGGTGGTCATATAATAATCTACCAGCGACGCGTTCGTGGCAATGGAAGAGCCATAGTCCTTGAAGAATTTCTGTACCTCGGACATATCCGCTTTCTTAAATGTGTCCTCGTCAATCTTCAATCTGCCTTTCGCGTCCACAGTGATCCCGAACGCTTTCAGCGCATCCTCGCTGCGCGCCGTCTTCTCCCTGATATAGGACAGATTCGCCACTACGCCGGAGTTTGCACTGGATTCCGCCGTATCGAACATCTTGTTGTAATTGCTCACAAAGCTCTTTGCCGTGGCAAAAATCTTCTTGATATCGTACTCGTCCGTCTCATTGCCGTCCTTGTCTTTTACCCTCTGGTATAATTCGTCGGACGCAAGCGCCTGGCCGTCTGCCTTGAGGGAGGACGCGCCGGAAGCGGGCTTGTTGTCCGTCCCTGCATTGTCCGTGCCGGTGGTGCCGGACGCGGAACCCGCGAACTGAAGACGGGACGATATCATGGAGCCATAGCTCAAAATGTTATCGCTTGAGAACAACTCCTGTACCTTGGAGATGTCCGTCTCTTTCAGCTTGCCCTCATTGAGCATAAGGGTGCCGTCGGCCTTGACCGTGACGCCGATCTCCGAAAGCTTATCGGCATTCGCCGCCGTACTGCTCATCATATTCGCCACATAGGCCGTCTTGTTCGACAGCGTGGAGTCTTTTGCCGTGCTCACCACATTGTTGTAATTGGTCACAAAAGCTTTCATCGCAGAGGCAACCTTATCCTCCGCGCTCCGGTCGGAATCCGTATAAGTGCTGTCGTTCTGCAGCGTTGCAACAGAGGCATTCAGTTTGGAAAGCCCTGCCGTCAGATTCGCGTTGGCTTTCTGTACCTCTTTGGAAACCTTCGGATGCATCTTCTCTTCCAGAATTTTGTCAAGTATGTTGCTTGAGCTGCTCTTCGTGCCGTACGGCGCCGCGCCTGTACTTATATTCTGGCCCGCTCCGTAGTAAGCTTTCAGCAGCTTGGAATAACTGCCGTTCTTCATGCTGGCATACTCCGACAAGAAATTCAGATTGCCAAGACCGCCGCCCGAAGACGAAAGACCCTGGAACAGATACGAATAGTCCGAACCCGTATTTCCCACATCGATACTGATACCCATATAATCACTCCTTTGATCACTAATGAAACTTCCTGTTTTAGGGATACTATCCATGTTATATATCGTCCGGCCTGCGGTTTTCATTAACCATAATCTGGCATTTCGCACGAGCTTTTTCGCATTCTCGCAAAAAGTGTGGCAATTATCTAAAAACTATTGTACACTGATAGAAGCACACAAAGAAAGGACGAAAGCATGAAAGAACAATTATACACCATCCCTTTGAACGATGCCGTAAACGCAAACGACGAGTGCCCCTTTTGCTTTATCGAAAGAAGCGTGGAACAGGATCTCCTGGACTTCGTGCTGGGCAGCGGTTCCTCCTATATGGAGGCGGATATCCGCGAAATGACCGACAAAGCCGGCTTCTGCAGGCAGCATTTCCAGAAGATGTTCGACTACGGCAATACCCTGGGCAATGCCTGGATTCTAAAGACCCACTATCAGAAAGTCACAGGCGAAATGAAAAAGGAATTCGCCCGTTTCAAGCCCGCGAAGACTTCTATCAAGGACAAGCTCAGAAAGTCCGCCGAGTCCAACCCCATCGCCGCATGGGTCCGGGAAAAAGAGGCCTCCTGTTACATCTGCCAGCACTTCGCCGACACCTATGCCCGATATATGGACACTTTCTTCTATCTCTGGAATCAGGACGAAGCTTTTCGCCAAAAGATAAAGGACGGAAAGGGCTTCTGTCTGCATCATTTCGGAGATCTCTGCGAAGCGGCGGACTCCAAGCTCTCCAACAAGGCAAAGGAAGAATTTTACGGCACCGTTTTCCCTCTCATGGAAAACAACATGAGCCGACTGTCAGAGGATGTGGCATGGATGGTGGAGAAATTCGACTACCGCAACAAGGATGCGGACTGGAAGAACTCCAAGGACGCGATCCAGCGCGGCATGCAGAAGCTCAAAGGCGGGTATCCTGCAGACGGTCCCTACACCATGAGCAAGTAAGAGGTTACCTGTATACAATCCCTCTGACCATATCCAGATAGCCGCAGATCTCCTCGTAGAGCATCTCCGGCTGAAAGGATGCGTCCTGAAACCGCTCTGTCATGAGCCCCTTGATGGTAAAGTCCAGCATCTTCCGCAGCTTTTCTCCGTCCACCCCCTGGGGCAGAGCTGTATAGTCTATCTGACTTTCAATGGCGGCATAGGTCTCCAGCAGGGCGTCCCGCTTCTCCTCTGTGGAAAGGAGCGCCTCATAGGAGTCCTCCGCCATGGAGCGGTTCAGGAACTGCTGCATATATGAGTAGCCTTTCATGGCATGCATCTTGGCGCACTCCATCTGCTTCATGAGCCTGAACAGATCCGTCTCCTTGGGGTCCACGTTGGAGCGCAGCTCCAGGTTCATGAATCTGACACTGTAGTCGTACACGAAACCGTAGAGCCCTACCTTGCTGCCGAAATAATGGAAGAGCAGCCCCTTGCTGATGGCCGCTTCCTTTACGATATCATCGGTACTGCCGTGGCGGTAGCCCTGCATGGCAAATATCTTCAGGGCAGCATTTATGATCCTGTCCTGCTTTTCTTTTTTTATGTCAAAAAATTTACTGTTCATACGCAAGCTGCTCCTATTGCAGGGGCGTCCGGCCCTGGAACCGTCTTCTGCCCGGAATAAGGTGTCATATCATAAGGTTATTATATCACGCTTCCCCTCAGGCGGAAAGTAAATCATAAATTTTTAGTAAAATTATGCATATTCTCTTTTCAATTCTGCAAAATAGTATTAATATCATAATAGCACTTGGATAATGGAATCGTTTCTTTGATTCCATTATGGCAGAAAAAATGAACCTGTTTTTGAAAGGAGTCACCTATGTCAAAAAAATTCGCAAAGCTTTTGTTGTTCAGCGCTGCAATCGGTTCCGCAATCGGCACCGCTTATTATTTTGCCCGCAAAAAAAATGCCGAGGCTGACAGCGCCGAAGAGGATTACGATGATTTCGACGAGGAGGAGAGCAAACCCTGCGATTGCCGCAGCTATGTCCCCTTAAGTCCCGATGAGAACGCTAAGGAGGAGGCCCCCGCCGAAGAGAACGCCCCCGCAGCGGAAGCGCCGGCCGGTGAGGACGGCTTCACGCACCTGGCGGATTTCACGTCCAAGGCAGAGCAGGCAGGCGAGACCCTCCAGAACGCCGAAGAAACCGTTGAGGAATTCTTTGACGAGGACAGCACCACAGAAGAGCCTCCTATCAGCAGCAACTGACAGACCGGCTCTCCCGCCCGTCTGAAGATATCCTGTACCCCGACACACACAGAGGGAAGCCTCTCTTCTGAGAGAAGCTTCCCTCCCTTGCTCTCTTCGTTGATATCGCTCAAGCCATTGCCTGTCATTCCTGTTTCTTCTTCATCTCCTGCATCACATGGTCTTTCATGTCCCTGGCCTTGTCCTTAATACGCGGATTGGCGCTTCGGGAAGTTATGATGCTGCTCAGAAGCTTTACGGCTACCTCGAAATCCTGAAACCGCGCAGCCAGAACCGCCAGCAGATAGTCCACCGTAACTTCATTCATCCCGCACATGGGAAACATCTCTGACTGTCTGGCCTCTGTCAGTCCTTTATAGGCATGTTCCAAAAGCTCGTTTTCCTGCCCCTGCAGCTCCCCGATCAGCTTCTCGTCGGGCTGTTCCTCCTCCTGCAGGCTCTCCGCGTACCCTCTTGTAAGCCAGGCGTACTTAAGACAGATATACGCTCTCTCGCTGGTCTTGGCATGCTTTACCACAGCTCCTACCAGCGCCAGCTTATACCGCTGCATCGCCTCTTCATAAGAATAGATCTCTCCCTCATGGGGCTTGATGCGCACGCTCTGGCTGATCTTTTCCTTGATAAGCTTTGCCTGGCTGGATGTAATGCCCGTAAAATACCGCATCAGGGCGGCATAGCCGCAGACAGGACACATCACCACCTCGTACTTTGCCGCATCGATTCCCTCATATCTGGCCCGCAGGTCCGCGTCCGTACCAAGGAGCTTCGCTTTATTGGATTTCATGATTTTGGTGGTAAAGGAACAGTCACACACCGGGCAGACAAAAGACCTGTCGTAGATCAGATCCTTTTCCTCCACTTTCGGCGCGGCCGCCTGCTCCGACTTTTCCGTCTCTTTCTTCTTGGGCTCTTCAAAAAGGCTCACATTCTCCAGGCTGCCCAGTCCCAGGCTCTTCAACCCCGATAAGATTCCCATATCGTCCTCCCTCCGTCAAACTCTGCGATTTCTGTTCTCGCGCCTCGCTTCCGTCCCCACTGTCCGGCGAAATCTGCCGCACTCAGCCCTGTCTCTTTCCCTGCCGCAGGCTTTCCCGATCCTACGACTCCTTGGGCAGCACATAGGAACTCTTCAGCGACACGATACGGTTGAACACCAAGGCATCCGGCCGGGAGTCTTTTGCGTCCACACAGAAAAAGCCCTGTCTCACAAACTGGAATCTCTCATACTTCTGCGCCCCTGCAAAAGCCGGCTCCAGATAGCAGTTGTCTCTGACCGTCAGGGAATCGGGATTCAGGTTCAGGCTTCCGTCCTCGTTGTAGACGCCTTTTTCCTCATCGATGATATTCTCATACAGCCGCACCTTTGCGGGGACTGCAGTGGCGGCGGCCACCCAGTGGATGGTGCCCTTTACCTTTCGTCCGTCCGGGCTGTTGCCGCCCCTGGAGGCCGGGTCATAGGTGCAGTGCACCTCCGTGATTCTCCCCTCCTCATCCTTGACACAGCCGGTGCATTTCACAAAGTAAGCGTTCATCAGGCGCACTTCATTGCCGGGGAACATGCGGAAATACTTCTTCGGCGGCTCCTCCATGAAATCTTCGCGCTCGATATACAGTTCTCTCCCAAAGGGCACTTCCCTGCTGCCAAGAGCCTCGTTCTCGGGATTGTTCCCCACGGTCAGCATTTCGGTCTGCCCCTCAGGGTAATTGTCAATGATTAATTTCACCGGATCCAGGACTGCCATCATGCGGGGCGCTTTGGTCTTTAAATCCTCCCGGATGCAGTACTCCAGACAAGCGTAATCCGCAATGGATTGGGCCTTGGAGACACCGCACAGCTCCACGAACCGCTTAATGGATTCCGGGGTAAAGCCTCTGCGCCGCAGAGCCGCAATGGACACCAGCCTGGGATCGTCCCAGCCGTCCACGATATTTTCCTGTACCAGCTTTTTGATATAGCGCTTTCCGGTGACTACATTCTTTAAATACAGCTTTGCGAACTCGATCTGCTTGGGAGGATGGGGGTATTCCAGTTCCCGCACCACCCAGTCGTAGAGGGGCCTGTGATCCTCGAACTCCAAGGTGCAGATGGAATGGGTGATTCCCTCTATGGCATCCTCAATGGGGTGCGCAAAGTCGTACATGGGATAAATGCACCATGTATCTCCTGTATTGTGATGGGTCATGTGCGCCACACGGTAAATGACGGGATCTCGCATATTGATATTGGGAGAAGCCATGTCAATGCGGGCCCGCAACACCTTTTCGCCGTCTGCGTATTTTCCGTCTTTCATCTCCTGGAACAGCTTCAGATTCTCCTCCGCGGTGCGCTTGCTGTAGGGGTCGTCCTTTCCGGACTCGGTCAGGCTCCCCCGATACTCCCGGATCTGCTCCGCCGTCAGATCGGATACATAGGCCTTTCCCTTTTTGATCAGCTTCACCGCCGCCTCGTACATCTGTCCGAAATAGTCGGAGGCATAGAACAGCCTGTCCTCCCAGTCGGCCCCCAGCCACTGGATGTCCTCCTTGATGGACTCCACGAACTCAATGTCCTCCTTGGTGGGGTTGGTGTCATCAAAGCGCATGTTGAACTTGCCATTGTACTGCCTGGCCAGGCCGTAGTTGAGCAGGATGCTCTTGGCATGGCCGATATGCAGATAGCCGTTAGGCTCCGGCGGGAAGCGGGTGTGCACGGTTTCGCATACGCCCTCCGCCAGATCCTTGTCTATGATCATTTCAATAAAATTTCTGGATTCCGTATCGCTCATCTGTCAGATCCTTGCCTTTCCTGTGGTGTCTGTGGTGTCTGTGGTTTTTATGGTTTTTATGGTTTTTATGCCACGATTGCTGCAAGTTGCGGGCAGAGGCCCGGGGAGCCCTTGGCTCCCCGGGCTCGCTTCGCTCCTCAAATGGGCGGAGAACCAGCTGCCCGAGCCAGCTCGGCAGCTGGTTCTCCGCCCATTTGACTCTGCCCTTTGCGGACATTGTACCAAGCCACTTACGTGGCAGCAAGTTCTAAAAATATTTTCTCCTAAATCCTCAAAAAAGTAGCAGTTTTTGAAGATATGTTGTATTGTTAAGTTACCACACTCAAACAACCACATAACAACAAAAACTGCTATGATTAGTTTAACATGGTTTTCAAAATCCAACAACTCCATATTTCATTTTTTTATCCGTCCGCCTCCTAAAGCAGTGGGCTCTTTTAAAGGTCGCTTATTTTAACATCCCACACGAAGGAGGTTCCATTATGGACAGATATCTTGAAACTTACCGGGAGATGATCTCCCTCAGAGGCCTTACCGGCCATACCCTGAAAGGCTACTCTACTTATATACGTGCCTATCTCGACTACCTGCAGCGCTTCCTCCACAAGCTTCCGGAGGATGTCTCCTGGCAGGAGATGCGGGATTTTATCCGCTGGCTCCAGAGGGAGCGTTCTCTGGCAGACCGTACCGTCAACTGCGTCATCTCCCAGCTGCGGTTCTTTACCCTTTACGTCCTCCATAAGCCCTGGGACGGCACACAACTTCCCATGCGCAGGTTTGATGATTTTCTTCCTTATGTCCCTTCTCAGCAGGAAACCTGGACTTTTATCTCCACCATACCTGACCTGAAGCAGAAGGCTATGGTCACGCTCCTGTATTCCGCCGGGTTGCGCATAGGCGAGGTCTGCCGCCTGCGCTATGTGGACATCAGCCGTTCCCGGATGCGCATCTTCATCCGCCATGGCAAGAACCGCCAGAGCCGTTATGCCATCCTCTCAAAGGCAGCCCTGGATATCCTCACACAATACTGGCGTTCCTGCGGCCGTCCCATGGGCTACCTCTTTCCGAAGCAGTCCGGGCGGGACGATCCTATCGACACCTTCTTCCTCTCCAGACATATCCATGAGCATGAGCGCCGCCTGGGCTGGCCGGAGCGTATCACCTGCCATTCTTTCCGCCATGCTTTTGGCACACACCTTTACGAGAACGGCACGGACCTGCTCACCATCAAGGCACTCATGGGACATAAATCCCTTTCTTCCACAGCTATTTATGTCCATCTGGCTGGCGGCGGTGCCGTTAACGGCGCTGTCAGCCCTTTTGACAGGTTGGGAGGGATGCATCA
>ERZ808051.2272-NODE-2272-length-10079-cov-3.703459_pt1 | contig 10079 bp, 8 predicted proteins | sample MGYA00380199_ERZ808051 | MGnify/ENA primary metagenome ERZ808051 (study PRJEB31490, sample SAMN06133391) | mouse gut metagenome | isolation source: J11 | host: mice | place: China: Chengdu | collected 2015-05 ...
ATGTAAACGTTGGATGTTTGACAATTATTACTATAAGTCCCAAGAATGGCAGTATAAAAATATTAAACCTAGAATAATAGTTGAGAAATTATTATTGGATAGTAAAGGGCATATACCGAATGACTATAAATTTCATTTTATAAATGGAAAACTGGAGTTTATTTATTGTTCCATCGACCGTGAAGGAGAAAATTACAGAAGTATTTATGATCCAGAGTGGAATAGGATGGATATTGAATGGGTGGCAAAGAAGGATATTCGTGGGCAGATGGTAGGAAAAGATATTGACTGCCCAAATAATTTTGAACGGATGCGAGAGATAGGAGAGCAGATTGCAAAGAAATTTTCATATGTCAGGGTTGATTTTTATGAGGTGGATGGAAAACTGTATTATGGTGAAATTACCTTGCATCACGGTTCAGGCTTTGACATATTTAGACCGGAAAAATATGATTTGGAGTTTGGTAAGAAACTTAGATTGCCAGACATCGCGAGGAAGAAATGAAAACTATTGTTTTATTTGATTTTTGTGGAACACTGATTAATTTTCAGACTTTTGACCCATATATTAAAGAAGTGCTTCTTGCCTATTATCCAGATAAAGAGTGCCAGTTAGAAAGAAAGAGTGTACGCCTGATTTCAAAAGTATTACATCATTTCAATGGAGATTATTCTTTTTACAAACATTATTTGACAGGGTTGACTCGAGGAATTCCGGAGGATTTTTTTCGGGAAATTGCAAGGAAATATTATCATGAAAAATTGCAGCCCAATATTATCAGCGAAACGAAGAATTTGCTAAAGAAATTTGTGGAACAAGGATATGAAGTGGTTGTTTTATCTGGAGGATGTGACCTATATATTAATGAGTTTGCGGCAGAATATCAAATTAACAAGGTGGTTGCAACAAAAATTTTGTTCCGGAAAGGAAAAAGTACGGGAAAGATTGCGAGTGACTGTTTAGGTCGAATGAAACTGAAGTTGTTGAAAAAAGATTTGGGTGAGAAATACTTAGAAAAAAGTCACATTATCGGTATAACAGACAGCCCAAGTGATTTGCCAATGCTTAGTATTTGTGGAAGAAAAATCATTATTTCAGAAAATAATCATCAAAAATGGGTTTCAAGTGACATGGAAGAAATAATTTGGTATAAGACCTGACTGGATGGTGGTTATACAAGGGGGATAAAAATGCATTATATCAATAAATATTTAAGAAACTTTAAACCGTATAGAGTTGCTTCGCATAAAGTATGGCAGGTTTCAGCAGAGAAAAGAAAGGAAATTTTAAAGCTGGATTGGAATGAATCTACCATACAACCTTCACCGATTGTTGCGGAGAGGCTGCGGGGGTTGATGGATACACGGTTTTTAAATTATTATCCGGCAACTTATAATGAGGAATTGCATACCTTATTGGCGAAATATGCAGATTTGCCAAAAGAAAATGTTCAATATTTTGCAAGTTCTGATTCACTTCATGAGTATATTTCAAAAATGTATATAACTGTTGGAGATCCGGCGTTGATTTTATGGCCAAGTTATGATAATTTCCGTTTGACTGCACAGGTCGCGGGGGCACATGTTATGTTCTTTGAATTAGAACATGATTTTACATTTCGTGCAGATGCATTTGAAGAAAAAATACAGCGTAAGGAGCCATCACTTGTATATATATGTAATCCAAATAATCCAACTGGATTGCTTTTGGATAAGGAATATATTAAGCATTTATTGGACAGATTTCCAACAACAATGTTTTTGATTGATGAGGCATATATTGAATTTTCACCTGAGAGTACATGTAAGGATTTGGTTTATGATTATGATAATATTTTGATTTCTAGAACAATGTCAAAGGCATTTGGATTGGCAAATATCCGGTTTGGATATCTTTTGGCTTCTAATGAGAATATTCAATATATTTCGAGTATCCGTAATCCAAAGAATATTACTACCTTTGCGCAGGAGGCGGTGATTGGTGCTTTATCTGATGTGGATTATATGAGAAATTATGTTTTACAAGTAGAGGAGGCAAAGGCTTATTTTATTGATTCTATTAATAGTTGCTGTGGGGAAAAGTTTCATGCATTTCCTTCCAATGCAAACTTTGTATTGATCCGCTGTGAGGATTTGTTGACAAAACAAGAAATACTTGCTTATCTTGAAAGAAATAATGTGTTTGTGAGAAATGTGAGTCAGTGTGAAAGTGTTAGGGATTGTATTCGAATAACGGTTGGAACAAAGGAGCAGATGCAACTGGTAATTATACTATTCAAAGAATATATATCGGGAAGATTAAATTAATGGAGGGATTCGTATTTTGGATATTGTTGTAAGTGTGATTGTCCCTGCATACAATGTAGAGAATTATATTGGGAAGGGAATTGAATCTGTTATAAACCAGTCATTTAAGAATATAGAATTGATTGTTGTGGATGATGGTTCTACGGATAAGACGTATTCTATAGCAAGACAATATAGTAGTAAAGATAATCGAATAAAGGTATTAAGACAGAAGAATAAGGGAGTTTCGGCTGCTAGAAATCGTGGGATTATGGAAGCTAGTGGAAAGTACTTGATTTTTTTGGATTCAGATGATTGGTTGGATGAGAATACGGTTGAAGTATTAGTGGATCTGCAAAAAAAATATTCCGTTGAGGGATTAGTATGTGTTTCCTCCTATATTAATTACTTAGAAAAAGACGGAACGATTAAAAAAATACGAGAGAATACACGCAATACAACCGAAAAGATGACAAGTAGAGATGCGCTTATGAAGTTTGGGTGTGCGGATGATATAGTGATTCGAAGTTCTTGTTATAAACTGTATGATGTGGATGTTATAAAAAGGAATAATATATTTTTTTCTTGTAGAATATGCAACGGAGAGGATGGGTTATTTGTATTTAAGTATCTGTTATATGTGAAAGAGGTTTTATTTGAACCTGTTCCTCTATGGAATGTTCTGAAACGGCAAGGAAGCTTTACGTCTTCTTATAATCCAGGATGGCTAACGGCGATCGATGCTGTTGAGTGTATGATAAAGGAACCAAATATCACAAAGGAAGTGCGAAATAATTTAAGGGTATATTTGTCGGATCGGGCAATGGGAGTTGCTGTTTCTGGTCTTAGATCAAAGAGAATGAAAAAGGAAGAGTTTAATAAAACAAAAAAAGTAATAAAGAATACTTTTCATTTGTGGAAAAATTCACAAGATAGTGAATTAAGAGTATTAAAGCGAATTATTTTTCTTACAGTACCATACGAGGTGTTAAAATTTTTAATGGGAAGGGATCATCAACAGTAAGAAAAGGAGAATAATTTTCATGGGGATAATTAAGAAAGGGCAGAATAATATGATATAATAATGCCCAAAAAACAATTTCTTTTGCATCCTTAGCCCCAGGAATACAATAAACTATTTTATCAGGATAAAGCTCACCAAAATGTTGCACCTGTAAAATATCCTCACTGCCTGTGGAGTATTGCACAGTCTGCGGGCGCTGGAAGATACAGTACTATTGGAAGTCCAGATTTAAGAAATGGGAGGTAGTTGAGTTGTATGCAGTATAATGATAGATTTCTATTTGAAAGATGTCATATAGAGAGGTGAATTTTAGTATGTGGTCAGTATTTCAGAAATTTCAAAAATTATTTTCAAAACAGCAGAAGCACAGGTTTGTGCTTTTATTTTTTTTGATGCTTTTTGGGGCGTTTCTTGAGGTTTTAGGGGTTTCCCTGATTGTGCCACTAGTATCTGTGGTGATGCAGGAAGATATTATTGAAACAAATGTACTGGTGGCGGAGTTTTGTAGGATATTCCATATCCATTCAAATAGGATGTTTTTGATTTGTTGTATTGTATTATTGATTTTTATTTTTGTCTTTAAGGATCTTTATTTAATATTTCAAATTTATGTACAAAACCGGTTAATTTACAATAACAGGTTTAGGGTACAACAACGTTTGATGGATGCTTATCTAAGTCAAGGGTATGAGTACTATATGAGTGCTAGTTCGGGGGAGATTGTCCGTGTGGTGCAACAGGATGTAAACTATGCTTTTGTACTTCTGCAATGTATGTTGAATTTTATTGCGGAGATGGTAGTATCGCTGGCATTAGTAGTTGCTGTATTTGTGATTAATCCGTTGATGACTTTATTGGTTGGGATTGTTTTGCTGTTTGCAATGCTGGTGATTGCAAAGGTTGCTAAGCCGTTGCTTCATAGGCAGGGAAGGATTTTGCAGGAAAGTTATACACAAGTGAATAAATGGTTACTCCAGATGGTTAATGGGATCAAAGAAGTGACAGTGGGGGATAAAAAAGCTTTTTTTCAAGAAAATTTTGGTCTTTATGGAAAACGTGTGGTGAGGGCAGAACGCTGGAATACTTTACTACAGAACATACCAAGGCTTTTGATCGAGATGACAAGCATTGTTTCGATGCTTCTTGCATTGCTTGTAGCGGTGTTTATGGGAACAGAAGTTTCGAAACTGATACCGACGATCGCAGCGTTTGGAATGGCGGCTATGAAATTGATGCCGAGTGCCAACCGGATTTCGGGAGCTCTAAATCAAGTGGCGTATTATGAGCCGTCGTTAGATAAACTTCTTTTAAGCCTGCAACTGAGCGAGGTGAATACTGTAAAAGAAGGGATAGCTGGGGAGTTTGAGGACGATGGAGATTTGGGCATAAAAGCAGAGAAGTCATTTACGCTGGAACAGGCGGTAGAACTATGCCATATTTCTTACCATTACCCTGGTGCAGATGAACCTGTTCTATACGATGTGAATATGCAAATTCCTATTGGAAAATCTGTCGGGATTGTCGGTGCGTCTGGTACAGGCAAGACTACGGCAGTGGATATTATACTTGGACTTTTGCGACCGCAGGCAGGAGAGGTGCTGATAGATGGTATACCTATAAAAGAGCACTATAAAGAGTGGCTGTCACATATTGGTTATATCCCACAGATGATTTTTATGTTGGATGATACGATACGCGCGAATGTGGCGTTTGGTATTGCCGAGGGAGCAGTTGATGAGAATCAGGTATGGAAGGTATTAGAAGAGGCGCAACTTGCGGATTTTGTAAAGGGGTTGCCAAAGGGACTTGATACAGAGATTGGAGAGCGGGGAATTAGGCTTTCTGGTGGGCAACGGCAGCGGATTGGGATTGCGCGTGCATTATATTCAAATCCAGAATTGCTTTTCTTTGATGAGGCGACCTCGGCGCTTGATACGGAAACTGAGGCAGCGATCATGGAATCGATTAATCGGTTGCAGGGAAGTAAAACACTGGTGATTATCGCACACCGCTTGGCAACAATTGCAGAGTGCGATATAGTGTATCGAGTCGGTAATGGTAAGATTATCAGAGAAAAGTAGTAGTAGTCGGTTTTTGGATATAAAAACATAATAGTAAATAATATTGGTAGATTTTAGTATTACAATTGGGGAGGGATCACAATGCAGAAGATTGGATTGGAGAATAAGGTTGTTTTGATTACTGGGGTAGCAGGTTTTATCGGGGCGAACCTTGCGGTTAGGTTATTGTCTTCTTTCAGAGGGATTCATATTGTTGGGATTGACAACATGAATGATTATTATGATGTTTCGCTGAAAGAACACAGGCTGGCACAGATCCGGGATGTTGCGTTTTCTCAAATAGGGAGGAAGGCACAACTGGATGTTGATATGGAGATGTGTTTAGAAACAGATTCGGGGTTTAGTGGGAATTTTGACAGATTCCAGTTTGTTAAGGCGGATATTTCAGATAAGACAGTGGTTTCGGTCTTATTTCAAATTTACAGACCGGACATTGTTGTTAATCTCGCTGCGCAGGCAGGTGTTCGCTATTCTATCACAAATCCGGATGCATACATTTCATCGAATCTGGTTGGGTTTTATAACATCCTTGAGGCATGTCGGCATTCGTATGACGGTGGGGCAAGGGGTGTGGAACATTTAGTGTATGCTTCCTCTTCATCGGTATATGGTTCAAATGCTGAGGTTCCGTACTCAATTGGGGATAAGGTGGATAGTCCAGTATCACTCTATGCAGCAACGAAAAAATCAGATGAATTGATGGCTCACGCCTATGCAAAATTGTACAATATACCGTCTACAGGACTACGGTTTTTTACGGTCTACGGTCCAGCAGGGAGACCGGATATGGCATATTTTGGATTTACTGATAGGTTGCGCCGGGGTGAAAAAATCCGGATTTTTAATTATGGGGACTGCAAGAGGGATTTTACCTATATTGATGATATTGTGGAAGGTGTGGTGAGAGTAATGCAAGGAGCACCAGAAAGGCGGGTAGGGGAGGATGCCCTACCGCTGCCACCGTATTCAGTTTATAATATCGGGAATAGCCAGCCAGAAAATTTATTGAATTTTGTAGATATTTTACAGCAAGAGCTTGTACATGCAGGGGTATTGCCAAAAGATTTTGATTTTGGGGCGCACCATGAATTGGTAGCAATGCAGCCAGGAGATGTGGCGGTGACATATGCAGACACATCGGCACTTTTTAAGGACTTTGGATTTCGACCATTAACAGATCTTAGGGTGGGGTTGAGAGTATTTGCTGAGTGGTATAAAGGGTATTACGGATGTTGATTGTTTAGGTGAAATAGGTATAAAATTAAGGGTATTAGTATCAGATAAAAATGAGGTATGGGGTAAGAGTATTTAAGAGATATGCTTAGGAAGCGTGATTTAGCAAGGGCTTATTTGGATATTGGAACATTTTATTTGAAACGTAAACAAGGGGGATACAGGTAAGTGAAAGTCCAAACGAAATTATCATATAACATTGCGGTTGCCGGGACTGGTTATGTTGGGTTAAGTCTTGCGATACTGCTTGCACAGCATAACCATGTGACATCGGTAGATATTGTGGAAGAAAGGGTTTCATTAATTAATGAGGGGAAAAGCCCTATTCAAGATGAATGTATAGAAAAATATCTTACCGAGAAAAAACTTGATCTTACGGCGACACTAAATGGAGCAACAGCATATAGGGATGCAGATTTTGTTATTGTTGCGGTTCCAACCAATTATGATTCACAGAAGAATTTTTTCGATACAAGTGTGGTGGAGAGTGTAATTGAGTTAGTGCTCCAAACTACTGCGGGGCGGGAGGATAAGCCACTCATCGTGATCAAATCGACAGTACCAGTTGGCTATACAAAATCTATCCGGGAAAAATTTCATGCAGACAACATTGTTTTTAGCCCAGAGTTTTTGCGGGAGTCGAAAGCACTGTATGATAATCTTTATCCTTCACGTATTATTGTATCTATGGATAATAGGAAAACAGGGGAGTTTATAGGTACTGTTTCCAGTGGAAACCATATGAACAAATGTTCCTTGGGTAGAATTCCCTCAAGCGAGATATCTGGGGGGAGTAGCATGACAGACTGTAAAGCTTATACTTTTGCACGACTTTTGCAGGCAGGGGCAAAGAAAGAACACATTGAAATATTGTTTATGGGTTCTACGGAGGCTGAAGCAGTTAAGCTTTTTGCAAATACCTACTTGGCGTTGCGTGTATCTTATTTCAATGAACTTGATACTTACGCCGAGATGAAAGGGCTTGACACAGCTTCAATTATAAAGGGAATCTGTCTTGATACGCGCATCGGCGATTATTATAACAACCCTTCATTCGGTTATGGCGGTTACTGTTTACCGAAGGATTCGAAGCAATTATTGGCAAATTTTGAAAATATACCAGAGGAATTGATTCGTGCGATCGTTGAGAGTAACCGAACAAGGAAGGATTTTATCGCAGATAGGGTTCTAGAGAAGGCAGGGTATTATAATTGTTCTGAAAATATGACTTTGAATGAGGGGCGGGGACAATCAGTTGTAATTGGGGTGTATCGTCTTGCAATGAAGTCCAATTCTGATAATTTTCGTCAAAGTTCAATTCAAGGTGTGATGAAGAGAGTTAGGGCAAAAGGAGCAGAAGTAGTTATTTACGAGCCAACATTAACAGATGGAAGTATATTTTTGGGTTCATTAGTTATGAATGACCTTGAAAAGTTTAAGGCAAATTCTGATGCGATCATCGCGAACCGTTACGATGGCTGTTTGGACGATGTAAAGGGGAAGGTTTATACTCGAGATATATTCTTTAGGGATTAAATAAAGTTACGAGGAAAATAAAAATTGATATTTGCGGAAGATTTGTTATCTGTATAGGGTGTTACTGGAAGGAATGTGTCTAAATAGGTGTAAATTGACTATACTAGAAAGAAGAGGGAATTGAAAATGAATGAACAGAATTATGAATCGGAGATTAATATTGGCAGGGTATTTTATCGTATCCTGCGTGACTGGAGAAAGCTTTTCATGATTGCTCTTATAGTAGCTATACTTTTGGGTATAGGAACATTTATAGTAAAGCGTATTAGGATTTCCGACCCTGGTTATATGGAAAAGGCGGAGGAGAATTACCTGCGTGAATTTACAGCGTTTGAGGCAACGGGGGAAACTTTGAAACATGAAATTGAGAATCTGGAGGAAAAGCGGCAGGAGAGGGAAACGTACAATAAGGCATCCATCCTAATGAATATTAACCCATTTCGGGAATTTAACGCTTCATTGCAGTTATATGTGTCAACAGATTATAAAATTATACCTGAGCTAACATATCAAGACATTGACCTATCCAATCGCATTTTGCGTTCCTATATTACTTATATGGTTAATGGTGATATGTACCAGTATATTCTGGAACATCTGTCGCAACCAATGGAGTTGCGTTACTTGAAAGAGATACTGACTGTTTCGGCTGATTATGATAACCGAATGGTAAATCTTTCTGTCCGACATGTGGATGCAAATGCCTGTGAGGAAATTTTACAGTATGCACTTTTGGGTGTAGAAGAAAAAAAGGAAGGGCTTGTAGCGGCAATCGGAGAGCATGAGTTGAATGCAATTAATCAGTCTGTTTATGAAACGGTAAATCTGGAACTTGATGAATGGCAGAAGGCAAATCGTCAGTATATGCTGGATTTGAGTATAAAACTTCAGGAAAAGAGCGAGGAATTTGCAAAATGGCAAGCTACGCCAAAGCCTATGAGAGAGTATACGGATGGCAGGATTTTGAAAGGTTCTATCAAAGGTATGATCTTTGGGTTTCTGGTTAGTGTGGTGCTTGTTGCTGTATTTATTGCGTTTGCTTATATTATGTCTGATAAACTACAGGATGCAAACGAGTTAAAAGAACGTTTTGGCCTGCGGGTAATTGCACAAATTCCAAGAGTACATAAAAAGCGTGTTTGGGTTGGTCTGGATCGTCTATTTGCGCATATGGCTGGGCTTATGTTTAAAGAAAATGATGCGGGGGCACTAACCAAAGTTGCATCGCAGAGTGTCTGTGCGGAGCTTATGGTACGGGGCTCAGAACCATGTGTACAGGGAATGAAAAATAACCCAAAGATAAAGCTTGTATTTACAGGAAATGTTTCGAAGGCAGAGAGCGAAGAACTTCTTTCTGGAATGAGTTGGGGAGAGGGATATTCTGTTCAGTGTGTTTCAAATGTCCTGCGCGACCCAGCAGCAATTCCCATAGTAACTAATGCAGACTATATTATACTTGTGGAAAAGCAGGAGAAGAGCACATATTCCGAAATCGGGCGTGAACTGGAAGCGTTAAAGGCATGGAAAAAGGAAGTGCTTGGTGTGATTGTGATTGGAGTGGATGCGATACCGTAGTTGGGGATTATATATTCTGTTAATAATCGCAATAATCTCCCTATTTTATAACCCGGTATTTCCGTTCGGGAACTCTCATTATAACTTAGGAGAGGTTCTATCTGATAAGGAAATACCGGGTTAAGATGTCATCTCCCCCATCACCCAATTAACACGCTTTTTCCCTGAAATGCAAATCCATATTTTTTTATCCCCTCCGGCGCGATGCCTTCTTCTTCAAGGGCAACTGCATATTTTTTTTCTTCAATTTGTTTTAACGCTGCCCGTACAGTGTCTTTAAGGCTGCTTTCATTATCCTCCGGATCATATACTTTAAATTCTATAATGATTGCATTGTCTTCCCT
>ERZ808051.2275-NODE-2275-length-10060-cov-3.362015_pt1 | contig 10060 bp, 7 predicted proteins | sample MGYA00380199_ERZ808051 | MGnify/ENA primary metagenome ERZ808051 (study PRJEB31490, sample SAMN06133391) | mouse gut metagenome | isolation source: J11 | host: mice | place: China: Chengdu | collected 2015-05 ...
CGAGCAGGCTATGAAAAAGCTTGACCTCATATAACAGGCAGAAAGGAGAAGAATATGGCTGAAGAATTTAGCACGGACGGCATGCTGGACATATACCTTTTTGAAAATGAGCAGCTTCTGGAGCAGCTTCAGGAAAGAGTTCTGGAACAGAAGGATGCGGATTGCTTTGATGAAGAGAGCATCAATGAGATATTCAGAACCATGCATACCATTAAAGGCTCTTCCGGTATCATGATGTTTGATAATATAACGGCAGTATCTCATAAGCTCGAGGATGTCTTTTATTTCCTAAGAGAATCCCATCCCGAAAATGTACCGCATCTGCAGCTTGTGGAGCATGTGTTGGAGGTGGAGGATTTTATTTCCGGCGAGCTGGAAAAAATCCGAAACGGCGACACGGCAGATGGGGATGCCAGCGGTATTGTGGCGGATCTGGACAAATTTTTGGAGCAGATCAAAAACGGTGGAGTACAGGAGGGGGTTGAACCGCCTCCGGAAAATGTGCATGAGGAACCAAAGCAGTTTTATATTGCGCCTGTGGCCACCAGCGATAGTCGTTTTTATAAGATTTATATCACCTTTTATCCGGAAACGGAGATGGCGAATGTCCATGCCTATAAGACGGTGTATGCACTGAAAGAGATTGCCGAGGATTTACTTTACTCTCCGGAGGATATTATCTCAGATGAAAGCAGTGCGGAAACCATTGTCAAGGAAGGGTTCCGGATTCTTTTGCAGGCGCAATGCACCGAGGAGGATATCCGCCGGATTATCGGCGTAGGATACGATATTAAAGAGGTGGACGTCTATGAGTGCAAGGCCGAGGAGTTCCTCCAGGGCTTTGACTTTGGCGAGAACGGTCCTTCTGCGGCTGAAAGTGCAGTGATTGATTTAAACGCCAGCGTGGAGGAGATTGAGAGCAAAGCGGAGGCGGCAGCGGCGAAAGCGGGAGAAGGGCAGGAGAACAAAGAGCCTGCCAAGCCCAAGATCGCGCCGGGAGATTTTGTCATTAAATCCAAGGAACCCGGCAAGCGCAAGACTCTTGCAAAGGATAAGAAAAATGATAAGGCATCCTTTATCAGCGTAAACGTAAGCAAGATGGATCAGCTTATGGAACTGATCGGGGAGCTGGTAATTTCAGAGTCGGTGGTGCTTCAGAGCCCGGATTTAAATGTGCCGGGGCTTAATCTTGACAACTTCAAGAAAGAGGCGGCGCAGCTTACCAAGGTTTCCACAGATTTGCAGGATGTAATCATGTCCATGCGAATGGTGCCGCTGACCAATACCTTCCAGAAGATGAACCGTATTGTATTTGACGTGTCAAGGAAGCTGGGCAAGGAAATTGAATTTGTCATGGTAGGAGAGCAGACAGAGGTGGATAAGAATATCATTGAGCATATTTCGGATCCGCTGATGCATATTGTGAGAAACTCCGTAGATCATGGAATCGAATCCAAGGAAGCCAGAATAGAGAGCGGCAAGTCTGAAAAAGGAAAGGTCATCTTATCCGCTAAGACGGAAGCCGGCAAGGTTTGGATCAGCGTTGAGGACGACGGTACAGGTCTTGACAGGGAAAAGATCATTGCAAAGGCCAGAAAGCAGGGGCTTCTCGATGAGACGAAACCGGATTCCGCATATTCCGATAAGGAAGTGTACCAATTCATTACGCTGCCGGGCTTTTCTACCAATGAGCAGGTAACGGAATATTCGGGAAGAGGCGTCGGTATGGACGTGGTAATCCAGAATATCCAGACTATTGGAGGCACTCTTGATATTGAGAGCCGTCCTGGACTGGGAAGTACCATGATTTTGAAGATTCCGTTAACACTTGCAATCATCGATGGTATTGTCATGGAAGTAGGCGGATCCTCCTTTGTTATGGAGACGGGCGTAATCAAACAGTTCATCCGGGTGAAGGAAGATATGATGATCCATGAACCCAATGGGGATGAGTACATTATGATCCGCGGAGAGGCCTATCCGGTGCTTCGTCTGGGCAGATGGTATGGTCTTGATCAGTATGAGGAAGACGTTGAAAACGGAATCATGATGATTCTGGAGGTAGAGGAAAAGAAGCTGTGCCTGATGGTTGACAAACTGGTAGGCGAGCGGGAGATTGTAGTGAAGCCTATTCCCTCTTACATCAAGAAGGTTAAGGGACTTTCCGGCTGTACCCAGCTTGGCGATGGCAGCATTGCCCTGATTCTGGATGCCGCTGGATTAATAGAATAATTCTACAGAAAGGAACAGGTATTTATATGGGTGAAACAAGTGACTTGAAGGCAAATTCCAATGGGCGCGATGAACAAAAAGGAAAGTATATGACCTTCAAATCCGGGAACGAGTATTTTGGACTGGAAATTCGATATGTAAATACGATTATCCAGCTTCAGTCGGTTACAAAGATTCCCGAGACAGAAGATTATATCAAAGGTCTTATCAACCTGCGCGGCAAGGTGATTCCTGTTATTGACGTAAGGCTGAGGTTTAAACAGCCGGAGCTTGATTACAATGACAGAACCTGTATTATCGTAATTAATGTCAAATCAATGATGGTGGGATTGATTGTAGAGCAGATCGCAGAGGTAGTGGAGATTGCCGACGATAACATCCTGCCGCCGCCAACAATTGGACGCGGTGACAAGGGACACAATAAGTATGTCTATGGCATCGGCAAGGTGGGAGATACGGTGAAATTGCTCCTCGATCCCGATAAGCTCCTGAACGATGAAGATCTGTCAATTGTTGAAAGTGCAAATGATATGGACATGGATGAAGAATGAGAGGTAGAAGACAATGAAAAATATAACAATGAAAACGAAAATGATAGTTGGATTTTTGATCCCCAGTTTTCTCCTGATCGTTAATATTTTGTTGAGCGACGCGACAACAAAGGCGGCAGTTAAATACACCGATCCCGTAGCCCAGGCAAAATATGTGGAGAAGGCGGAGATTTTTACTGCTGCAATGGCAGTTGTGTCAATGGTTATTACCTTTGTGATTGCACTGAAATTGATCAGGGCAATTGAAAAGTCTGTAGCTCAGTTGTCCAATGCGGCCGGGGAGATTGCACTGGGCCACGTGAACGGTATTGAGCTTGTCAAATACAATAATGACGAGTTCGGCAAAATGGTAGATGAATATACCAAGGTAATTGACAATATTAAATATCAGGCAAGCATTGCAGAAGAGATTTCAAACGGTAATCTTACCGTTGTAGTGAAACCCAGTTCTCCCGAGGATATACTGGGTAATTCCTTAAAGAAACTGGTTGAGGATAATCTGCATGCACTTTCCAACATCAGTGATGCCGGTTCTCAGGTAACCATCAGCTCCTCACAGGTGGCAAGCGCCAGCCAGGCACTGGCACAGGGCTCTACCCAGCAGGCAAGCGCGATTGAGCAGATCACCGCATCCATTGACGAGATCGCAGAGAAGACCAAGCAGAACGCAGAGCAGGCTAATGATGCGGCTCAGTTGGTAGGAAAGGCAATTGATGATGTGAAGAACGGGAATGCCCAGATGAAGCAGATGACAGTTGCCATGCAGGGAATCAACAAGGCATCCTCCAGTATTTCCAACATTATTAAGACAATTGATGATATTGCATTCCAGACCAATATCCTTGCGTTAAACGCAGCGGTTGAGGCGGCAAGAGCCGGTGAGGCAGGCAAGGGCTTTGCAGTTGTTGCAGAAGAGGTTAGAAGCCTTGCTGCTAAGAGTGCGGAAGCGGCTAAGGAAACCGCAGAGCTCATTGAGGATTCCATTAACCAGGTAAATTCCGGTTCCAGGATTGTGGATGATACCGCAAAGGCTATGGAAGAGATTACCAAGGTGGTACAGGAGAGTGAAGTGATTATCAACGGCATCGCAGAATCATCCAACTACCAGGCAACGGCAGTGGCTCAGATTGAACAGGCAATTTCTCAGGTATCTCAGGTGGTACAGACAAACTCTGCTACCAGCCAGGAGTGTGCGGCTGCCAGTGAAGAGCTGTCTAACCAGGCCTCCAGGATGAGAGATATGCTTTCCATTTACCGTTTAGAGGGCGGAAGCACAGGTTCCTCTTCTTCCTCCTCTTCTTCTTATAGAGGTTCCTCCTCCAGCAGCGCTGACAATGAGCAGGTAATTTCCTTGGGAGACGGCTACGGAAAATATTAACAGATAGTTTTGGAGCTGATAGACGGACTACAGTTCCTGATCAAACAGGCACAGGAGAGTTGCTCCCTGTGCCTGTTTTGGCTCAAAGAAAGGAGTATAGATGAAGAATTATTCGGAAGATGCAAGCAGGCAGTATCATATACAGGTAGCAAGCGGTGAAGTGGGGCGCTATGTAATCATGCCGGGAGATCCCAAGAGATGCGCCAAGATCGCACAGTATTTTGAAAATCCGGTTCTGGTTGCGGACAACAGGGAATACGTGACCTATACAGGAACTTTGGACGGCGTGAAGGTCAGTGTAACTTCTACCGGAATAGGAGGTCCTTCTGCGGCAATCGCAATGGAGGAGCTGGTCAGATGCGGCGCCGATACCTTTGTCCGTATCGGAACCTGCGGCGGTATGCAGCCGGAGGTAAAAAGCGGCGATGTGGTGATTGCCACAGGAGCCATCCGCATGGAAGGAACCAGCAGAGAATACGCCCCCATCGAGTTTCCGGCCGTGGCCGATCTTTGTGTGACCAACGCCTTAAGGGAAGCGGCGGGGAAAAGGGAATATCCCTTTCATACAGGGGTGGTACAGTGTAAGGACTCTTTTTACGGGCAGCACGAGCCGGAGACGAAGCCGGTGAGCTACGAACTGATGAATAAGTGGGAAGCCTGGAAAAGGCTCGGATGCCTGGCCTCCGAGATGGAATCCGCCGCTTTGTTTGTGGTGGCAGGCTATCTGCATGTGAGAGCGGGCTCCTGCTTCCTTGTGGTGGCGAACCAGGAGAGGGAAAGGCTGGGAATGGAAAACCCGGTAGTCCATGATACGGACAGGGCGATTCAAGTGGCGGTAGAGGCCATCCGCAAGCTGATCCGGGAAGACGGGGAGGTGCGTTCATGAGTAAATATAACCGTATTTTTGTGATTGTTCTTGACTCTCTGGGGATCGGAGCCATGCCGGATTCCCCCGGATTCGGAGATGAGGGAGTAGACACCTTTGGACATATTCTTGATCAGATGAGGACGCTGGAGATACCGAACCTTGCAGGGCTGGGAATGCTCAATCTTCACAGCGGAGGAGAAATGCAGGGAGTATCAGAGCCTAAAGGGCGCTATATGCGTATGGGAGAGGCCAGCAACGGTAAGGATACGATGACAGGGCACTGGGAAATGATGGGGATTAAAACCGAAAAGCCCTTTCAGACTTTTACCGACACCGGATTTCCGCCGGAGCTGATTGCGGAGCTGGAGAGACGCTGCGGAAAAAGAGTGATCGGAAACAGGAGCGCAAGCGGCACGCAGATTATCGAGGAGCTGGGAGAGGAAGAGATAAACACCGGGGCGATGATTGTTTATACTTCCGCCGATTCCGTGCTCCAGATTTGCGGAAATGAGGAAACCTTCGACCTTGAAAATCTCTATCGCTGCTGTGAGATTGCAAGGGAACTCACCCTAAAGGATGAGTGGAGAGTGGGAAGGGTGATTGCAAGGCCTTATGTAGGAAAAAGAAAAGGGGAATTTAAGCGCACCAGTAACCGCCATGACTATGCCCTTAAGCCTACCGGCCCTACTGCCCTGAATGCCTTGAAGGATGCAGGATACGATGTGATCGGTGTGGGAAAGATCAATGACATTTTCTGCGGGGAGGGAATCACACAGACCTACCACTCGGACAGCTCTGTCCATGGAATGGAGCAGACCATTGCAATTGCAAAAGAGGATTTCCACGGCCTTTGTTTTGTGAATCTGGTAGATTTTGACGCGCTTTGGGGCCACCGCAGAAATGTGGAGGGATATGGAAGGGAGATTGAAAGGTTTGATCAGAAATTAGGCCTGCTCTTAGAGGAGCTAAGGGAGGATGATCTTTTGATTCTTACCGCAGACCACGGCAACGATCCCACCTACAGCGGAACGGATCATACCAGGGAGTATGTGCCCTTTTTGGCATATGCAAAGGGGATGAAAGCAGGAAGGGCGCTGGAGAATGAAAATACCTTTGCAGTGGTTGGAGCTACCGTGGCGGATAATTTTGATGTTCCCATGCCGCAGGGGACTATTGGAAGGTCCATTTTGAGGGAGCTGAGCATAGAGTAAAATAATAAACTCTTGAAGTAACCGGAGAGATTTCATGGCAAATCAAAAGTTAGAGCTGCTGCTGAACCTTGCCCTTGAAATAGAGGAGGCAGAACGGCAAAAATCGGATCAATTGGGAGTCGGATTTTCGGAAAGCGCAGGCACATGGGAGCTGATTGTAAAGTACAATGGGGATATAAGGAGATTACAGAGTAATGTGATCCAGGTGGAGGAGCTGATTGCCGGATATGCAATTGTGACCATACCGGAAAGTCTGATCGAGACATTCACCCAACTGGATGAGGTGGAATATGTGGAAAAACCCAAACGGCTTTACTTTTCCATGCAAAGCGGGAAATTGAACTCCTGTATTTATCCGGTTACTTCCAGAGAGCCTTATCTGACGGGGCGGGGAGTTTTGGTTGCCGTGATTGATTCGGGGATTGATTATGAAAGCCCGGAATTCAGAGATGCACAGGGAAACACCCGAATCCAGTTTTTGTGGGATCAGACCTTAAATGCCGGGCAGGTGAACGGCCAACTGCCGGAGGAAGCCGTGGAATTTGCGGGAAAGGCGGCGCCTCCCGACGGCTTTGGCATTGGTGTGGAGTTTTCCAAATACCGGATCGACGCGGCGCTGAAAAGCCGCTTTACGAAACAGATTGTCCCCAGTACCGATACGTCGGGGCATGGGACGGCGGTCGCCGCCATAGCTGCGGCAGGAGGAAGGCTTCTGGAAGGGCAGTACCAGGGAGTGGCGCCGGAGAGCGAGCTGTTGATTGTCAAAATGGGAACGCCTATGCCCAATTCCTTTCCCAAGACCACAGAGCTGATGCGGGCTATGACGTATGTCATTAAGAAGGCTGTGGAAATGGGAAAACCTCTTGCCATTAATCTCAGCTTCGGAAACACATACGGTTCTCATGAGGGAACCTCTCTGGTAGAGCGCTTTCTGGACAATGCGGCGGAAATCGGAAGAAATGTGGTCTGTGTGGGAAGCGGCAATGAAGGGGCTGCCGGGGGCCATGTGTCCGGGAGCTTCGGGCCTGATACCGGCGCTTTTCAGAAACGGCAGATTGAGTTTGGAGTCGGAAACTATCAAACCGCGTTCAGTGTCCAGCTATGGAAGGAATATGTGGATCTTCTGGGCATAGAGCTGATTTCCCCGGGCGGAAGAAGCGCGGTGGTTGATATGCAGATAACAGGGGGGAGGAGTGTTGTTTTAGAGGAAACCCGTATTTTGATTTATGTGGGTGAGCCTTCTCCTTACAGCATTGATCAGGAGGTTTATTTTGATTTTCTGCCGGTAAGCGGCTATGTGGATCCGGGAGTATGGACGATCAGCCTCTCCCCCATAAAAACCGTGACGGGAAATTATGATCTGTATTTACCCAGCAACGCCGTGCTCAGTGCGGCTACCCGGTTCGTCACCCCCACGCCGGCTAAGACACTGACGATCCCCTCCACGGCCTCCAAGGTGATTACTGTAGGCGCCTACGATGCCGCCTATGAATCCTATGCAGATTTTTCCGGGAGGGGTTATCCGCTCATGAGTGTGCTGGGGGAAAGAATCGCCCAGCGGGGGGTGAAGCCCGATTTGGCCGCTCCGGGAGTAAATATCGGAACCATAGGACCGAATAATGCCTTTGTAGAGGTTTCGGGAACCTCCTTTGCCACGCCCTTTGTGACGGGAAGCGCTGCGCTTATGATGGAGTGGGGGATTGTGCAGGGGAATGATCCGTTTTTGTATGGGGAGAAGGTGAAGGCGTACCTGCGCAGAGGCGCCCGGCCGCTTCGGGGGGAGAGGGAGTATCCGAATGAGAAGGTGGGGTATGGGGCGCTTTGTGTTGAAAATAGTTTGCCGAGGTAGAAATGAGGGGGATTTTGGGATAATAAGCACTTTATTTTGTGGTACATTGTGTCGAATAAAGTGCTTATTGTGCGTTGATCAATAGAATTGGAACCTTTATGCATTCCAATATGCCAATTTAAATTTTATTTCATGTATTCAAATTTTCTTTTAAATATGATACTCTAATAGTAAATCATGGAAAAGAGAAGGCAAATATGCGAAAAAGTGCGGATGGATTGAAAAAAATTGAAGAAGAATCAAAAAAATATTTAAAAGCTGAAAAAGAGAGTACCATAGAAGAATTTCGAAAATGTGTTTTTGAGGAAGTTTTTCGAAAGAAATTAGGATATGATCGTGCTTCAAGTTTAAAATGGAGTGTTGAACAACAAGTATATATAATAAATGATAAATTGAAAATTCAAATAACGTTTGATGAAGTAAATGAAAGAAGTGTGGTAAACCGTTTGTTCAGAGATTACACAGAAGAAGGAGTAAAAGATAGCATTGCTGAATGGGGGATTGTAGTCAGCCTTAATGGTATTTGGTTGTTTAACAACAATATTGGTAAAGGGCAAACAGGTTTTCAATCAAAAAAAACGGTTTTGGAGATTATTTATGGTAAAAATTCAGATCAGTATTATTTTGATTTTCTTTCTTATAATAATATTTTGGGCATTGAGCCAAATACGTATTTTTTTAAGGATATTGCAGAATATAGGAATTGTTATTATAAAGGGAGTGAAAAAAGCTGGCCCGCTTATTCATCGGCATTAAAACGTTTTTTGAAATATTGTTGTTCTATAGATGTAGGGAAATGGTATTTAAAAAGTGAAATAAATAATGTTTATGATACAATTGAGTTGACAGACTTTTATAGTTATATAGAGAAAAAGACAAAGTTAGAGAAAGAGAATACCCTAAAGAATGTTTTTTTCTATATAAAAGATTTTATGTGCTGCATGTCTGAAAAGAGTGCTTTTGACATTAGTACAAAAACAATGTTGGATGGATTTTCTAAAGTCTTAAAGCAGGATGAGAGACAAAATGTTATTAATTTAGGAAAATTGAAAAAAGCGATACAATATTTAGAAACTGGAAAAAACAAGGAAAGAGATGTTGCGATGTTCCTGATGGAATTATCTTTTGGCTTGGAACGGAGAAAGTTACGTTTTTTAAAATGGAGAGAAAATTTCGATTGGAATAATGATGGAAGCATAAAAGATAAATTAAAATTAGAAGAAAAAGTGATACGTATGCCTAAGGAGCTCATAAAAGCTTTGCAAAACTTGAAAACTCTTGGCGTAAATGGAGATTATGTTTTTTATCGGACCAAAGATAATGGAAAAGAACCAATACGGGAAGATGTAATTAATGATGTGTTTAGCAAACTCACTAGAATTGACCCAAATGATGAATATTATAAATCCTTGACGCCAGCTAATATACGAGCGTCTCTCGTCAGATATTTATTTGAGCAAGGAGAATCTTTGGAAAAAATTATTTATCTGATGAATATAGAGATTTGGAATTTGGGGAATTACATATCTTTGAAAGATATTGATTGTATAGTGGAGCAGAGAATAGAAAAGGAAAGTCACCCAATGGAGGAGTTTTTTGAAAAACTCAAATAGTGATAGTTTATCTGAATAAGGAGGATAGGACAATGACGCTTGAAGATATTAAATGCGGTGAAACAAAAAATATAGAATTTAAAGTACAACTTCCGGACGACAGCAAAAAATATATGAAGACGATTGTTGCATACGCTAATACATCAGGCGGAAAAATAATTATTGGGGTAGATGATGCCACGAGAAGTATTGTCGGTGTTGAGCCAAGTTCTGTATTTCAGATTATGGATAAGATTGTCAATGCGGTTTCTGACATGTGCGCTCCTCAGATTATTCCAGACGTTACTTTCCAGACAATAGAAGGGAAATGTGTTGTTCAGATCGAGATATATCCTGGGCAGAACAGGCCGTATTATAT
>ERZ808051.2276-NODE-2276-length-10056-cov-3.513979_pt1 | contig 10056 bp, 10 predicted proteins | sample MGYA00380199_ERZ808051 | MGnify/ENA primary metagenome ERZ808051 (study PRJEB31490, sample SAMN06133391) | mouse gut metagenome | isolation source: J11 | host: mice | place: China: Chengdu | collected 2015-05 ...
GCACCGCTGCGAGCCATCCAGACCATCCCGTTAAGCATGGTATGGTTGTCCTTTGAAGGATGTCCTAGTTTTCCTGTTTTTTCCAGAGGAAGTAAAGGTGCGACCTGTCCCCATTCCTGATCTGTCAGTTCGTAACGTCTTAATAGAACATCAGTCCCCTTTCTCTATTTTACCATGAATTAGGGGATAAAAACAAATGTTTTGTGCACTTTTAATTTTCAAACACGCTCTAGTACTTTTTAAAGTTTTAAAAATATCGGGAAATGCAATTTGATTGCAATATAGAGTGAATAATTTAATTTACTAAATAATTGAAAAATGTCTCATTTTTCAATAAAATATAATTGTATTTAACGGGATGATTTATTGCAAGCTATTGAGAAATAATCATGTAAAAGAATCACCGGGTTGTAATAGACTATATATGATAATATAGAAATAGTCCAGCTAAACGGGGTGACATTTAAAAAGTTTGTATTACCACAAAAGAGAGCTTATGGTAGAAAGGAGAGGAACAATAATGAAGCGTGAAACAAAACTGCGTATCTTGTGTTTGACCCTCCCATGCTTTCTAACCGTGATTTTTGCCATTATATATTCTTGGGGGATATGGCCATCATTTCAGCTTGCTGTTATTAATATCCTATGTATTGCTTTCATTGCTTTGGAGCTAGCGCAGGCATTTACAGAGAGGATCAACACATGGAAGGTGTATGGTTTTATTGGTTCTGGTGCCATTGGCGGGATTGCTACAGTGCTCAATGTTTTCAATAATGTCCAAAGCGGAGCGTTTACTTTGGGTCAGTTGTCCCTTTGTGGCTGGCTGTGGATTGGAATGTTAGCCACATCTGTAATTGCTTTGGTAGTAATTCTTATCCGCATATTTCGCTGGAATCAGGAACAATGGGAAGAAATTCGTAAATGGCGGCAGGAATATAGAAAAGAACGGATGGAAGCCAGACGAAGGTTGAGTAACTCAAAGCAGGAATTGTTAGAGAAAAAGGCTGCTGCAAAGATTGCCAAGCAGAAAGATCAGGCAGATAAGGATGCTACAGTCAGGGACAAAAAGTATGAACAACAGATAAAGCGCCTTGAATATTGGACGGATTATTGGAAAAATATCAAAGCCTCAGTTTCTGAGAAAACAAAGCACTTGAGTGCATTTGTGGCAACTATTATAATAGCACTCCTATTTTTGTTTATCCCCTATTCTGAAAAACTCCAATCTATCGCATTTGATTGGCTTGATGCTATAGATGAGTTAGCATCTGAAATTAACATAGTTCCGCCGGATAGCGAGGGAGAATTCTTCAAAGCATTTGCAAGTTACATTATTGTATATATATTCTTTATTGTTGCAATTTGGTTACTGATATTTCTTTGTCGGTATATTTATAAAATTCTTGTCAGTGAGAGGGGTGCGAAGAAGGAACAAAGGGATTTGCAAAGCAAAAATTTTCTTGAGGAATATGATGTAGCCATTGCTGTCTTGACGGTATTTACTGCTTTGATGTTTGCGTTAGGAACTAGTAAATCACCACTTATTGATATCACAGATAAGTGGACTGCTTTGTTTACTTCAGTTTTGTTTATCTTAGTTGTATTTGTGTCTGTTGAAATTGTGCGGCTTGTTGTGGAGCAAATTGGGCAAAAAAATTCTCTGTTAAAACGACTTGTTAGTCTGGTTTTTGTGACAATACTAGAGTTCTTGGCTGGTTTGCTTCTGGGGGTTATTATCAATTTTCGGATTCAAGATGCTATATCATCGCTACTCACTGTAATATTCCCCCCGGAAGAACTTTCTTTTACAAGCAAAGTACAAGAGAAGTTCAAGAAAATGTTCAATAAGGAATTAGTAAACAATAGTAACGATGATGACGATAACCTTACACCGCCATGTTTCTCAAGAAAACATATTTGGAGGAGGTATTACAAGAAATGAAAAGCAATCAACAACACAACAGCGGTGTTTTGACCCTACTTCGGATTTGCACGTTCCTGTTAGCTGCCGTTTCCTTTTGGGCTACAGCTCAGGGTATGAAAGAGTACACTTTCCCAGACGACTGGCAGGCCTATGCGGTTTCTCTTGGCATACAAGGACTTCTTTTAGGATTAAACTTTTCATTTTTTAAATTTTGGAACAGATGTCGAACGTATTTTCACAAGGCGGTACTACTAATTCTTACATGCATTGTTTTGTCATGCTCGTCTTGGTTCAGCTACCTTTATATCGCAGAACAAGCTTATAAGCAATCTTGGGATACCGAGAGTAGACTCTTGGCACAAGATACTTATCGAAGTGAACTTTTTGCCGCTAACATATATCTTGAGCAGTATGGTGAGGAAATGGAGCAATCATTGGCAGACCAAATTGTGGCATTATACGTTCAGGCAACAGAGATGGATTCTGATAAGGTGGACGTTGCGGGAAACCTAGATTGGGGTATTGAAAGAAATACCTATGCTCAAGACGATTTTGCCGCCAAAGATATTATGTTGACAATTATTGATGCCATGGAGCAGGCTACGGTAGATAACGCTGCACAGGATGCACGACAGCAGTCGGCAGGGATTGTCGAATCAATGCAAGCTGCTTTAAAAAACGCTATATCATCGTTGGATACACAAATTGCTAATGCAGATGCGAGTGTTACACGAGCAGAAAACTCCCTGATAAGTGCGCAGAATAGAATGAATAATGCCCCAGCAGGTACAGATTCAACACTATATCAAAATGCCGTGAATACGGCAGCTCGAGCATATGATGCAAGCATCACAAGGCAGAGTGAGCTTGTTAAGCAACGTCAGGATTATCAAAGAGCTTTTGACCGTACAACTTATTATGCTAGTGTTTTAGGAATGTCTGAGGAAGGTGTATCTAGCTACTTTGTAGGCGCAAATCTTCGTGAAATCCAACGAGAATTGTTTGGAACCAATCCTGATTCTGACAGGATGATGGTATTGGCAAAGGAGATATTTGAGCGTTTACAGAGCACCGTTGATTTGGAGGTAGATGAAACCGAGAATAATTACCAAACATTCTTGTCGAGCATGAATCAGTTTGTCAGGTATCTTGAAAATTACCGCTCCATAAAAGAGCTTGATGCAGAGATTCAAGAATTGACTGATAAACTGTCTACCGGAGTGATTCTTTCAGTGAATGAGAACAATTCTAACTGGAAAGCATCTTGGCAGAAACAGTTTAATGACTTGAAATCCAAAATTAGCGGATTACCGGTATATACCTTGACAGGTAGCAATGCCACACTCGAATCCTTTGACCGTGCTACATCAACACGTCGGCTAGACAATGCAATCCGTAATTACCTCACGGATCACAACCCAGCGCAACAGGGGTTGATATACTTATATGGTCGTTATCGCGGCATTGCGGTGCTCTCACTCTTTATCGCGTTTTTACTAGACATTGCTACATTTGTCACTGGTTTCATCATTGATAGGGCAGATGAGGCTGACTCAGATTCCAAGCAGGAAAACACGAGAAATTATACTAATATTATTAGCATGGCGCATATGCCACCTAAGAAAGAGCCAGTCTGGAATATGAATCAGACTTTGGAATGGAACGCTATACCACCGTTGAATAGGTATACCTTCTTAACTGGCGATTACCAATATTTAGACGGTACCATGACCTACAAAGCTATCGAGAATGGAAAGGTTATAGAAGTGGAATACTCTGATACTAAGCTGCAGACAGGCTTTTATTGCTGGAAAGGTAGCAGCATATATCAGGTTTTCCCTGCCGAGTTTCGCTATAAAGGTACTTCTGGTGGACCAAAGGATGGCGTTTATGAAGATGCCATTCTTCGCTATGAAGATCAGCTTTTGATTATCGTTCAAAATGCAGAGGATAAGCACTTAGGAACTGTTGATCCATACACACCTGTATATTGTTTATCAAAAGAATTGTGTGAGACTTTTCCTGCAAAAGATATTCAGAATATGCAAGGTAGTAAAATTGTAGTTAGCTTAAACCAAATTGGAACGCGAATTATAGCAATTTATGTTGTCAAAGATGATGCGGTATAATGTTTATTGCAATTATATTAGTTTTCTGGAGAGTCAAAAGCTCTTCACTGATTAAAAAATAACATTTCAGGGTAAAGGAGCTATGCCTAAACTGTTAACCAAAAACAAAGATGCTTATCGAAATGTTAGCTTCCCAATGGGATAACACAAATTCTATATTAGACAGTTTCCATCAACTATCAGTTAAATTGGTGGTTGATGAATTAGAATTTTTAAGGAACATAGTAAGGAGGTGCATTGATATAGATATTTGTGGGTTTGACGAGGTTTTTAAGTCTTACAGCGAAAAAATCCATCAACTATTGAGTCTGAGCATGATATTGGAAAGGTACGAGACAAATATACCGAGATTCTCGAAGCTGTGGGTATAGACAAGGAATTGTTACGGGCAAAGGAAAAAGTTACAGATATTTATGGAAAGACAGTGAGAGGTGGTGCCTACATTTTTCCAAAGCAATCGGTTGATTTCTGTGTGACTGTTATACAGAAATATACCTCACGCGACTTTAAAAAATTGCATAGTGCCGATTTTGACGAGATGGCTATAGATGAGGTTGTTTTCTTAGTTCGGGGATTTTACATAATGCTCTGCAATCTTGGGTGTTCGGAGGAAATAGCACTGGAACAAAACAATGCTATGGAAAGACGTATGGGATATAAACTGCGTTTGGCGAGCGTGGAAATTGAACGCCAGTTAGATGCCATCCACGAACTTGCGAAGGAATATGAGCGTAGTTATATCAGTTTTAATTACTATGATAAAACTTATTTTCTGCGGTATATGGCATTTAAGGTGGAGGCAACAAGACGCTTTATTGAATCAGTTTATGGAAGTTAAACCGATATTCGCTCTGATGAGCTTTCTGATATGGCATTAGAAGAATCGTGCAAGGAATCCCCGCAGACATCTATCGAGAGGATAAACAAAGAGATGATTTTTTTCGATGCTTTGGAACATGATAATGAATATCAGAAATTGCTACGGCAACAAGAAAACCTTATTGCTGAAGATACATTTATAAAAAACAAGCAGGCACGATTTAGAAAAATCCAGGCACGCTTGCAGAAATTCGGGAGCAGCATCAGATGGATTTATTCGGTGAATTATTAGATGAGGAAGAAGATGCCCCATTGATAGTCCGGCATCCTATGGATGTTTTGAAAGAAGCTGTTGAAGATACTGAATCTTGGAACAAAGATTGTGCGGAACGAGATGAAGCCGAGGCAGCGAAAACTCCTGGAGACATTGGACGGGAGAAAGCTGAGATGGAAAGAATGCGGCAGTTGCTTGAAGAGCGCGGAGTGAACTTAGACTATGATTTACCAAATACTGATGAACAGGAAGAGGAAATATTTGTTCAGAGCGGCAACCTCTCATTGGAGGTAGAAGGAACAATTCAGCTTTCGTGCTACTGTAAAAAGGGACAAATCACGGCCTATAAAGGAATCAAAGGCAAGTGTGCCATGAAATGTCCTGGGTGCGGGTACTATGTCCTTATTGATTATGACAAGATGGTAGTCGAACCGTTGAGACTTCACGAACCAGTTCGTCGTGTAGAAAAAGAAGATTGAACGGCAGATGGCAAAAATAATTTGAAAGTCAGGATATGATGGAAGTACATTTCGTACTATCTGTGTATCCTGTTTTTACTTACACCCCCAAAATGATTTTTGTTTTGGGTTTTCATCTTTTTCACTCGATACCTTATAATTTTAGCATGTTGCAGGCATTCTAGCTGAAACCACAAAATCATAATCCGCTTTGTGAAGTATGCGCGTCAGCAGAGTGGTGGATGCATGATTGATAGAGTAAATTTTTTCTGATATCTTGAATGCCAGAAAAAAACGCTCTATTAGATGTAAAAGAAGATTAAAATATATGAAAAATAGTGGAGAATAAAAGTAATGGGATATTTTAATAATTTGATAGTACCTGCTATTGTTCAAGAAGCAGAGGAAAATGAAAAGGATAAATTAACCTGTTGTGCTAGATAAAAAACAACAGGGTCAGAGAAAAAAACAACAGAACTTCAACAAAATATGCTATCCTATTTGTAGCGATACAAAATGAAAGGAGGCATCCTTATGTTGAAGTTCCAAAAGGATTATACCACAACATTGGCAACTTTTGAAGACCTAATTATAACTACTTTTGTTATCCTTGACGATTTATACCAGAACATAGCACCCCCGGAGGTTTCCAGGAGGCGCAACATCCAACAGGCTTGCTTGTCCGACTCTGAGATTATCACCATCCGTATCTGCGGCGAGTTGGCTGGGTTGACTCGGAAAATGCATGGTATTCCTTTGTAAAAAAGAATTACCTCCACCTTTTCCCAAAACTGTGTAGCCGGAGCCGCCTGAACCGGACAAGGCGGAACCTCCAAAAGACCACGGAGCTGCTATGGCAGGAATTGTCCAATGCCTTCCCCATTCCAAAGGGCAGATACTTTGTGGTGGATAGTTTCCCGCTTGCCGTCTGTAAATTTGGCAGGGCGCGTTACTGCCGTGCCTTTCGCGGACAGGGTGCCGATTACGGGAAGTGTCCTTCGAAAAAGGAGTCCTATTTCGGTTACAAGGTTCACGCTCTAATCACCCTGGAAGGGTACATCACCTCCTTTGGGGTGACACCCGCATCGGTGGATGGCCGGGAAGGGCTGCGCGACCTTACAGGGGAACTGAGGGATGCGGTCGTCCTTGCAGATAAGAGCTATGTTGGGGAAACTTTCCGGGAGGAAATGCAGAACCAGGGGATCTGCCGGATGGCGTTGAAACGCTCCAACAGCAGGGCAGACTGGCCAAAACCGGTGCGGCAGCGAATTTTTCGGCAGCGGCGGCGGGTTGAAACGGTATTTTCCCAGTTGAGTGGTCAGCTGAATACGGAACGGGTGCTTGCAAAAAGCGTATGCGGGTTACATACCCGGCTTTTGGGCAAAATACTGGCATATGATTTTTGTCTGGCGTTAAACAGCATTTTCCATGAAACTTGTGACTTTGCAAAAATAAAACAATTGGTCTTCTGAGTTTTCTGGGAAGTGTTTTCGTGACACAGGGGGAAGTCTGCGTTTTTTATCAAGAATAGCTATTTTAAAATAAACTAGCACAACAGGTTAATTTAATACTTCCCGACGGGAAATCTCGACGAAGATACTTCGGCTGAAATCACAGAAATCTTGAAAGAATGCGCCCATCGGATGAATAAATGTGTGATAATAGTAACACATTCGAATGAACTTGCAAAACAGGCTGACAAAGTGCTGCGCCTGAAAAAGGGGGAACTGCAAGAGATATGAGAACAGGGCTGTGCCAAGTTTTTGTGTGGATGGTCAGATAGTCAAAACAGCTTTGACTACCCCTATTGTAAACCGGTTAAATTTATAGTATAATATGCGAAAAGTTCCCGGCGTTTGCATGGTATTAACTGGAATTTTAACCGGTCAATTGTGCCGGGCGGGGTGCAAACCCTGTCTGACAAAGAGGGCAGTATAGGGGTATAGGGAAGTAGCGGAGCGGATTGCGAAATTCTTTTGGCAGCGATTAAGTAAGTTAATACCGCGAAAGATGGGAAGGGAAAGGAAAGAGGTAAGCATTATGCAAAGTGTAACCGAACGTTTTCTTGAATATGTCGCGATGGACACACAGTCGCGCGAGGATGTGGAGGCGGTGCCATCAACGGAAAATCAGTGGGGGATGGCACAGCGCCTTTTGGAGGAGTTAAAGCAGATGGGGGCATCCGATGTCCGCATGGGCGAGCACTGCTATGTGTATGCAACCATACCGGCGACCTGTGAGGAAAAAGTGCCGGTGCTCGGCTTTATCGCGCATATGGATACGGCAACCGCAATGAGTGGCAAGAATGTGAAAGCCAGGATAATTCCGTATGGGGGCGGGGATATTGTCTTAAATGAAGTGCAAAATATTGTGATGCGCGCGGAGCAGTTCCCAGAACTTTCGGGGCAGGTCGGTAAGGATCTGATTGTGACGGATGGCACCACCCTGCTCGGGGCGGATGATAAGGCGGGCATTGCCGAGATTATGACAATGGCTGAATATCTGCTTTCAAATCCGCAGATTAAGCACGGTGAAATCAAAATTGGGTTCACGCCGGACGAGGAAGTCGGGCGCGGTGTGGATTTTTTTGATGTGGAAGGTTTTGGTGCGGACGGCGCTTACACAGTGGACGGGGGCGCTGTAGGGGAATTGGAGTACGAGAATTTTAATGCGGCGGGCGCAAAAGTAAAAATTCACGGCACAAGTATTCATCCGGGATCGGCGAAGGGGCAGATGAAGAATGCGCTGCTAATCGGAATGGAGCTTGAAGGGATGCTGCCGCAGGAACAGAAACCTGCCTACACGCAGGACTACGAGGGCTTTTTCCACCTCGATGAGATGTCGGGGAACGTGGAGGAAGCGGTGATGGCATATATTATCCGCGATCATGACCGCGCAAAATTTGAGGAGAAAAAACAGCTTTTTATCCGGGTGGCGGATTTTTTGAATGCGAAGTACGGCGGCGGGACAGTGGAGATTTCCGTTAAGGATTCCTACTATAATATGAAGGAGAAACTGGCTGACCATATGGGACTGATCGAAGATGCGAAGGCGGCGATGGAGGAACTTGGAATTAAGCCGCTAATTCGCCCGATCCGCGGCGGCACGGATGGCGCAAGACTCTCCTATATGGGATTGCCGTGCCCTAATCTGTGTACGGGTGGTTATAACTGCCATGGGAAATTTGAATATATTAGTGTGCAGGATATGGAAAAGGTGGTGGAATTGTTGGTTCGTCTGGCGGAAAATAGCTGCCGTGTCCGCCCAGTACCATGTTGATTTTTGGTTACCCGCCGGAAAAACAGATAATGTGGTCAGTTCGCCCTGTACCGGTTTTTGAGGATGCTTAGCTGCGTTTTAGCAAAAAAAGGTTTGCTGCGGACAAAAAAATCAGTTGACATTTTCCCGCCCATCTGTTAGACTATAGCACAAACAACAGTATTTCGGCAGTTTAACGTAACAGATTGTTAAATTGACAGACTGTGCTACAGGCAGTGATAAGGAGGAGTAGCTATCCGGCGGATGCAAAGAGAGGAAACGGCTGGTGGAAGTTTCTGTGAAGCGGACGGTGAAGTAGCCTTTAAGCCCCGGACAAAACGGCATTTGCCAAGTAGATTTCGGCGTAGGCTCCCACGTTACAGGGAGGAAGGTATTCGCGCGGGCGAGTATCTGCAGAGAGCAGAAGTAATTCTGAATTTAGGTGGTACCACGGATAAGTGAATTCGCCCTAAGCTATGTGAGTGGCTTAGGGTTTTTTTATGCACACGGACGCGGAAAAAATATACAGTGAAAGTCTTCCCTGCCCGATGTTTAAATGAAAAAAAGAAGGAGGAAAATAATATGAGAAGTGATTCCGTAACCAAGGGGATGCAGCAGGCACCGCACCGTTCCCTCTTTAACGCGCTCGGCATGACGAAGGAGGAACTTGACCGCCCGCTCGTGGGTATTGTAAGTTCATATAATGAGATTGTGCCGGGACATATGAACCTTGATAAGATTGTAAACGCCGTCAAGATGGGCGTGGCGATGGCGGGGGGTACCCCGATTGTATTTCCGGCGATTGCCGTGTGTGATGGGATTGCGATGGGACATGTCGGCATGAAATATTCCCTTGTAACCCGCGACCTGATTGCGGATTCGACGGAGGCGATGGCGATGGCGCACGCGTTTGATGCGCTTGTCATGGTGCCGAACTGCGATAAGAATGTGCCGGGGCTTTTGATGGCGGCGGCGCGATTAAATATCCCGACGGTTTTTGTTTCCGGAGGACCGATGCTTGCCGGGCATGTAAAGGGGCATAAGACAAGCCTTTCGAGCATGTTTGAGGCGGTCGGCTCCCTGGCAGCCGGCACGATGAGCGAGGAGGATGTCTACGAGTATGAGTGCAAGGCATGCCCGACCTGCGGTTCCTGTTCGGGTATGTACACGGCGAACAGCATGAACTGCCTGACG
>ERZ808051.2277-NODE-2277-length-10049-cov-4.316085_pt1 | contig 10049 bp, 4 predicted proteins | sample MGYA00380199_ERZ808051 | MGnify/ENA primary metagenome ERZ808051 (study PRJEB31490, sample SAMN06133391) | mouse gut metagenome | isolation source: J11 | host: mice | place: China: Chengdu | collected 2015-05 ...
ATCTTAAAATTCCCGACATTCACATCAAAACCAAGCTGCGTAATCTTGCCGTTATCCGTTACGGTCAGAAGCTCCTGGTAAGCCAAAAGCTCGTCGTAGGTTTCCGGTGCCCTGACATTGCCGTCCGCACCGATCAGATTATCCGGCTTTCCCGTGATGGTGCTGCCTTCCTTCGCTGCCACCTTTGTTTTCTTCCAATCCTCGTCTGTACTGTCCTTTAGCGCATTAACCAGGTCAATATTATAGTAGAGCACACGGTTATCAAGCGCGTACGGCACACCGTACACATTGCCCTCATACGTCATCGGGAGCACGTCCTCCTCGTAAAAGAACTCCGTCCCGGCATGGAAACTCTCATCAAAAAACGGTGTCAGGTTCATTGACACGCCGCCCCTTGCCCGGTCGGCGGTATCCTTTATCGTCTGCAAATAAACGTCCGGTCCGGTTGGGTCCGTCATCGCGGTCGTAATTTTTGTAAAATAATCCCAGAACGAAATCCCCGTATAATGAACCTTGATATCATCATGCTCCTTCTCAAAGCGCTCAATCACTGAAACCATCCATTCATAATTCGGGTCGCCCTCCGGGTAGATGGACCAGAACTCCAGCGAAATCTTCCCATCCTCATCCCGTTTGCCGCTGCTTTTGCCGCACCCGGCAAACATTGTCACCAGGCAGATGGCTGCCATAAACAGCGCACACAATTTTTTTGCCTTTCTTACCCCTGTCTTTCTCATAAATCCTCCTCTCCGCCGCCAAAATCCCCGGCAGCACACCTTGCAATATTGCCCCAAAACTTAAGAATCCGTTATCCTTTGACTGCCCCCGCTTTCGTTCCCTCAAGGAAATATTTTTGTCCGCATGTAAAAATAATAAGGTTCGGAACAACGGAAATCACCGAACCAGCCATCAAAAGCCCCCAGTTCGTGCTGCTCTGCGACTGGAATGCCCTAAGCCCCAGGGCGACCGTGGTCAGCCTCTGGTCATTGACATACAGAAGCGGTCCTAAATAATCATTCCACGAAAACAGGAATGCAAACACCGCCACTGTTGCAAGTACCGGCTTTGACAGCGGAAGCATGATCCGCCACCAGATCCCCGCTTCCCCCGCCCCATCAATCCTTGCCGCCTCGACAATATCCCCCGGCACCGCCTGATAAAACTGCTGAATCAAAATGATATTGCCCGCGCCACCGCCAAGAAACGCCGGCAATATCAGGGGAACCCATGAGTTGGTCATACCGAATGCGCTGTACATCTTATAGGTCGGTATCATCAGGATAAAGGCTGGCAGGATCATTGTCACAAGCATCAGCGAATAAAAGAAATTCCTGCCCGGCCAGCGCAGCTTTGAAAATGCGTAAGCCACCACGGAGGAAGACATCAGCGTCCCAAACACCGTAAGCAATGTGACAATACCACTGTTAGCAAAATATCTGGCAAAGGGCAGTGTCCTGAAAACATCTGCGTAATTTTCAAAACGCCAGGATTTCGGAATGATCTGCTCCAAAAAACCCGCCGTGGTCATCAGTTCCGCTTCCGTCTGCAGGGATACTGAGAGCATCCACACAAAGGGGAACAGAAAAAACACTGCAAAGACCACAAGCTGAAAAATCACCAGTACCTTCACCAGTTTCTCTTTCCGCTTTTTTCTGTTGTGTACCTTTCTTTGTTGCATTTCATCCCTCTCCTCTTTCATTTCATCCCCCATTTCTGTTCTACCTCCCCCCTCACAAAGCATCTTTATGCTCCCATACTGCAAAGGGGGCCGGCATTTTTGCCCGTCATCTTGTATACAATAAACTATACAAGTTATCCATTAACTTCTACAACTTGATAATAACAAATGTCGATTTTTCTGTCAACAAACAATTATCAAAAACTTGACAAACTTGATAACTTGTTTTCAACCCAGGATTTTCCGGCACTTTTTCAAAAAATCTTTCCCAAAATATCTTTTTGAAAAATATATTTATTTTGTTGACTTTTTTCTTGTCCCACACTATAATTTATATATAAGATAATCAAGTTTATATACAAGTTCAGAACATAACCACAGCTTTATCCATGCCAGCAAATGAGAAAAGCAGAAGTAAATCAAAATAATGCAGAAAATACCAATACTTAACTTACAAAGCAGGAAAAGTAATCTTTAAAACAAATATGAAGAAAGGATGCGGAAATGGGAAAATTTTTATACGAAACAATCAAAGATTATTTAAAGAAACTAATCCAGGAAAACAAAAATGTGCCAAACTATAAGCTGCCCTCCGAAAACCAGCTTGCCATGCGCTTCTCAACCACACGCATGACCGCTAAAAGGGCAATCAGCGAGTTGCAGGAGGAAGGGCTGCTTTACCGGATTCACGGCAAAGGTTCCTTTATTACCGCCGCACCTGCGCAGGGGACGGATGTTCCGGTCAATGAATTTATCTGTATGCTTCTGCCAAACCTCGAGAGCCACTTTATTTTAGAACTGATCGCCGGGGCAAGACAATACTTAAAACCATTCGGCTACCATCTGCTGATTATGAGCGAGAGTGAGGAGGAGTTAAGAACCTTCAATTTAATCAAGCGCATTGTCAATTTAAATATCAAAGGTATCATTGTCTTCCCGAACAGCCGGGCACACTATAATAAAGACCTCCTTCTACTCGCATTAAACAAATTCCCGGTTGTCTTTGTAGACCGGACGCTGCACGACTTTGATATCAGCTCCGTGACCAGCGACCACATCAATATCGGGCGCAGGGGCATCCAGTTTCTGATTGACAAGGGCTGCCAGAATATCGGCTTTATCTCCATGCCAAGGGAGGATTCCAGCAGCATTTCCAGAAGGCTTACAGGCTACGAAAAAGCCCATGTGGAAAATGACCGGCGCATCATCCCCCGCCATATTCTCTATGTCACCAAAAACGACCCGAACCAGACCGAACAAATCACGAGATTCCTTACGGAAAACCCGCAGCTTGACGGCCTGCTCTCCTACGGCGGAAAAGTCGGCTTCAATGTATATAAAGCCATCGCAAAAAGCGGCCGCAAAGTCCCGGAGGAGCTAAAGGTTATCTTCCTCGATGACGAGTATGCCGATTACTGTGACCTGCTGCCCTTCTCACCCACCTGCATCGCACAGAACAGCTTTGAAATCGGGAGCCGGGCGGCGGAGCTGATTATCAATTACATCACCACAAACACCATCACAAGTGACAAGATCCAACTCGACTGCAATATTATCGAGAGGGAATCCACCGGAAAGGGGCAGTAACTTATGGAGAATACAAAAACATCAAAAAACCCGGAAGCAATCTACTATTTCGCCGCCACCCACTGGGACCGGGAATGGTATAAAACCCTGGATCAATTCCGTTTTATGCTCGTCCCGGTTATGGACGGCATCCTTCTCACACTTGAACAGAACCCGGATTTTGTTATATTTACCCTGGACGGGCAGACAAGCATCCTCAACGACTACCTGACAATCCGCCCGGAAAACATAGAACGGCTCGCAAAACTGATCGCGGAAAAACGCCTGCTTATCGGCCCGTGGTACACAATGCCGGACGAATTCCTTGTTTCCTCGGAAAGCCTGATAAAAAATCTGTCAGAGGGGCATTCCATCGCCTCCTTATACGGCGTTTCCTGTCTGAAAACCGGCTATGTATGCGATTCCTTCGGTCATATCGCCAACCTCCCGCAGATATTAAACGGCTTTGACATTAAAACCGCACTGATAAGCCGCGGCTTAAACGACAGCGAAACCGAATGCTTTTTCCGGTGGGAAAGTCCTGACGGCTCCGCGGTCACTGCCTTCAAAGCCCCTGAAACCTGCGGATACGGTTCCTTCTACCACGAAGCTCTGGCTCCGTTTGGGCAGGAGTGCGAGGAGCATCTTACAGAAATTTCCAATTTCGCTGCCGAATACGTAAGGAAGGAACTTCTGCGCAGCCATCTTCCCGTTGTTCTTTTGATGGACGGCATGGACCATGCCCCAATCCACGGTTTTATGCCGGAAGTACTGCAAAGTCTGTCCGAGCATTTTTCCTGTCCGGTAAAACAGATTCCGCTTGATGATCTGCTTAATGAAATAGGGAAGAACGAACTTCCCGTGCTGTGCGGCGAACTGGTTTCCCACGGGAAGAATTACGTGATGCACAACAAGCTCATCCCGCACACCCTCTCCTCGCGATATGACTTAAAGCGGGCGAACGATGACTGCGAGCGGCTGCTAGAATTCTTCTGTATGCCTGCCGCTGCCATTAACACCCTGCACGGGCTGGACCCGATGTATGGCTATATCCGTCTTGCCTACAGTTACCTTCTGCAAAACCACGCTCACGACAGTATCTGCGGCTGCTCCATCGACGCAGTTCACCGCGAGATGCAGACGCGCTTTGCAAAAACCCGCGACACGGCAAAGGAATATTTTAAACAATTTTGCACGCAGTATTACGACCTCTTCCCCGACAATAAAAAAGAGGAATGTGTTGTTGCAATTTTTAATCCGCTTCCCTACGCTTATCATGGACTACTTGAATTTGATATTGATTTCCCAGAGGATTTTAAGACGCAGAAACTTGCATATATGAAATATGAGCAGCGCAATACCTTCCTCCTTTACGATGAGGAAGGGCAGGAACTAAAATATAACCTTATATCCGCCGCGCGCAACCGGATGGTTCCCGCCTTCCACGGCAATACCCGCCCGGCAGACCCCCACCGCGTCGCCATAATCTCCACCCTGCGCCCGATGGGCTTTACCAAATTTTTAATCAAACCGCTTGAAGGTCCTTACCGGGTTACCGAGCGCCTTACAGGAAGTACTTCCTCCTGTTCGAACGGATTGATTGACTTTTCCATCAAGCCGGACGGTACAGTCACAATCAAAGACCGTGAAACAAACCTTACCTTTTCCGGCCTGCACTCCTTTATCGACTGCTGCGAGGCGGGGGATGGCTGGTACCATACCCGTCCGGTATCGGATGAGGTATACTATTCCTCAGGCTGCACCGTATCCATCTGCAAAACCTTTGACGGATATGCCGCGTGCAAATATCTTGTCCGCTACACATGGATGCTGCCCCGCGAAAAATGTACGGAGCAGGGCTTTTCCAGAAGGAGCAGTGAGTTCCTCCCGCTCACCATCTCCTCGGAATTCACGATTACCAGGGGTTCAAAGCTTGTGCGCGTGCACACGGAGATTGAGAACAATATCAAAGACCACCGGCTACAGCTACACCTGCCAACCGGTCTTTCATCGGCTCATTATCATGTTAATCAGTGTGGCTTAATCCTATCCCGCACAAGCGGACTAGACCACAGCCATGTGCACTGGAAAGAAGCTGATATCACGGAATATTCCTTCGAAAACATGGTCTATATGCGGGATGGGGCGGGCGGGCTTCTCTTCCTCTCCGGCGGCGGGCTGCACGAGGTTTCCTGCCCTGCGGATGCGGACAACAGCATCGATATCACCTTAATGCGCTGTTTTCGCAGAACCACGGGGACGGATGGCGAAACCGACGGACAGCTTAGCGGACATCAGGTTTTCGAATATGCCCTGATGCCTCTTTCTGACGAAACAGACGGCGAGCTGGTGCGCATCAAGGATACTTTTACCGCAGGCTACCAAGCATTTACCATCCCACACGCAAAGTTTTCATTTGAAAAGGGAGAATTTACCGAGGATCAAAGTGCCTTCACCATGCATTCCGCGCACTGCGCCTATATCACGTCCATGCCCGCAAAAAACGGCGGCATCCTGCTGCGTGTTGCCAATTACTCCGGGCAGGAAGACCGCTGCCGCATCACTTTCCAGATACCGCCGCAAAAAGCCTGCCTGTGCAATTTTTTGGAGGAAGAGGAGGGGGAAGCCCTGGTAGATGGGAATACTGTAACCTTTTCGGTGGGAGCATACCGTATGGCAACACTTATTGTCAACCCGCAAAATTAACCTTTTGGCAAAATATATATGCAGGAACTACTTATGTTCAACCTATCAAAAAAGTTTCCCGCTTCTAAGCCGTAAAGACGAAAGTAGTGGGTAAAGGGGACTTTTTTGTGCCAGGTGGGGGATAAGCCCCATCTGACAAGCGTAAATTTGGGGTGGCTGCTGCAATATGGCATATTTATAATATCCAAATTTTGCAGCAGCCACCCCCGATTTAAAAAACTATCCTGTTAAAACTCCTATACACCCCATTCTATCCGAGTACTATCTAAGCATAATCTTGTCGGACTCCGAAAAACCATCCTGCCCCATCCGGTAAGAACACACCTCTTTAATCTGGTTGACAAGATAAAAATAATCCCCGATATAAATACCCCTCAAATTCATGTAATACCAGTCGTTCCAATTATTTCCAACTATCTTTTGTACTCCATCAATACTCTCAAAAGCAATTTCACCCGCCAAAAATTCCTCCGGCATATCAACGCTGATCCGGTTCCCATCAATATGATAATATATCGGCTCCCACTTCCTCACATAATCTTTTTCAAATTTCTGATAAAACCCCTTCTCCCCATCATAACCGTATACCGCATAACCTTTTTTCTGTGTATAATCCTGGTATCCGCCCTTTCCATAATACGAGCCTTCAAACGGCAGACCAATCAGATTTTTTTCCACATCTACCAAGACTGCCCGATGGTTGTAACATGCTTCACTGCTATTGTAATCTTCAAGAACCAGCGTATGTTTTTCCTCCACCCCCAGCGGATTGCTGATATCAAACATCGTAAGTTTTACGCATTCCACCGCCCCGGTATCGTCCGTATCATAGCCAATGCCAAGCAGCAGGTTTTCCCCGTAAGGATGTAAATAATCCGAAAATCCCGGTATTTTAAGTTCTCCCAGTAAAACCGGGTGCGCTGTGTCGGAAACATCAACACAAAACAGTGGGTCCATATTGCGGAATGTAACAAAATATGCAATATCACCGATAAAACGCGCCGAGTAGATTCTCTCATCCTCCGCCAGATTTTCCAGCGAACCAATCACCTTTAGCCCCTCATCAAGCACATAAAGGGCATTTGACCTGCCCAGATACCTCCCCCATATACTATCCCCTTCCCGAACGGATTCATATTCTTCCACCGTTGTCACAACGCGCAAATATCCGTCCTTCTCATCCATCGAAAATTGATCGTCAAGGGAACCCCTTACTCTCCCCTGCGCCGCAAGCTCCAGCTTGCCGTCCCCATATGTAATCTTTACAATATCCGTGTAATCAGAATTCTCCCCGCCGTCATACCAGCCGTAATCCGCCAGATAAATCGCATTCCCACTCATATAACAATGCCCGCTGCCCGCCATAAAACTAATGCTATCCGCGATATCTTCCGGCGTTTGCAGGCGAACCGAAGAAACAATCGTAAAGACAGAATTTAAATCATCCTCACAAAAATAGATGCGCCCGGCAGAAAGCAATCTTCCGTCTAAGGAAGGCAGTTTTTCAAAATCTTCTTTTGATAACTTTTCTTCTTTCCCATCGGTATCCGTCTTATCCGTTATCTTCCCCCCATCAATATACCGCAAATAATTATCATAAATCCCCTTCTCTGAAACCACATACAAATAGCCGTCCTTCTCCCTGCTGCTTATATAATCCCCATCCTGCACATGGCTTCCCAAAAGCGTGGGCGCTTTCCTGTCCGTGATATCATAGACCAGAATCTCGGTCTTGCGTTCCCCGTGATACCCAAACCAGAAATCAAGGTATTCATCCTCCCCCGATTGTTTTGCCCCGCAGCGCACCACTGCCAGGCGGTTCCCAACAACATACATTTCCTCCTGCCAGATATTAAATGCTGCCTCCGGGCAAAACGAACTTTCCAGGGTGAGTGCGCCATCCTTCGCGCGTACAATATAAATCCTTGTATCCCCCTCCCCCTTTGACAGTATGTAAATATATTCCCCGTCCGTCTTCACAATATCAGCTTCAGCAATCCCCTCAACCTGGGCATTGGTATCCGAATAATCATTTTTTGATACTTCCGTTTCCCCGGGCATCCCAGGTTGTGCCGCCGCATCATTCATCACCCCGCCGCCAACCCCATCCACGGAGTCGGTCATAAAATACTGGTTTTTGTCCCACTCAAAATAATTATTGTCAGCGCGCATCAGATCAAGAAGCTGCTTATAATTCTCGGCAGGTTGGAATCCTTCCCTCCCTTTCTTTTCCTCCTTCTCCTCTTCCTTCGCTCCATCCTTTTCTTTTGCGTTCTCCCCACTCACGCCCGTTTCAGTAAGCCTGCCCATCAGCGGTCTTTTTGACGTACCCTGCATATCAACAGTAACCGGCATCTCCTCTGCCGCCCTGACTTTCCCACAGTTGACCGAGGATATTAACCCCGCCGCAATCAGGCAAACCGCAAACATTTTCATTCTTATGCTCGTGTATCTCGTAAGCCCCCCCTTGATGCTGCTTCCATAAGAAGTTTGAAAAGTTAGTTTCCTTTTCTCTCTCATAATCCCGCCTCCTCATATAATAATTTTTTAACCAAACAAAACAATTTCCCACTAATTACTCCCCATACCAGTTTTTTCATTTATTAGACGAGGCGGTTTCCTTCACAGTTCCAACAATTAAATATTTTCTGCAAAATCCCCGCCTCCTTCCATAAGCTAAATAATTATTCAAGTCATTCCGATCACCTTGATTTAATATGGCAGCTCCCGTTCGCCGGGTTATCAAGCAACCTGCCATCCCGCGTAAATCTTGACCCATGGCATGGGCAGTCCCATGAATGTTCTGCCTTATTCCATTTTAGCACACAGCCAAGATGCGGGCAACGTCTTTTCGAGGGAATCAGAAAATTGGCTGCCGTTTCTGACAAGTTGACCAGAAGTTGTGGGCGGAGCATACTGCGTGAAGGATTAAATACCCCCTCATACGGATTCCTCCTGCCCGCCAGCATATCTGCCAACAGCATCGCGCCGGTCATCGACGAGGTTATGCCCCATTTGTTAAATCCCGTTAGCACATAGCTCTCCCGCATATTTTTTGAATATTTTCCAATATATGGAATACCATCAAGTGTCATACAGTCCTGCGCCGCAAAGCGGGTTACTTCCCGCGCCGTCGGGTATGCTTTTTTGGCAAAACGGGAAAGTTCCCTCCATGCCCCCGCGCTATGTCCTGTGCGGTGTCCCCCTCCGCCAAGCAGCAGGATATTTTCGTAAGAGCGAAACGAAAGCCCCGTTTTACTCTCATCCACATACATTCCCTGCAAAGCCGGAACGCCCGAGAGTGCGAGAACATAGGAGCGATGCTGATATAATTTCATAAAATAAAGTCCATGCTTGTTATCCATCGGGAAATGTGTTGCAATCACCAGCCTTTGAAAAGTAATCTTCCCATTTCTGGTAATTGCCAAATTCCCCAGAAAACCTTTTACAAAGGTATGTTCATATAAGTTTAAGCCCGCGGCAACCGATTGTATAAATTTCAGTGGATGGAACTGCGCCTGGTGCGCAAATCCCACTGCCCCCGCTGTGTGCACGGGCAATTCCTCCGCACCATCAATCAGCGGTTCCATGCCTAGTTTTTCTAATGCCCTTGCTTCCGCCTCAATTTTTTCCCTGTTCCCTACAGAATATACAAAATTATTTTTTTCTGCAAAATCACAGTCCACGCCTTTACAGAGCGTAAAGTATTTCCTTACTGCAAGCTGGTTTGCTTCAAGGTACTGTCTTGCCCTCTCCTCCCCCGCTGTCTTTATAAGTTTCTGGTATATCAGCCCGTGCTGCGCTGTGATTTTTGCGGTGGTATTGCCCGTGGTGTGCGAACATATGGTATCTTTTTCCGCCAGAATATATTTGATCCCCCGCTCCTTTAAAAAGTGTGCACACAGTATTCCGGCGATTCCGCCGCCCACAATTAGCACATCCGTTTTTACATTTCCCCTAAGTTCCTCAAAATGTGGAAGTTTCACGGTTTCCTTCCAGATAGATTCCGGTTCCATTTTCTTTCCTCCTAGTATAATGATGGTGTAGTCAAGAACGACTACTGAGTTAATAGTTTCAAAGTCCAATCTAATAAATCTAT
>ERZ808051.2278-NODE-2278-length-10048-cov-3.733427_pt1 | contig 10048 bp, 9 predicted proteins | sample MGYA00380199_ERZ808051 | MGnify/ENA primary metagenome ERZ808051 (study PRJEB31490, sample SAMN06133391) | mouse gut metagenome | isolation source: J11 | host: mice | place: China: Chengdu | collected 2015-05 ...
TGTCTCTATTTTAATTAAAGCAGGTATACCGCATAATCCAAAGTTATCCTTTAAATATTTTACCATAAATGGTTTTCGATGATCAAAAAAACTTCTTATATCTTTGGCTTCATTCCGAAATTGACTACTATCTTCTACACCAAAAAATCTTTTGAAGTGCTCTCTCATCGGATCCTCCATCAGTTCAACACAAGCCGAAATAACTTCATCAACATTTTCTGTTGTAAAAGAAGTATTAACCATATCCATCATAGTAACTGTAAACTGTCTTTTAAAATCTTCACTTTGACATAGATTAATAAACATAGCACTCTCGCTCATTACATTATCTAAAGTGTCCATGTCCGTCAAATATCCCGCTAACGATCCTGAATTAACATCATAAAGCATCCATCTCCACTTTCCATCATCATATTTGCTATCTCCTGTTTTCCGCGATCTCCATAGCGCAAAATTTCCTCCCGGCCAGTCACCATGCCTTCCTATATACATTTCCGCCGCAAAGTAATCTAATATACACTCCCGCCATAGGCAGATCTAGTTCTACCACTATCTCTATAGGATTTCTTAGGTATTTATCACAAACCGATCATCACATTTACCAATCTCTCTTGCCGGCACTCCACCCACAATCATATAATCCTCCACATCATGAGTTACTACTGCATTTGCCCCTACAATCACCGTATTTCCAATCTTTACCTTCCCTATAATCTTTGCCCCCGCACACAAGAGCACCTCATCACCAATTTCCGCCACATCATCCCGGGATTTCATGATATTATTCCCAATGGTAACCCCCTGCATAATCTCACAGTTATTCCCGATTTTCGCTTCAGGATGGATGATAATTCCCCCCTTATGCGGTAAACGAAGGCCAAAGCCGATCTCCGTGTGCTGATTTAATTCCATCCCGCACCTCTCCTGCAGATGCCGGAAACGGATATAACAAAAGGAATGGAGCAAAAGTTGTACCATACTTCTCTTTTCGAGTTCCGCAAAGTAATGGCACAGCCTAAAATAAAGCAACATCCCTACTGTTGAACTCCTGGAAAAGAAAGCTTTTATAATCTCTTTTTTAGAACAGCATTCCAGATTCCTATAAATGTCATGCCTGATATATTCCTTTGTCATTTCCCATGTCATATACGTCTATCATCTCCCAAGCTTTAGAGCAATCCAACTTTTAAGCATTTTTACCCTGTATTCTTTCTCACCGATCAGGCGATGGTCATGCAACAGCCGCAAAGTATCTCTGTACGCCCTTACGGAACCTGATGCACCATCAATGGAAAAATTCGAAATAATATCATAAATCTCTGTAAATCGGACTTTTTCCTGTTTTTTTATTCTTAACATAAGTTCATAATCTGCAGAAAAAGGGTATTTTAAAGAATATACTCCAAATTTTTCATATATTTTTTTCGCTATAAAGCATGTGGGATGGGCAATCATATCCTTTTCCAGAAACTCATGGTTTTTCAGATAAACGGAAACCTCTTTTCCCTCTGAAATCGTCCTGAGCATACCATAAATCACACTGTAATCATATCCGTCGTAGGCTTCTGCTATCTTTTCCAGCGCGTTTTTTTCATAGTAATCATCACTATTTACAATTCCAATCAGTTCCCCCGATGCTATCTCAATTCCCTTATTCATGGCATCATAAATCCCCCAATCCGGTTCACAGATCCATCTCATTCTCCCTTTAAACAGGGATTCATACCGACGGACAATATCCATTGTCCGGTCTTTGGATGCCCCATCCACCACAATATACTCATAATCCTGTAAGCTTTGCTCCAACACACTTCTTATTGTTCTTTCAATCGTTTTTTCACTATTAAAGCATACTGTTATGATAGAAAAGAGCATACCCATTACCTCATCTGTCACTTAAACTTCCAAAAAGATTCTCTGTTACCATAGGAATATCTGTATCCACCAAGGTCCCGTCCTCCCTATACATTGGATGTACCATAATTTCCAACGTACTTTGCTGAGGCACTCCTCCTCCCGCTTTGACATATGTCTCATAATCCTGGTAAGATCCAAACAAATCAGTGGTTTCCCTGCATAACTTTTTTATAGAATCATTATATATTTTCTTGTATAAACGCATAAGAGCATTCCCGCCAAAATAAAGATTTCTGCTGATTCTTATTGATGAAAAGCTATATTCCTGGCTTAACCTTTTTAATACGCAATAGACTGGATAATCCGTATGCACATGGTGGTGAGAATCTATATGCCACAGCTTAAGCCCATATTGATTATATTTTTCCAACTGTGTCTTTAGCTCCTTGTATATTTGCCCCAATGCATATCGATCCATATATAGCCTATGTTTGACCGTTGTATGAAAAAATGCATGAAAATTTCCGTCTTTATCACAAAAAAGCGGGTTTGATTTTATATCCTCCGTAAGAGGTCTCCCCTCTGTCAGGTTTAAATGAATCCCAACCTGGTCAGCAAATCCTTGCTGTAAAGCCATTTTAATCGCGTCATCAGCATATGGCATATTTACCATTAAAGTAGTACGTGCAATAAATTTCCTATGGAAAGCCTCTGAAATAGCTTTATTAACCTCTTCACTCTTGCCAAAATCGTCTGCATTAACAATAACTGCCATTACCCAAGCCCCCTGTTTTACAAGATCATTTTATCCTATACACATTCATCAGACTGAAGATATCCCTAATTTTGCTCTTCCACTCAGTATAGCTGTATATGGCACCTCCTGATCCTGATATACCAACAAATCTCGGATATTTTGGAAAATTATGTACCCGGATCTTATTCTCCTGTAGGAGTCTGGTATATACTCTTTCCAAAAATATTCCCTCATTATCCATTACCTGATCATAAGCATTTATAAATAAGCACCTAAATTGTCCGACAGGCATCCCATAGAGCCTGGTATCATAAATATCTCTTTTGGTTCGATTTGGAATATTAAAATAGGTTTTGTTTTGATCTATACGGATAACAATATCCCTAATATTATCCACCTTCAGCCTTCCGGTTATCTTTACAAAGTACGTTTCCCCACGTGCAACTGCACTGTGCGAGAAAACATACTCCATAATCTCTCCTTCTCCATAACCTTTTCCATGGATACAGCTTTCTTTGCCGTCTCCCTGAAAAGACAAGAATTCCAGTTCTATACCTCTGCTCTCCGCAATTTCAAACAGACGAGAAAACCTTTCTGCTCCATAATTACTATTCTCACAAAAAACTATTTTTGAAAACGCTCCGCTTTCAAGGAAGAATCGAATACTCTCTTCATACTGCCGCAGCCGCTCCTTCTCATCTCGAAGGGTTAACTGTCCCATTTGCTGCGGCGGATTAATTGTCCCCGTTATAATCGCAAGCATATTTTTCCTCCTCATCTGTCTTTTCCTTTTCCACCTGAACAGAAGAAATCACCATACCCGAAAATAGAAGAGGAAACCAGCTCATCTGAGTAGACTCTATACTGTTCACCGTGACACCGCTTCCAAGAAGAAGCACGGCCATAATCACCGCCAGATAAAAGGTCTTTCGATCTTCCACCCTTGTCATATAGTACATAATGCTGATAATCAGCGTTATCGAAAGCCCCAGCCCCACATATCCCAGAGAGTAAAAAATCTTAATATAAAGGCTTTGTATAACAAGGTCTGCTCCCATTCCGCTGCCAAAGAGCCTGTTCATCAGTCCCTGCCCTGTACAGCTATCCAAAACCGTCTTCCAGTCTGCATATCTGCTGTACATATTCTCATTATTAAAAAATCTTCCCTGAAACAAACCGATGACAAAATCCGAATTCTCAAACCCCAGCGCCGGCATATAAATCACCGCAATAATCCCAAGCAAACCTGAAATAATAATCACCAGAAAAATCCCTGCCAGCTTTTGATAATTGCTCACCAGCTCCATAAAATAAATCGCCATGATTGCATACACTGCAATCATAAGTACCATCTGGATCCCTGCATCCGAGAAGAAAACCATGCAGGGACAAATTACAAAAACCGTAAACAATTTAAAAAACGTATTCTTGCCAAACATGGTTATAAATACCATCGCCAGGATCATGGCAAAGGCCATATCCGTATCATAATAATACAGATCCCCGCCCGCATTCTGCACCTTCATAAAAGCAAATCCAAAACGATACAAACGCGTCAGAAAATTAGCGTAAATTACCAGATAAGCCGCCAGTGTCAACCCGCCATAACACTCTTTGATCCTGTCATAATATACCCGTCCTACAAAGTAAAGCAGAAAAGCAGACATTACTTTAAAATAACTCTGGTATCCGCTTCCTGAACGGATAAACGTAACCGTCAGCAGTAAACCCAATAATATAACAATTCCGTCAGTCAGCATAAATCTCTTTCTGAAATTTGGGCGCACCAGTGCGGTCTGATAGATCAACAGCAAAAAAACCAGGACTACCATAATATAATCTAATATTTGATGTTGGTACAGCATATCTATCAGTTGCTTTGAAAACAGAAAGAACGTCATACAATATCCCCAGCTTTCCGGCAGGACAACAGTTCGTCACGATACTTCCGGATGGATACCTCTTTGGTCAGATGTCTCTCCAAATACGCTCTTCCCTTTGCCCCCATCGCATCCAACTGCCCGGCTCCTCTCCCGTCGATAAATGTCTGTATCAGATGCTCAATCGCCCTATAATCCCCCGGCGCCACATTTATTCCGCACCCGGCTTCCTCCACAATCAGCCTTGCCTCTGAGCCTTCCTCCAAGATTCCTAAAACCGGTTTTCCTGCCGCCATCACCCCATAGAGCTTGCTTGGCACAGATACTCCCTTGATCCCCCTTGCGTTCACCACAAAATGTACATCCCCGGCATTCAGGCTGTAGATAAGCCTGCTTTTATCCTGATAGGGAATAAGAACCACATTAGAAAGTCCTTGCTTTTCCTTGTAACTACGAAGTTCTTCTAATACAGACCCCTCACCGATAAACGCAAAAGCGATCTGCGGCAGATCCTGAAACTTTTCGATCACTTTCACAATATTGAGCAGATCATAGTAAAGCCCAATGTTGCCCGAATACATGATGATAAATTTATTTTCCAGACCATACTGCCTCTTAAACTGCAGAACCTGCTCATCGTCTCCCGGAAGAGGAAAAATCTCCTTTTCGTTAATCCAGTTATTGATATAGGCAAAAGACGGAAGCCGGTCAAAACGTTTCTCTAAAGTTTCGATCATATCACGCCCCACCACAATAATTTTATCTGCCTGTCTGCAACTGAATTTATCCAACAGCATCATGGTATTGAGAACCAGTTTATTATCGGTAAAATTAACTGCCTGCACCTGCTCCGGGTTAAAATCCTGAATATTGTAAATCAGCTTTGCCTTTTTGATCCACTTCCCGATCACCCCCAGCATCCCTCCCAGGATCGGAGGCTGAGAAATTGTAAAAACATAGTCCTGGCGGTCCACCCTGAAGGTTGCAAAAACAGCGGAAAGAAAATAGGACAAAATATTATAAATCCGGCTGGGCGTAAAATTTTTCCTGAATTCAGGCACCCGGATCCGAAGTACGTTTACACCGTTAATATTTTCAAAATAGTATTTATGCTTACGATAATATCGTGGTATTTTCCCTGTGTAGGAGGGCACTGTACAGATCACCGTAGTGTGGAAGGCGTCCTTTAATCCTTCCGCCAGTTCTGTGAGAATCTGTCCCGTTGATGCTACATCCGGATAATAATAATGGGCATAAATAAGCAGGTTCTTTTTGTCAGAATCCGCATATTTTTTCCAGGTGAATGCATCTTTGGCGGCCAAAAGAACAAATTTTCCATTGGTTCCCACATAACGCTTCCAAAGTCTTCGGGGATCCTGGCACAAGCGGTAGAGCCATTCCAGATAATGCCTGCGCATCCATCCCGGCGCACGCTTTACAGTCCCCGCATGGAAATCAAAACCTGCTCCCACCCCCAGCATCAGCGCATTGACCCTGCCCTGGTGATCATACATCCACTGTTCCTGTTTGGGTGCTCCCAGCCCAACCCAAAGGATAACCGCTCCCGAATCGTTGATCCGTTTCACTGCCGCCTCATCCTCCTCCTTCGTCAAGGGACGGAAGGGCGGGGATTCCATACCGGCAATTTTAAGCCCCGGGTAATTTTTTCTTAGATTTTTCTCCAATGCATCAATGGTTTCCTGGGAGCTCCCGTAAAAATAATGGGAAATATCTGCACATTCCGTAGCCTGCCAGATCCCCGGCATCAGATCCGGGCCTGCCACCTGTTCTGCTTCCTTAAATCCCCGCAGCCTCTGCACCAGGGCAAGGGGGCTTCCGTCAGGCAAAGCAAGAAAAGCGGCATTCTGAATTTTCCGGTAATCCGCATTCTTCTCCGCCATCACAGTGGTGTGTACATTTGACAGACAAATGAACTTTCCCCGAAGTTCCTCTATATGCTCTGTGATCAAACCAACTGCATCCTGTATATTGGTAACCGCTATGTTAACGCCAAGTATTCGGCTGGTAAAAGGCTTTTTCATTTTATCTTTTATACTCTTTTTATTATTTTAGCCGGATTCCCGGCAATCACACAATTATCTTCAAAGCTTCCGCTGACCACTGCGCCGGCACCTACCACACAATTATTTCCGATCTTGCTTCCTTTCAATATTAACACATTACACCCTATAAAGCAATTTTCTCCGATGTGGACAGGCAATGTTCCTATGGCATCCTTATTATCCTTTAATCGTTCCCCTGGATCTACCGGATGAAAATCATTATCCAGTATTTTGGTATTCCCACCAATATTCGTATTGCTTCCAATCACAATCCTGCTTCTGGCATAGATTGTAGCTCCTGAAATTCCGACATTATTCCCAATCTCAATGGAAGCTCCAGAAACCCTTGTCAGCAGGATTGTTCTGGAATAAAGTCCCACCAGATTAGACATAAAAGAACTTTTAATCACACAATTATTCCCAATAGTTAAAGATGCACCTTTCGGGTTATATATAAAGGGCAACCCTTTCAAGGAGAGTTTATCTCCGTATTCTACATGTATCAATTTAAGATACAGTTTATATAGAGCATTCGTCATACTTTTTCTCCTCTATCAGCTTGCCTTTTACTTCTGGATATAATTCCATTAAGCGACTCCATATCCTGTTATTATTGTTTCCAGAACCCGTATTTTTTTTCCATAGACCGGATTTTTGTGTGGAAATCAAATTAAAATAGATCATTATGGTTTCATTGCAGTTTACAGTTTTCCAACCATTTAGAATCTCCATACATTTTAGCCATAAATCATCTGTATACAGAGCATTTTCCAAAATTTTCTTTTTCTGAAAAGCTTCTCTTGGAAGGCAGTGCGGTGGATATAAGATTCCATTACATCCCACCGCTAATGTACTATATGCAGGCTTCTTTTCAGTATTGTCCTGCCAATCATCATAAGGTTGAAATTCCCCCCTTATGTCAAACTCTATTTGATGGCTCCATTGGCAGATCACCGTATTGGGATACCTCTCATATCCCTGCCATAGTCGCTGAATATGATTCTCCGGATACAAAATATCGTCATCAGCCGTTATGATAAAATAATTCGGATATTCTATCATAGAATAATAATACTTTTTGTGAGGTTTCAGATCCTCACAAAAACGAATCTCCAAACCGCGTTTTTTAAGCCGCTCAAGACTACCCGGCACTTTCCTGTTTGGAAATTGTTCCTCAGCAAGCCATAATATTATTTTATAAGGTTTCTGTGTTTGTTGTAATAGTGAGGCTATTGTTATCCATACACTGGAAATCCGGGCCGGATATGTTGTCAAAGAAACAATAATCCGGCTTTCCTTATCTACTCCGCAAGAATTCTTCCACCTTTGGGTAATAGGGAAAAAAATATTTATCAAAACCTTATTCACTTTATAGATAAGACTCCAATATACTCTTTTATTAAGTTTTGCTTTTCTGGCCATTTCATAAAAAAAGGTTATCATTCTTTCAATCCCACTGCTTTCCTGGAAATCTCCCTATAAGAAAATTGATACCTTTTATCACTTGTCGCATTCTCCTTCATCTGTATATATCTATCTGGCTCTTCCAACAACTCCAATATTTTTTCCTTTATCTCATCTACTGAATCTTTCCTCAAAAACTCTATATTTCCGCCAATATCCACATGAGCAGTACCTTCCCAGTACTTGCATATCATGGGGATTCCCTGTGCTACTACTTGCTCCCAATAAACAGAATGTCCACCCGGAAATATAACTAAATCTGCAGACGCAAAATATTCATATGACTGTTCACCCTCAGCCCATCCAATATACTGGATTTTTTCTCCATCGCATAATCCAGACAATCTGTCTCTCAAATTCTCTGCTACTGAACCGAAAACAAGCAGCTTCAAATTATTATTGTTGATCTCCTTGACCGCTTCCATTAACAACAATGTCTGGGTTTTAAATCCATCTATTTTGCCTCCTGTTACGATTAAGAAATCACTTTCCCGCACTTCAAATTTTTTCCGAATGCTTTGACGGATTTCAGGACTTTCTGCTCGTTTTACGCTCTCGTCGTCAGCCCCCATAAATAGCAAATCTGTCTTATCCGGAACAATACTAAAAATATCCTGCAAAAACTTTACTCTTGCAGGTGTCACTCCAAAAAATTTTTCCGTATGACATTCAATTCTTTTCACACAGGGTTTCCACCATAAACGATAGAGAATATTTTTTGAGATCCAGTTTCTGGCACTATTATTTAAGTCGCTATGATTATCCGCATAAATAACCACTTCCCAATGCGACTTTTTATACGCCATTACCCTGCGCAGATCCTGAAACTGCAAATTGTGTACGAAAATCACATCCGGCCGCAGTTCCTCAAGCTTCTTTCCAAATCCCTTAAAGATCCCAATCTGGCGATTGATATTATAAGGAATCTTAAAGGCAAAGGGCAGCCGGATAATATGAACACCATCGGAATTAATATAATCACTTTCTGTCCTGCACAGCCCCCATTCCCCTTCCGTAAAGCAGTGGTCGGTGGTAATCAGGCTCACATCATGTCCATCCCTGGCCTGATACCTGATCAAATTATTTTCCTGATAGTTCAACCCTTCCGTGTAACCCATCACCAGACAGAGATGCACAATCTTCATATTCTTCCTCCACACATCAATAAATTTCCGGCAACACTGTCCCCAAAATGTTCATGTTACTTCCCACACTCACCGAAATCTCTTCAATTGATAAATATCCGAAAAACTCTTCACCTTAAATCTCAGTATATTTCCCTGCAAAAAAGCAATCAGCCTGTTGCTGGAGTAAATCTTTTTCACGTCAAACGTAATTCCATATTCCCCCAAAAACTTTCGGGTCTGTTCAATCTCGGTTAAATACGGAATATAAATGGCATCCTTTGTCTTTTTTAAATGAGTCCCTGAACTGACATTCACTGTATTTTCACTCAAATAGCGAATGTTCTGGAAATGATAAAACACCACAGGAAACTCTGTTCCTGATTTTTTATCAATCAGAATCGGCTGCCCCCTTTCTATCCTGATCAGCTTATACTGCCCCAGATTCCAAGGAGCCACTCCGCCTCCCAGGTGCCTTAGCTCATGCACTCCCTGAAACAGCTTCGGGAACTTCTCCAGATACTTCTGGTCTCCCATTCGTTCCGGTTCATATAAATGATAGCACCATTCAAAACACTTTTTTTTCCACCAGGCCAGCGCCTCCCATGCATTTTCCGACTGGTCAAAATAATTAAACTCCACACAATACTTTCCGCTCCTTTTACACAGCCGCCTGCCGTTGCTGCTGTTTTTAAAGCGATGCTCTGTAATCACAATATTGGCTTTTGCTTGGGCTATCTCATCAAAAAGTGCCTTTGGATCCCCAAAAAAGTACAGATCCGAGTCAATATACGTACACCCCGGCTCTTTATAATGCTTCAGTACATATTCAATAATAACCGGCGTACATGTCCAACAATATTCTGCCTTTGAACGCTCCTTTTTCAGCCCTAATAACTCCTC
>ERZ808051.2279-NODE-2279-length-10036-cov-5.564314_pt1 | contig 10036 bp, 11 predicted proteins | sample MGYA00380199_ERZ808051 | MGnify/ENA primary metagenome ERZ808051 (study PRJEB31490, sample SAMN06133391) | mouse gut metagenome | isolation source: J11 | host: mice | place: China: Chengdu | collected 2015-05 ...
GCCACTCTCCAATCGACATAATTTTTCAGACTAAGATCTAACATGCTGCAACACCCCCTTCTGGAATAAACATATTGTTCATAAAAGTGATGATCTGCTCATTCTCATCCATGACTTCACAATAATATTCAAACGTTGTATTAACACTTGCATGCCCCAGCAGGGCAGATATTTTAATCAGAGGAACCTTCTGCTCTACCAATATTGTCGCATACATATGCCTAAGCTCATGCAAGCGGAAAAAGGCGAATAGGGTATAATAACGACAAAAAATATGTTAAAATGCTGTGGCAGAGACTTGCCATGGCATTTTCATTTTATTGGGAGGTACAACAATAGCAAGAAAAAGTCGGAAACAACCGCTAAAAACAGCTATGATGGATATTCGGAGCACAGTCGGGTATATCCGCTTGTCCGTAGCAAACAAAGACGAGTCCTGCTCAGTAGAAAATCAGAAGCTCATCCTTGAACAGTGGGCGGCAGAGCATGAAATGCCTATTAGTCATTTTTATGTTGACGCAAATCACAGTGGGTCCAACTTCGACCGCCCAGCATTTAAGCAAATGCTGGCGGATATTGATGCAGGGCGTATCGAATGCGTCATTGTGAAAGACCTGTCCCGCCTGGGCCGGGAGTTCCTTTCCACCAGCTATTATATTGAGGAGCACTTTCCCAGCAAGAAAATCCGATTTGTCTCTGTCAACGATCATTTTGATACAATTGACGGCATCAGCAATCAGGAGGCAGAGAGTGGTTCCCGAGTGCGGATTCCTATCATCAACGCGTTCAATGAGCAGGTCTCTTTGGATATTCAAAAGAAAACGAGAGTCGCTTTGGATACGAAAGCAACGCGCGGGATGTTTATCGGGCCAAGAGCGCCGTTTGGATATAGGAAATCGGCAGACAACCATTTTAAGTTGAAGGTTGATCCGGAGGCTACTGAGACTGTGAAACTGATATTTTCTATGGCGGCAGATGGTGTAGGGGCAAATACGATTGTGTGGCATCTCAACGAGAATCATATTCCGACACCGATCCAGTACGCCCGTGCAAAGGGGTTGCAAGGGAATTATGACGATGGTGACGGCACATGGAATACTAGGTCTGTAAAATACATTTTGACCAATCGCACATATACCGGAGCACTGGTACAGGGCAAAGAGAAGCGCGTTGTTGAAGGATCACATTCTTCGCTTGTAAACGCAAAAATATTTGACCGGATTCAGATCGCGCTTCAGCAGCGAGCGTTCAATCTGACAGGCGCCAAGAAAGCTCCAAGCACACCAAACCTTCTCAAAGGCAAAGTGATTTGCGGGTGCTGCGGCAGCAAGATACAGCGCCGTAGGGGGACGAATCATGCAGACTGGTACTTCTTTACCTGCCTGACGAACAACCGAGTCGGCGCCAACCGCTGCACGGGGATGTATGTTCGTGAGGAAGATATTTTCAGTGCGATATACCATCAATTGAATTTGTTTGTCAAAGCTAATTCCAACTTCAATGCGAACTACTACACAAAAACGGACGAGCTTGAACACGAGATTGCTCAGTGTCGGGAAATGCTGGCAGACCCTATGGAATGTACGATGAGGCTCTATGAACGGCTCATTTGCAAAGAGCTTGATAAAGACAATTATCTGGCAGAGAAAGCAAAAGTCTATGCAGCAAAAGAGCAGTTGGAGAAAGCTGAGGCCGAGTTGGATGCCAGCAGGCGCAGGCATGAGGAGTTTGAGGCAATGCACAAGGTGTTGCGTAAAGAGCTGCCGCTGGCAGAGATTTTGGATTGTATTGACGGCATCCTTGTGAATGAGGGACGGAAGATCGAAGTAAAATGGCGGGAAATGTGCTGATTTACAACAGGGGGAAAGTTTGATATAATGCTATTAACCGAATTTCCCTTGCAAAATAGGGTGCAATGAGCGTAGATTCTTTTCCTTTTCCGAAATATTATGACAGGAGGTAACGTGATGGAATTACCTTATATTCCTGTGACATCGCCTGAAAGTCAGATGGATATCGTTGCAGATTTTTGCAGGGCCTGGGCAGCGCCGATCATTATAGAGCATCAGGCACAGAAAATGGTGATGATGCCGTATGCGTATTATAGGGAACGCCTATGTACGCGGGATGAGGCAGTGTTGATTGAACAAGAGCTGCAAAGGCACAGAAGAACTGAAATTAACTGATGTAAGAACGATATAAGGAGGCTATAATCATGTTCGCAAGGTTAAACATAAAAGAATGGCGTCAATTTTCTGATATTGATATTGTTTTTCACGAACATCTAACCGTTCTAACAGGTGCTAATGGAGCTGGCAAGACAACAATATTAAATTTGCTTTCAAAAAGTATTGGATGGACTCCACAGTTTGTAAGTTCATATGAAAAAGATGAAAAAGGTATTTCAAAGTACTTCAATAGTCTTAAAGCCTTTGGCAAAAAATTGTTCATTAAATTAGCATCAACAAATGACAATCAGCTTTTCAAGAACAAGCTTGGCGAACTGGAATTTTCTGATGGAACGATTGGTGATTTAGTACTTCCTGATAACATTACTAATGGCATATATAGTATACAAATTGAAGGGGGCCATACAGAAAGAGGGGTTTATGTAAATTCTCATAGACCAAATTTCCCATATAAAACAGTTAAGTCCGTTCCAACAGCAGTCGCAACACGAGAGCAAATATATAATAAGTATAATGAGTTTAATAAGACCTTTGTATTTGATACATTTCGTAATGCAAACGAAGTATCAGCCACCTCTTTAATTAAAGAAACTCTGGCCTCTTTGGCTATCTTTGGATATGGAAATCAATCGGTAGTTCCAAATGAAACAGCACGAAAATTGTTTGAAGGGTATGTGAATATATTAAAAATAGTGCTTCCACCCAAATTGGGCTTTGAAAATATCTCGGTGGATATCCCTGAAGTAATACTTCGCACAAAAACAGGCGACTTTCCAATAGATGCTGTTTCAGGTGGTATATCTTCAATAATCGATATTACTTGGCAGCTTTATATGTTTGCAGACACGCCTGAATCCTTTGTGGCCTTAATTGATGAGCCAGAGAATCATTTACATCCAGAACTACAAAAAAGTTTTTTAGGAAATCTTATCAAAGCATTTCCTAATGTGCAATTTATAGTAGCTACCCATAATCCCTTTATGATTACATCTCAAAAAGACTCAAATGTGTATGCTCTTAATTATAACGAACAGAGCAAAGTATATTCTTTGAAATTGGACTATGTTAATCGAGCAGGTACATCTAATGCTATTCTTAGAGATGTCCTTGGCATTGATTCAACGGTGCCGACATGGGTAGCTGACGAACTTGATACCATTATAGAGAAGTATAGCCATTGCGATTTCTCACCAAAGAATTTGGCAGCTCTACGTGGGGAATTATCTTCAATTGGTTTGGCAGATTATATCCCTGAATCAATTGCACAGATTGCCGGGAGGATGAAATCTGATGCGGAAGATTAAAAAACTAAAAAAGCCACAAATTTTGATTAATAATGCGGCAAAGTGGACACAAGAATACTGTTCATGTTTATCTTCTGGACAAACACCAAGCCAAGAGATAGCAACAAGATATAAGGATCCTACGATTAAGGCTACATTAGAACAAGAAACACATGAAAAATGTGCTTATTGTGAAAGTAAAATAAAGCATATCACTTATGGTGATATTGAACATATTCTCCCTAAAAACAAAGATGCTCGGCCAGATCTATATGTTGAGTGGACTAATCTGACTTTGGCGTGTGAGCAATGCAACCGTTCTGGTAAACGGACATATTACAAGCCTCAATTGCTGTTAATCAATCCATATGTTGACGATCCAGAGAAGCATTTTAACGATATAGGTCCTCTAATTATGCCTGTACTTGGTGATGATCGAGCCTATGTTACAAGAAGTATCTTGAAGTTAAATCGTGCAGCATTAATAGAACGCCGAACTGAACGTATAATGCTTGTTGAGCCGCTCTTAATTTCATGGGAAAAAGAACAAGATACTGTAATAAAAGAAATTTTAGAGCAACAATTACATGACGAATATTCGGAAGATAAGGAATATAGCTCCACAATTAAATCTTACCTCAAAGCAAATGGATTTCCTGTGCGGGAGAAATGAAATTATGAAAAGTACCAGTACAAGACAGAGCCCCAAGATTAACAAATCAAAAATAGTAACCTGCGAATTAGGAATCAAAATTCTCGCCCTACTTTAATGCACGAAAACAGAAATCCCAGACTATCAGACCTACTGGTAGTTTGGAATTTTTGTTTTTAAGCTAATTTATTTTTTGTCGTGGGCTTGACATATGGGTGTCTCAACCCATGAACCGTAATGTGGGGCAGCCCATTTCTGGAACATAATTTTGTCAAAGCGCTGTTCATAGCGGCAGTTGAGTGGGGCAGGCCATTTTCCTGGCACGAAATATAATCGTGGTCAAAATATTGTTCACCGTACTGCAGCTTATTTGCGTCAACCAGAGTTCTTCTTTTTTCGATTTCCTTCGCAACAGCCTCTGGTATCCGCAGCAGGCGGTAACTGTTATCCGTCTTTGGCGGTTTCTCTATGACCTCATACGTCTGAATTTTACTTTCACCCTTTGGAATAACAGGGTTCGATGTAATCTGCCGCCGAAGATAGATTGTCCTGTTTTCCGCATCATAATCTCCAAATTTCAAGCCTGAGATCTCACCTTTTCTCAGTCCACAGAACAGTCCGAGCAGGATCTCCAGATACCATCCGCTATCGCAGGCAGCTTTCAGGAGTTTTTTCACATTTGCTTTGTTTAAAATAATGATCGTTGGCTTTCTTCTTGGATACGGTTTCGTCGCGGGTATCGGATTAACCCTGATATATTCCTGTATCACAGCCTCTTTCATTGCCATGTTCAGGAACTCTCTGGACTTGTTGCCGGCAGACTCGCATGTCTTTGATACGACAGCCAGCAAAGAATCAAAATATTCCTCATTGGCATATCGTAATTTTATGTTCTGCTGCATATTCGGAAGAATCAGGTCATACAGCACATAGGCGCATACCATGCGGGTTGTATTCTCAATCCTCTGGGAAAATACATCCTCAAACCAATAAAGCAGATAATCTTTTAAGTCAACATCTTGATTGGGCTTTGCTGACATCTGATAAGCTCTGGAAGCTTTTTTGAATTCTTTCTCACATTGGTAATAACTGGCTTCCGCTTCTTCCTCACTCCGAAAGCCTCCACGCTTGCTATACTTTACAGAACCATCCGGCTGCAGAAGCTTAACCCTGTGAAACCAGGATGTTTCTTCATAAAAGGCAACTCCTTTTTTTGTTGCTGATTGTTTCACCAAATCACCTCTCTCATAGACCACCATTCAGCCATTCATCAAATCCCCGTTTTGGCACTCTGAAAAGCTTGCCAATTTTAAGAACTTTGAATGGCGGATTCTTCTGCTTATACACATCTTCAAGGAAGGTATAAGATTTACTCTTTCCTATTCCAAGCATGCGCTGAATATCAGCTGCCAAATATACCTGCTGGTCAACTGCCACTTCATTCTCTACATCTGCTGCCATTATCTATCTCCTTTCCTTCTCTGTTTTTATCACCTTTTCGTTCCTGCTGTCATAAAACGTTTTTTGCAGCTGAAGTGGTATCCGCATAGCATCTGATATAAAGTCTCTTCATATATCTTATACGAATCGAACACTCCGTCTTTCAACTGCAATCAGCATATTTTTTCCTACATTAAAGAAGTGTAATTTGTGCATACCCAATCAGGTCACTTCCTGCGCCAATATTTTTGCCGCGTATTTCAGGTATTGCTATGCAATTTTTAAACAGAGGGCGGGCTCACGCATGGTCATCGCACACTATCCATCTGTGCCTGTATAACTCCTGAATGGTGCTGTGAAATTGTCAAAGTGCAAAGAGGCTTCCATATTCTGGATGCAGCCATACACTATATAAATAAAAGAGGCCCTTTCTTTTTTCTGCAAATTATCAAAATAAATTTTCATTTTTACTTTTGAAAGTCTGGCACAAAATTGGCACAATTCCGCACAAAATTGGCACGGTTCTGCTCTTTCCCCGTAAATGGGGATATGTTACACTAAATATGCTTAAAACTGTATCCAGAAGCAATCCGGGCTGGCATGGCACCTTTCCAAAGAGGTGCTTTTTTTGCGCCTCTGACCGCAGAGCCGGCTTTTCCCCGCCTCCCGCCCGGAAGAAAGAAGACCATGCCCGTTCCTGTGGCATGGTTTTTTCTTTCCACAACCAAATCTTATTTAAAGGAGGTCCACAAATTGAGACTGAAAAACAAACTGCTGACCCCTGCCCCGGCAGGAAAGAAACCCCGCCGCAGGTTCTCCCCTGCGAAGGCAGCCTACTATGCCTTCCTGAGTTTTATGATGTTCCTGATGACCACACAGCCGGTCTATGCCACGGATGTATGGACGAAAGCCACGGAGATCATGAAAGACGTCTACAACCAGATCGTGCTCATCTCCACCGTGGCCGCTATCGTCACCGCCTCAGTGGCCCTGCTGATGATGAACTTCTCCCGCTCCGGACGGACTGTGGACGAGAGCCGCGCATGGCTGAAGCGTATCTGCATCACCTGGGCGATCTTAAACGGGCTGGGGTTCATCATGGCTTACATCACCCCGTTCTTTGCAGATGGCAAATGGAACGGCTGACCACCGGAAAGGAGTGAGCATTTATGGGTATTTTAGACGGCATTGTGGAATGGATCGCCGAACAGGTGATGAACGCCCTCGACCTTGTGACCACCTCGGTCCTTGGGGCGCTGGGCTGTGACATGAACGTGTTCCTCCGTTACTTCCCCGCTGCGGAAACCATGTATAAGGTCTTTGTGGCGCTGGCAATCGGCATCATCCTCTTAAACTGGGTATGGCAGCTTTTTAAAAACTTTGGCCTGGGAGCCGGTGTTGAAGCAGAGGACCCGGTGCGCCTGAGCATCCGCTCCGTCCTCTTCATCCTGCTGGCTTATTTTTCAGACGGTATCGTGGATACCGTTTTAAAGATCGGCGGCACCCCGTACCACTGGATCATGGACTCGGACCTGCCGGCATTGAGTTTTGCGGACTTTAATTCGGTTATGCTGGCCATCATCGGCGTCTGCGCCAATGGTGCGGTAGCGCTGATCGCCCTGATCGTGGTTCTGGTGCTGGCATGGAACTATCTGAAGCTCCTTCTGGAGGCGGCAGAGCGGTATGTCCTCTTAGGGGTTCTGGTATACACCGCGCCTGTGGCTTTTTCCATGGGGGCCTCCCAGTCCACCTCTAACATTTTCAAATCCTGGTGCCGGATGTTCGGCGGGCAGGTGTTCCTCCTGCTCATGAATGCCTGGTGCCTGCGCCTGTTCACATCCATGGTCGGGGCTTTCATAGCAAACCCGCTGTCGTTGTGAGAATACATAGAAAGGAATGGCAATAACCATGAAAAAATATAAAAAGCTGTTTACTGTTCTCTTCCTGATGGCATTTCTTTTCTGCCTGTCCGGCCAGACGGCCTTTGCCTTTTCGGAGAGTGACGCACAGGCCCAGGTGGATGCGGCAGGCCGGGAGGCGGTATCGGGCAACGTCCTGGTCTGGTTCCTGTGTGCCATCGCCTTTTTAAAGGTATCCCAGAAGATCGACTCCTTCATGTCCAGCCTGGGCGTCAACGTGGGACACACAGGCGGCTCCCTGATCGCGGAGGCCCTGGTCACCGCAAGGGGCGTGGGCGCTGTCCGCGGCTTCTCCCGCCAGCACTTCGGTGGCGGCCACAGCAGCTCCTCTTCCCATGTGGGCACAGGCTCCGGCTCACCCGGAAGCCCCGGCAGTCCGGGCGGGTTCATGGCAGGCGGCCTTGCGGGAGTGGTCAGCCGTCAGGTCACAAACAGCGCCATACGCACAGCCACTGCCAGCACGGTAACTGAAAAATCTTCCGGAAAAGGGCCCGGCGGGTTTGTGTCCGCCGTATCTGCCGGCATCGGCGGGAACATGTACGCTTCTTCTGTTGTAAAGGGCGGGGATTTTGCCAATAACGTTATTGGCACGGTAGCCACAGGAAATATTGCCTCTGTGGGTTCCATGACCGGGGAAAAGGCTGCCCAGGCCCTCCACTCCTACATGGGCTATGCCGCACTGGAAGAGGGCGCACAGCATGTACCTTCCTTTACAAACGTGGAGATCGGGGGCGGGCGCATCACCGGCACGGAGATCTCAGAGGAACACCCGGAGGGTATTTCCTTTGGCATGTACCACGCAGACCAGTACACAGCCCCGGAAGGAGCCTATGCCACTGTGCAGGCCGTGGACGGCACTTCCTGGTACAAGCAGTACGCACAGGATGCCGTGGAGAAATCCCCTTACATGGCGGCGGACGGCTCCATCGCCTATAAAGAATCCATCGTGAAAAAGATGCCCCCGGCACCGAAAAGAAAGGACAGGTTATAAATGGCAGAAGAACAGAAAAACGGGCTGACCGAAGCCCTTGAAACCGGCGCATCCGCGGCACACCTTGCCAGAGGCGCCATAAAAGCGGGAAAAGCGGTGTCCGGGGCCGCAAAGGGCGCCGCCGCGGGCGGGCCTTACGGCGCAGCGGCAGGGGCGTTATGGGAAGGCCGCAAGTCTGTCGGAAAGTTCCTGGCAGCAGCCGCTGTCCTGTTACTGCTCCCGGTACTTTTTGTACTGATGCTCCCCGGACTGATCTTTGACGGCTTTTCCTCTGCTTTTTCCCCTGCGGACCCGGAAACCCCTGTCCTGAACAGCGAGACCGCCATCATAGAGAATGCCAACACCATAACCTTCACCATCAGCGGCATTCTGGGGGAAGGCATGGAGGATGTGATGGAACGGATCGAACGGGATTTTGCCGCCTCGGACGGGGATGGGATGGAGGTTGTCAATCCATACGAAACAAGCCCTGTATATAATGCCAACCTCTTTGTCTCCCAGTACTGTGCGGCAAAAGAAAAGGAATTTGCGGATATCTCCATTGCGGATATGGCGGCAGTCATGCGCCGGGGGAAATCCCACCTCTACTCCTATCGGCGAACGGAGGAAATGCGGGAGAAAACCGTAGAAGATCCGGAAACAGGGGAAGAAACCACCATATCGGAGAAATGGATGATCTACACTGTCCTCTACAATGGGGAAGAATATTTTGCCGACCAGGTATTCGCCCTTACGGAAGACCAGAAAGAGCTTGCCGCCGATTATGCCGGCAACTTAAGCCTTTTCCTTGGTGACGGGCTGGTCCAGAACCTGGAGGGCTGGGAAGGGAACAGTATCCCGTCCCTCGGTGATGTACGCTTTACGGATGGCAGCACGGAAGTTGTCTACTATAACCAGCTGGATGAACGCTATGCCGGGAAGCCTTACGGCACCGACCATATCGGCGGTTACGGCTGCGGCCCTACCTCCATGGCGATGGTGGTCTCCGCCCTGGCCGGGGAGACCGTTGACCCGGAACGCATGGCGCAGTGGGCTTATGAGAACGGCTACTGGTGCAAGGGGAGCGGCTCCTATCATGCGCTGATACCCGGCGCAGCAGAAAACTGGGGGCTTGCCGTTTCCGGCTGTTCCCCCTCAGAACCCCAACGGATACTGGATGCCCTGGCTGACGGGAAGCTGGTGGTAGCCATCATGTCAAAAGGGCACTTCACAAGCGGCGGACATTTTATCGTGCTGCGGGGAGTGAAGGACGGGAAGATCCTGGTTGCGGACCCCGCCAGTTATAAACGGAGCGGACAGCTCTGGGAACTTTCCATCATACTGAACGAAGCCAGCCGGCGCGCAGGCGCAGGCGGCCCATTCTGGATCATCGGGTGAGACATATGCCCGTATCCGGCTGAAAGAGAGGTACTACCATATGAACAATCAAAATGACCACGACACCTATATCATCCCGCCGAATTTTGTGGACACAGGCACGTTTTTCGGCGGCATGTTCCGCGCAAGGAATGTGATCGAAGCCGGCATCCTGGCCGCCGTGACCGGGCTGCCGGTGTTCCTGC
>ERZ808051.2282-NODE-2282-length-10023-cov-5.661170_pt1 | contig 10023 bp, 6 predicted proteins | sample MGYA00380199_ERZ808051 | MGnify/ENA primary metagenome ERZ808051 (study PRJEB31490, sample SAMN06133391) | mouse gut metagenome | isolation source: J11 | host: mice | place: China: Chengdu | collected 2015-05 ...
GCAGCATCATCCGCCTCTCGTCTCCTGCTTTTTCCTCCACTCGGCACTTTCCTATCTTTAACTGCGGGAGTAATAGTAGCAAGGTCCGTGTCTATGATTCGTCTCGCTAAGAGAGAATCAATCAAGGACTCGTACTGAAACGCCAAACGTGTGTAGAGTTCACCAACTTCTTTTCCTGTCATGATCCCATTCTCCCTTTTTCTACAAGTATATCAGAAAGAACAGGATTTGTACAACTTTATTCCATTTCTATGGAGGCGGCCTGATATCTGGTCGATTTTCTCGGATGTCCAGCCTTGTCATAATCCACATTGCACCGATGATCTTTTTCGAATTGAGTATCTAAATACACTTTCATGCCAACGATTGGAATATATTTCTTGTTGGCGAGGAGTTTGTCCACGGCTGCCCTGGTCCATTTGGGGTTTCCTGTTGGAGAAGATATACCCTTTGCAAAGAGCATATCAACAATTTTTCCTAGGCTAGCTCCTGCGAGATAATACTCAAATATGCTGCGGACAACATTAGCGTTTTCTTCATGTATGGCGACTTTCTCGTCAACCAAAACATAGCCATATGGAAGTTTCATAGTTACCCTACTTTCTATAACATAAATAAAAGCAGGTTTAAGAGAGAACGAATCTCCTTAAATCTGCTTGTGAACACTTGTGATATGTAATTATAGCCAGTTTCTAGTATCAGTTTTAGTATAATTTTACCAAGAAATGCAAAACCTGCGTATAACTATCGTTACACACAGGTTTTGTCCACTTTGTCTTGTAGTGCCAAAAAAGATGCAGCTTACGATTTTCAGCTTTCCGAGTGTATCAATGCTTTACAATAATGACTTTCACACCATCTGTCATCTCGATATCGCGTTTAAACTCAGTTTCATTTTGAATCTCACCAAGATCATAAACAACAAACAACTGATGAGGGTTCTACATCTCCTGGATTTCTTAATATTTGTTTGATGCATCCGATAACTTCTGTATCAACTGATCTGGTTTTAAACTCACGAACATTTATATTCCCATTAACGTAACTTATGAGTTCTGTAACGTATTCGTCAAAAGAGGCTGGGGTTTCTCTGGTATAAATCTGCTGCGCCTCATAATCAATAACGCGAATAGATTTTGTTACAATTTGCATACAAACCAGCCTTTCGATTATTAATCTCCTACCTGTATTGAAGGCACAATTAGACTTTTATTTTTATTATAATACAAAATGATGCAAATTACAACAAGACATTCTTTGCAGTGCGTATTTAATATGAATTGGTCGGATTCATACATTGAATTTTACAATTGCCGGCGTCCACACCGTACATTGAGAAATCAAACGCCATGCCAGGCAGAAGAGAAAGGCAGAAACCACACGGCCTAAGGTTGACATAGGTGATGTCAGTAGGGGTTCGAATCCCGCAATTTACACGCTTTGCACTCTGATTTTGAATTGTTTGCCTTTGGCCAGTGACAGATGAAGCCTTAAGTAAAAAAAGCCTGTAACCCTTGAAACACAAGGGCTACAGGTAAAGAACGACCCTACCTAATCCGAACAACTGACAACAATTTGTTCAGATTGGGTAGGGTCGTTCACACTTTAGATGCCACGGCCATAGGGCAGAAAATATATGCCTAGCGAGAGCATTTTGGACTTTCCAAAAGAAAGTGTCCAAAATGCCCCCGCCAATTCAGTTGGTGCCGGTGGGGGGACTCGAACCCCCACGCCATCGCTGGCGGCGGATTTTGAATCCGCTACGTCTACCAATTCCATCACACCGGCAAGTCCGAAAAATATTATACACAATTTTTGCTTGCTTGGCAAGTATAATTTTCAGAGTGTCCAAACGGAAAAGTGTAGGAGTACAATACATGTTAAACAGTCAAGGAAGAAAACAGTAGAAGGATGAGACCGCACCGGTTAAAGTTGAGTTACCACACTTAACACAACCGGGAGGGGGCCACATCCTTCATGGCAAGAGTATAACACAGGACATGGCATACAGGCAATCCCTAATGAAATACGCGGAAAAATACGGCGTAAGCTGAGCCAGCCGGAAGTACAACAGGAACCGATCTTATATCTACTTCTGGCGGGCCCGCTGGGATGGAAGTGTGGAATCCCTGGCCTGCCAGTCCCGACGTCCTCACAGTCATCCAAACCAGCATACCGGAGCAGAACTGAAGCTGATTCGGGATATGCGCTGCTGCATCGCTGACCCAGAATTGCGCCTGTTCCAATATACCGCCATTGACGAATTCTCCAGACTCCGATTCCTGGCCGCCTACCCAGAACAGTCCACCTACTCCTCTGCCGACTTCTTGAAACGACTGGTGAAGTGGTATGCCCGCAGAGGTATCCGTGTGGAATGAGTCCAGACCGACAAGGGTTTTGAATTTACAAACCGCTTTTCCAACAGCAAACGGGATATACAGACCCTTTTTGAGAAAACCGCCGCTGAGTTGGGTGTTCAGCATAAATTAATCCGTCCTTACACGCCAAGACATAACGGCAAAGCAGAGCGCAGCCGCAGAGAGGACCAGAAACGCTTTTATTCCGTTCACTCTTTCTTCTCCCTGGCTGATTTTCAGAAACAGCTCGCTGTTCATAATCGCCGCTCCAACAACTTACCAATGAGGCCTCTTGCTTGGCTTTCTCCCCTTGGCTTCTTTGTCCAATTTGTTCAACAAATTTACAAATTTTAAGAGTGTCCAAACGGAAATGTGTTGATTTACCATTGAAGTGAGAAAGCCCGAAAGAGCTAGACACGCTTCAACTTTTATGCTTTGGGAAAGGAAGACGGGGATCATGGGTCGAAAACTCTGCTATCTCGGGCCGAGTGAGCGGGCAAAAATTGAAGGACTCCACAACGGCAGAGCCCCTGGAAGGGGTCTTATTTTGCGAATCTATATTTAATAACTGTGTAGCCTTTAGCGCACCAGCTCCACATTTTGTTCCCTATCACTAAGGCCGAAAACCCTGACGGAGCTATCCGATAAGAAGCAGTACTGCTCCAACAGATTTTGGCATCTATACTGCAAAAATTAAAGCATTGGGCTTTGAAATTGTTTCAGAGCCAAAACGCCCTGGTTGGTAACCGTGCAGCCGTTTTTCTCCTGTGCAATCAAACCCCGATCCTCCAACGCCCTTAAAATCGCCCGTATCTTTCCAACACCAAGGTCAGTTCCAGACTCAGAGAGTATTCGATGCAGCCGGTTTCGTCCGACGCCCCGGGGGCCGCAGCCGGATATGGCGCTCAAAGTCATGTACTCCGGCTGGCTGAGGAACACCCGGTCTCCACCCGCCTCCTCAGCGGACATATATCCGGGAAGGTCTTGGGGGGTGAGGGGCCGGCCCTCGTGGGTGAGCTTGATGTACTCCGCCACGTTCATCAGCTCCCGCACATTGCCGGGCCAGCGGTAGCTTTGCAGGAACCGCGTAATCTCCGGCCCTAGCAGGGTCTGTGTCAGTTCCGTGTCCAGGCCCAGAAAGTGCCGCAGCAGGGGAAGAATATCCCCCGGCCTGTGCCGCAGGGGGATGGTGGTCAGGGGAAACATACTCAGGCGGAAGAACAGGTCCTCCCGAAATTTCCCTTCCCGGATCATGGCGGGCAGATTTTTGTTGGTGGCGGCGATGATTGACACCCGGATAGGGATTTCTTCCGCTACGCCCACCCGGCGGATGGACTTCTCCTCCAGGGCGCGGAGCAGCTTAGCCTGAAGCTCCAGAGAGGCGTCTCCGATTTCGTCGATAAAGACAGTGCCGCCGTCCGCCAGTTCAAAGATACCCGCCTTGCCCCCCTTTTTTGCCCCGGTGAAGGAGGCGTCCTCGTAGCCAAACAGCTCACTTTCCGCCAGGGTAGGTGTGAGAGAGGTGACGTTCACCGGGATAAAGGGGGCCCTGCGGCGGGGAGAGCCGCTGTGGATGCTCTGGGCCAGAATCTCCTTTCCGGTACCGCTCTCCCCCTGAATGAGGACGGTACCCCCGGTACGCGTGAACTTCTCCGCCAGGGCCAGCATTTTTCTGCACCCCTCGTCCCAGGTGAGGTAGTCCTGAAAGGTGTACAGCCGCCGTCGTTGGAGGGAGATGCTGTCCTGACGGATGCGCCGGTCCAGCTTTTGGATAGTGTCTGCGTAGTCGGCAGTGACCAGATAGGAGGCGTCCATATTGTCCAACGGCTTAATCCGCAGCAGCACGGTTCGGTTCCGTACAGGCACCACAAAGCTGTCCTCCTCCACTCTGTGGAGCTTGGGCCCGAACAGCTCCTCCAGCCGCCGGCCCAGCAGCTGGTTTTGGTCCTGCCCCAGGATGGACTCAAACAGCAGGTTGGTACGAACCAGCCGCAGGTCGGCCCCTACATAGGCGATACCGCTGTCCACCTGGTCGAAGATGCCAGCCAGCAGCCGTTCTGTCTGCTCTGTCTGCCGCCGGCTCTGGGATAAGGACTTGGATACCGTAACAATCTGGCTGAGATACCGGGCCACCAGGCTCTGGGTCAACAGGTGTTCTGCCTCCAGTAGATGGGCCAGGTCGTAGATGGTGCGGATATCCAGGGTACGCACACCGATGTCGATAACACGGGTGACATGACGGGGAACATAGGACCGCTCGCCCGGCGTGATGGCGGTGGTAATCTCCGGGTGGTTGGAACTGCCCGGATAGCAGGGGATGTAGCACAGGTCGGTAAGGCCGATCTCCATCAGCTGGTTGATAGCCTCGGCGGTGGTGTCCTTGTCGTCGTTTACCAGCAGCACCCGGCTGCCCGCCTCCAGCTCGATGACCTCCTGAAGATTCCGGTAGTTGATGACCCGCTGGGCCGGAAGGGTGGTGGCGGAGAGGACAGTTCCGCTGCACAGGGCCTGGCTGTATTTGGAGGAGAACAGGACGATGTCCCGGCCCTCCGCCTGCTCCCGCAGCTGGTGGCACAGGCAGAACTCGGCCTGGGCCCAGCCCCGAAAAATGGCGTTCAGCTCCGCCGTAATGGACTCTCCGGTGGGGATACCCACACAGACGACCAGAATTTGTTTCATAGCGGCCTCCTGTAAAGTGTTTTTATCATTTTATCACAGGGGGAGGCAGAGACGCAACAAAATATCTCCCCGCCCGAGAGCTGGGCGGGGAGATAAAGAAATCAGTTGTAGCCCATCAGAACAGCGGCCACGATAAAGATGGTGGAGAAAATGAACAGGAAGGCCATCAGCTTGATGGAGAATTTCACCCACTGGCCGAAGTCCATCCGGGCCGCGCCCAGGCAGCCGATGAGGGCGCCGGAGGTGGGGACTACCAGGTTGGTAAAGCCGTCGCCGAACTGGAAGGCCAGCACGGCCACCTGACGTGTGACGCCCACCAGATCGCTGAGGGGGGCCATCATGGGCATAGTCAGGGCGGCCTGGCCGGAGCCGGAGGTGACGAAAAAGTTGAAGATGCTTTGGAAGATGTACATGAACCAGGCGGAGACGGCAGCCGGAAGCTGGCCGATGGCGCCGGCGGCGGCGTGGAGAACGGTATTCAGCACGCTGGGGACGCTGGGATCGGAGCCGCCCAGCACCACCAGGACGCCTCTGGCCATGCCCACCACCAGGGCGGCGCCCAGCAGGTCGGCGGCCCCCTTCTGGAAGGAGGTGGCGATGTCGTTGGTCTTCATATCGTTGAGCTTGAAAATAATGCCGATGATGCCGGATATAAGCCCCATGATAAAGAACTGGGCAGTAATTTCAGGGATATAGTACCCGTGGGCCACCACGCCCCAGATAACCCAGATGACGGTGACCAGCAGAGTGATGAGCACCAGGATATCGCCCGCGCCCAGCTTGATGTTCTTTACGTCTTTGCTGGCGGCGTCCTGGCGGAAGTACTCGTCAGAATCATGGCTGTAGGAGGCCAGAGGGTTTTTCTTCACCTTCCGGGCGTAGAACATGGTAAAGGCGATACCGAACGCCGTGAAGAACACCCAGGAGAAGGCCCGCAGGCCGGCACCGGACATGATGGGGATGCCGGAAAGACCCTGGGCCACCGAGACGCTGAAGGGATTCATCCAGGAGGTGGCAAAGCCGATCTGAGTGGCTCCGTAGGTGATCATAACGGCCACCACCGCGTCATAGCCCATCATGACCATAACCGGGGCCACAATCATAACGAAGGGTATGGCCTCCTCGCTCATGCCGAAGATGGCGCCGCCGGCGGAGAACAGCAGGAACAGGACGGGGATAATCAAAAATTCCTTGGACTTGGTCTTGTTGATAGCGGCGAAGATGGCATTTTCCACCGCGCCGGTGCGGAACATGATGCCGAAAGCACCGCCTACAATGAGGATGAAGGCGGCCACGCCCACGGCCGCGCCCCACTTGTCGCCGGACACCAGGCCCTCGAAGGCGTAGTTGAGGAAGCCAATCTTGCCGCCCACGTCGTCGGTGCCAAAAATGGGGGCCTTGTAATTGACCTTGTTGCCATTTTCATCGGTGACATACCGGAAGGAGTCTGCATCCAGGACGGTACGGGTCTTGGTCTCGCCGTTCTGCTCGTAGCTGACCTCGATGGTATCGTACTGGCCCATGGGGATCATATAGGTCAGTACGGCGCAGAACAGCACCACAAAGAAAAGGATAACAAAGGTGTGTGGGAAATTGAATTGTTTCTGTTTCATGATAGCCTCCTGATTCTCTCTCAAAATTTTTGTTTATTCGAAGCTGCCTTTAACCAGCAGTTCCCCGTCACGAAGCATGATCTGCCCCCGGGCAATGACGGTCTGAATCTCCAGCGTATCCGGGTCCACCAGCACCAGATCGGCGTCGTTCCCCTCTCGGACCCGTCCCTTATGGGACAGACGCAGGTGGTCGGCCACGTTGGAGGTGATGGTGCGCAGGGCGGTCTCCAGGGGGATATTTTCCTGCCGGACGGCGTCCCGCACTTCCTGGTAGAGGGTGTCCACCCGGGCTACCTGAACGTCGATGTTCTCCCCCTCCCGGTTGAAGACGGGGAGGGAGCCCTGGCCGTCGGAGGAGAAGGTGATGTGCTCAATGGGGACCCCGGCGTCCAGCATCTTTTTCAGCCCGTCGCTGGACTTCAGCTCCCCCTCCTCCTGGAAGGAGGCGTAGCTGCTGGTGGTGAAGTCCACATAACCGCCCCCCTTGGCGTAGGTGATCCCCCGTTCAAAGAGGAGGGGGTTGCGGTTCATGTGGGTGGGGATCATGTGGTATGCGGGCAGGGGGGTCTCCACCTTCACCCGCTCCAGATACTCCAGCATCTGGCCGTCGTCTCCCATATGGATGTTAACCACGCCCCCCTTTCCGGACAGCATCCCTCCCACCCGGGTGTCGGCCACAATGCGGACGAACTCCTCAAAGGTGGGCTGAGAGGAGCGGTGGTCGGCAATGGCAATCTCTCCCACGCCGATGACCTCGTCAATGAACAGCAGGTCGGAGCGGATGTCAGCCAAAAAGGTGCGGACGGGGACGTCGTAGGAGCCGGTGTAGACGTAACAGCTCACCCCCTCGTCCTTGAGCTGTTTGGCCTTGGCGATGAGATTCTCCATCCGCCGGGTGACGCCGTCCGTCCCCAGGCAGCCCACCACCGTGGTGGTGCCCGCCCGGATCATATCGGACAGCTTCAGTTCCGGCGTCCGGGAGCGGTAGCCCCCCTCGCCCCCGCCCCCCAGGATGTGGACGTGGCTGTCGATAAAGCCGGGCAGCAGCAGCTGGCCGGTGCCATCAACCACCTCCACCGGCAGGTCCGGCCCGGGGTCGATGGAGTCCCGTATGGCACAGATCTTACCGCCGGCCAGAAATATGTCCTTGACACCCAGAGGCTCTGGAGCATATACGGTTGCATTTTTGATAAGCAGCATGTTTTCTCTCTCCCTTCTTGTTTTATTCCGGCCTCTTTGGAATTTTTCTCTCCCTAATACATCAAGCATAGTCTGTGCCAATATTTCGGAAAAGAGGATTTTGTTGAAATCCCTCCCAAACCAGTTATTTACGGTACAATTCTCAGGAAATAGTATACATTATTCAACAGACACAAAAGTCAACATGGTTTATTTTAGCCCGACATGGCTGAAATAAGCCGCGTAGAGGCTCGCATTAGCTTTTGAATCATCAAACAAAGCACCGGCTGCTGTCAGGCAACCGGTGCTTACAGTTTGCCAGAAAATCTCGCGCTCAGTAAGTTTTTACACCTATAGCATGTTGATAAAGAAGGTAATGGTAATGCTGTTAATGAAGTCGGCAAACATGCTGCCCACAATGGGGACCAGGATGTAGGCCTTAACGGAGGGGACAAAGCGGTCGGTCAAAGCCTGCATGTTGGCCATAGCGTTGGGGGTAGCGCCCATGCCGAAGCCGCAGGCGCCCGCAGACAGGATAGCGGCGTCATAGTTGCGGCCCATCACATTGAACACCACAAAGTAGGAGAATAGGAACATCAGAACCACCTGGACCACCAGCAGGATAATCAGAGGCACGGCCAGGGCTGCCAGCTGCCACAACTTCAGGGTAATCATGGCAATACCGAGGAACAGGGACAGGCAGATACTGCCAATGTCGTCAATGGCGGGCATCGGGACCTCAAACTTCCCGGAAAACGCGCTGACGTTGCGCATAATGGCGGCCACAATCATGGCGCCGATGTACACCGGGAAATTCATTCCCGTTTTAGACAACAGCCAGGAGACAATCGTGCCTACGCCCATGGCGATGGCCAGCTGATAGGCCGCAGAGGCATATCCCCTGATGGCGCTTCCGCTCTGCTCCTCGCCCTGATCAGGCAGTGTGTTCTCTACAGGGACAGCGGTTCTGAGCAGGTCATGCTTCAGGATCAGCCGGCGTCCCAGCGGCCCGCCCATAAGAGAGCCGGCAATCAGGCCAAAGGTCGCCGCCGCGGTACACAAGGTGGTGCCGCCCTCCAAACCCAGGCCTTCCAAGGTGGGCCCAAAGGCTCCCGCCGTTCCGTGTCCGCCCACCATGGGGATGGAACCGGTACACATACCCAGCATGGGGCTCACCTGCAGCACCTGCGAGAAGCCAATGGCCGCAATATTCTGAAGGACAATCAGGGCAGTGACGCATACCAGGAAGATAAGCAGGCTGACACCGCCGCTCTTAAGCACTTTCAGATTTGCCTGGAAGCCTACAGAGGTGAAGAACATGACCATACACACATTTTTCAGGGTTTCGTCAAAGGTCAGCTCCATCACACCGGCAGAGTAAAGAACGCAGGATAAAATGGCAAAGATCAGGCCGCCCACCACCGGAGAAGGAACGCAGAAGGTTTCCAGCAGCTTGACCCGCTTTTTCAGCCATCCCCCCAGGAAAAGAACCACCACAGCTACGGCCAGTGTCTGATACATATCCAGCGAGACCTGGAAGCTCTTGATGCTTTTCGCCGGTGTTCTGGCCTCCACCTCAATGCCCTGTTCCCCGTAGTAGGCCGCCGAGCCAAAGTGGAAGGGAATGGGAACAGACTGCACCGCGTGCTCCGCATCCAGCTCCGCGTCCACCGCAACGGCCCCCTGAATCTGACTGTTATAGGTAAACAGGGTGTCCGTAATCTGCTTAACGATTGCGGCATCCAGGGAATCGGCCGCAACCAGAACCGCCCGGACGCCCAGAGTAACCACGTCCTCATCCTGCCCCTTATAGGTGCCGGCCGGGATGCGGCACATTGCGTAGCAGTTGTAAAGGCCCATCAGCTGATCAATGGTCCGCTGGTCAGGGGAAATCAGACGGATATCCATTTTTTCCGCCAGCTCAGACACCGCGTTGGTGGGAGCGCCCGCCGTACAGAAGAAGGCGTCCAGCTCGCCCCGCTCCATGGCGGCGGCGGACTCGGCGAAGGCCAGCCGGCTGACCTTCATCTTATCCAAGGTCAGACCGTTCGCCCGAAGAATCTGTTCCGCGTTCCGGGTCACGCCGGAGTCCTCCGCGCCCACAGAAACCCGCTTCCCCGCCAGATCGGCCACGGACGCAATGCCGGAATCTTTTGTTACCACAATCTGACAGGCCTCTGTGTAGAGGCCGCCCA
>ERZ808051.2284-NODE-2284-length-10011-cov-4.652708_pt1 | contig 10011 bp, 7 predicted proteins | sample MGYA00380199_ERZ808051 | MGnify/ENA primary metagenome ERZ808051 (study PRJEB31490, sample SAMN06133391) | mouse gut metagenome | isolation source: J11 | host: mice | place: China: Chengdu | collected 2015-05 ...
AAATCGACACCTGTTATGTTTAATAATGTTTTTACATTCATTGTGAATCTCCCTTTTTAAAGCTCTTCTATGAGAGAAATGATTTTTTTAATGGGCATCAACCGTTCGTCCGCTTCCTGTGCGCGATGATATGTGAGAATATCCTTTGCGGTTTGTTCCATGGCAGGAAAGGCGCTTCTTGTAAGCTGGTTTGCGTAAATGACGATGTTAATTCCATGTTCGGCCAGTTCCTTTTCCGTGATCGAATGGAAAGAGGAGGGAACGACTACGATGGGCGTCCTGGTGTCTGATTTACGGAATAAGTCACAGAACTGCAGGATTTCATCCGGTTCTTTTTTGCGGCTGTGTATCATAATTCCGTCGGCGCCGGCTTCCACATAAGCTTGTGCCCTCTCCAGGGCGTCGTCCATTCCCCGTTCCAGAATCAAACTTTCAATCCGGGCGATAATCATAAATTCGTCGGTAAGCTGTATGGCTTTTCCGGCTGCAATCTTTTCGCAGAAGTGTGCGATACTGTCCTGTGTCTGTACGACGTCTGTTCCAAACAGGGAATTCTTTTTCAAACCGGTTTTATCTTCGATGATGATAGCCGATACGCCCATCCGTTCCAGCGAACGCACAGTATAGACAAAATGCTCTGTCAGGCCGCCGGTATCTCCGTCAAAAATGATTGGCTTTGTTGTGACCTCCATAACATCATCAATCGTCCGGAACCGGGAAGTAATATCGACCAATTCAATATCCGGCTTTCCCTTTGCAGTTGAATCACAGAGAGAACTGATCCACATGGCGTCAAACTGATCCAGTTCGCCGTCATTTGCTACAACTGTTTTTTCCGCGATTAAACCGGTCAGGCCGCTGTGGACCTCCAAAGCTTTCACAACAGGACACAATTTGATAAGCTGCTTTAAACGCTTCCTCCTATATTCCGGCATACTCAGCTTTTCCTTCATCTTTGCATCCAGACGCCTGACATTTTCACTGTATGTATATGGAATGTCAATCAGCTCGCCGCCGTAGGAGGCCAGAAGCTTTACCACGTTATCCCGGATTGCTTTCATAGGGCCCTCTTTCCAGTTGTCCCCATGGATCACATAATCCGGCCGAAGCTCATGTATGATATTGTCATACATGATATCCTTCTGCACGACAACCTGTGAAATCCCATCCAACTCCTGAATCATACGGCAGCGTTCCTGGAAGCTGATTCCCGGAAAACGATTAAAACGCACCATCGCCTCGTCACTGAGGACACCGATGATCACCTCGCCGTATTTTCGGGCCTCCCGGATAATATTCAGATGTCCGTCATGGATCATATCTGTGCAAAAACATGTATATACCTTTTTCAAAATCTGTCACCTCTGCTCTGTGCTTTTGTTTTGGCTTGTTCAGCGTATTTACAAATCTGATTCCGTTCATGACGCATTATTATGCCGGAATATTTTTTTCAATAATTTCTGTGATCAAAAACTGTGCCGTTTTTTCGATATCTTCAAATGCAACCTGCTTTGTCAGTGAAACATGAAATACATCCCTGCACTTTTGGATCAGCTCATCCGTGTAAGTAAGGACTCCATTCTCAACGCTCTCAATCCCATCAAGATAAAGGGATTCCCGGTTCTTACAGCGCATGCTTTCCACATCAAAATATGTATCATCAATATACGCCTTGATCCGGCTTCCAGATCCATCAATGATGACCGGATAACCACCCGGCTCCCCAAATACTCCGGGGCAGTGCAGCTTGATTTTCCGGCCTTCTCTGACTGCCGCCAGGATTCCCTGGATGATCTCAAAGTTGCTGGATGCATTCATCATATTTCGCTTTGCGTCTGTGGGCATGGCAATCTTGCAGGCCGCAAAAATCTGTTCCAAATCCGGTTCCAGCTTCCTTTCCTCATACCGGAGGTCAATCAACTGACTGACCTGTTCTGTCTGCCCCTCCTTACTGATCACCACATCGTGAAAATGTCCGGTCGCATATGTGACCTTGATATTCCAGTAATCTTCAATCCCATATTTTTCTGCTGCGGCAAATTGGATCCGGGGGATCAGGTGATTGATATTTCCGCTCCCAAAATCCGGATATGCTTTTCCCGCTGACTTCAGCCAGGGAATGACAGCATCCGAATAAGAGGTATTGATCACAATCGCATGACTTCCGGCATTCTCATATGCCTCCATGATATTGCGGACGTACTTGATTGCCAATGGCGCCCAGATACCATATGCTCTTACATTCTTCCAGGAAATGGTTCCATATTTTAATCCGGAATAGGCACGGCTGGAATTTATGATGATATCCGGCCGGCATTCACGGATGCATGCTGTTATGCACTCTACATCGTTCAAATCGACATTGCTTCGGATCGTTACATTTGTCCGGTTCTGCCCCCGGATCATGGATGCCACCCTTACAATATTTACATCCGAACGCATCTTTTCCCTATTACGCCCAACCACACAGATTTCCATCCCATCGTCCTTTGACGACATGAGATAGTCCAGCAGATATCCGCCAACACTCCCAAGACCAAGGATCATGATTTTTATTTTACGGCCAGCCATTGTATCTTTCAGTATATTCAGCTTTTCATTTATGTTCTTCATTCCGCACCGCCTTTCTGTCTGTTGCTGTATCACAAATCAGCCCATCCTGCATTTGTCTGCCTGCGCAGCTATATTTTACACAGTTCCTTACCTGCCCTCGAAGGAAATCCTTCTATAATCCGAAACCGTATTGCAGTTGATCCACTGATTGAATGTTATAATCTCGTATTCGTCTCTTTGTAATGTCTCAAAATATCTCTGGATAAAAATCAGATTGGTTCCCTGCCATTCCTTCTCACGAATCGACTCGAAGGACTTCCGCAAGTGTTCCGCATCCGCAAGCTTCCATATCTGCCCGGAATTAAAGATTCCCAGAAAAGGTTCTTTGATCTCCAGCGAGCCGTGAGCAGTATCATAAATATAATGAATCCCGTAATTCTGATCAAAATAGTACGCAACTGCTTTGCTTGCCAGAATCTCCTCCCTGCTGCAGGTGATCACATTGGAAGGGCTGTCAAATATCCTGCGGAAGCATTTCCTGTCTACATAGAGATCTCCCTCTGCAAATACAGCTTCCTCAAAATCCATTTCCAACAGCTTTTTCAGGCCAAGATACAGACTGTATCCGGAACCATAGTCCGCATAATGCTGATTTTGAACAAGCAGGATTTTGTCACGCAGGTCCTGAAAATCCTGCTCAACGGCGGCTTCCAGGTCCTCATACCGAAACCCGCCGACCACGATATAATAGTCAAAATCTCCATCCTGATGCAGCATTCTGTACAGCAGGGATTCCTCAATCTCGTTTTCATGGTAAAGGCATTTGAGGCAGGCATGTCCCAAAGATTCGCTGAATCTGCTCGACAATCCTGCAACTGTCACAATCAGTATCTTCAATCTGACATCTCCTCCAGGCACATTTCGATTCCATGTTCCAATGTGATCGACGGTTTCCACCCGGTCCTTGCCCGGATCTTTTCTGTGTTCAACACCCTCCGCTCCGGATCGGACTCCCGGTAGCCGCGGAAGGTGATCTTCGGATCAGGAATGCCCGCCTTGTCCGCACACAGCTTCACCAGGTCAATGATCGATATTTCCTCATCCGTCGCAACATTATATACTGATCCGTCCAGCGCTTCCTCCGACCGGATCAGCGCAATGACGGCCGCGCAGCTGTCTTCATTATGTAAAAATGTCCGGCGGTTCACTCTCGAGTTTTCCAGCAGCTCTACGCTGCCATTTTCCTTTAGCTGACGTATAATATGCGGGATGATATGCTTCGGGTACAATTCATTTTTGCTGTATACGTTGGCAAAACGGATGGAACAGCCTTTGATTCTGCGTTCCATCACAGCCTCCTTCATAAAGAACTCTGTCAGGAGCTTGCCTGCTGCGTAACTGGTCCTCTGGCTGTGTTCTGCGTTGGCCATCGTAAGGTAATCCGATTCGGATACCCCGTTTTCTCCCCAGGAATTCATGGAGTAGACCTCCGACGTAGAGCAGTTGATGAAGATGTCTGCCCCCAGTGCGGTTGCCTGTTCCAGAAATGCCTTCATCCCCAGCACATTTGTCTCAAAGGTCCGGTTCACATGATAAAAATGTTCCGTATGGACTACGGCTGCACAGTTGATGTAAACCAGCTTTTCAAACTGCTCTTTTTCTGCGGAAACCTTCTGCCGCAGCAGTTCCATCTGCTCCGGGTTATTCAGATCGTACTCATAAAAACAAAATAATTCATGATTCAGGATGTCCTCGACTGTCCTGATCGAGGAGGCAAAGAAGTTATCAAAGCCGATTACCTTTGCGCCGGAAGCAGTGAACTTCCTTGCCAGTTCATTTCCCGTCATTCCGGTAACACCGCTGATTACATATAATTCCATAATTTAAATCCCCCATGTCAATCTTTTACAATAAAAATCATCCACCTGTCCGTAATAGGACGCCTGCTCGGATTCGATATCATATGGTACTTTTTCAAAAGAAACCTGCTCCGTTTCCGGATCCAGCAATACAAATTGGGCCATTGGGTTCTGGTTCCTGGGCTGCCCGACGGATCCCGGATTAATGAATATCACTTTCTTCTTGCTGCATCGCCGGGTGATCTCACCGGTGTTGTCAGTCTCCTGTCCAGGATAAAATTTTTCGATCAGGTGCGGTAAATGGGAATGTCCGGAAAACACATAATCATAATCACTATATTCCATGAGCTCCGCTTCCGGGCGGATGCTTTTCCAATACGCATCCTCCAGGCTGCCATGTACAGCAAGACACTTTTTTTCGCTATATACAAACACTTTTTTTCCGTCTGCCGTCATCTCATGGCGCAGATAATCCCACGATTCATCGTTCAGTATGCTTCGTGTATATCTGGCGCTGTCCTGCCCGCGCTCCGAAGAAAAACAGCTGTAATCCGCATTCAGGATTGCGTTTTCATGGTTCCCGTGTATGTTGCACAGAATCGGATAGGGGAGGGCGCGGGCCATCCGAAGCACTTCGTTGGAATGCATGCCGTAGTCGATCAGGTCGCCCAGCAGGATACAGGCTCCAATGTCCGGGTATTGGGCAGCATGGTTCAGGATTGCGCAGAAGGCGGAGCTGTTGCCGTGGATGTCGGAGAGAAGAAGTAGTTTCATTGTGTGCTTTCCTTTCTTGGATACAATCAATATTTGATGATAATTATTATTGCAATACTATAATGAAGCCCATATGACATTATAGTATCCTAACTGATCAAGAACTGCCGTGACTACATCATAGTTATTCTTTGACATTGCAACGATTACAACAGCATTTTTTTTATCACATTTTAAATCATTAATATTCACAATCTCCTTTCCTCTAAATTTATTATGTTCCGTTCCCTTATCAGTTACGACAACCATATACTGCAAGATTTTATTATATTCAAGCGCTTTTGCTACTTCATTTGCAATACATCCAGCACCATATAAAATAATTGTATTTATATTTTTTAGTTTCGAAAATTCTTCTGCAGTTAAAAAGTTTTTATATAAAAGTTCTTCTGCTATAAAATATTTATAAAAATATTTTGCCATAATATTTTTATTCAAGAGAGGCGTGTCTGTATTATCTTTTTGAAACCTTTTATACATAGCTTTTATTGATATAAGACGGGTATTAAAATATTTTTCTATTGTAGAGTTTAATTCATTGTTAAAATTACATTTTTCCCAGATTTGCAATTCCCTTATAAATAATATAATTAAACTCTCCATATAATATTTCTTCATTTCCGAAGTACATGTTGAACCTTCACGATAGCGACGCATATAAAGACAGTCAGGTATACACATTGCTCTTTTAGCGGCCATGTACATAGTAAACATACTGTCCTCGCCGTAACGTAGTTCTTCAATACCGTATAAATTGTTTGATTCAAAATAATCACGTCTATAGAAGTATAAAACAATATTATTTATTTGGTCTTTATTGCTAATCAAATTTGCAAATAGCTCTACCCCTGTCATTACATCAGGATACTTCTCTTTTCTAATATACTCGTCTTTTTTTCCTATTTGTTTTAATTTCTCATTTTCAAAAAACGCTATTGCAGAAAAACCTAATAAATCTAGATTATTTTCTTTCGCACATGAATATAAAAGTTTTAAAGCATTACATTTTAGGAAGTCATCTCCATCAATGCTATATAAGTATTCACCTTTTGCTTTTCTAAAGCCAATATTTCTGGAAGAAGATTGTCCAACATTTTTAGGGTTTTGAATTATTTTAATCCTAGGATCTTTTAATGCATATTTATTTAATATTTCAAGCGAACCATCAGTTGACGCATCATCAACACAAATACATTCCAGAGTGGGTCCCTTTTGGCTTAATATACTTTCCAGACATTCGCTTATATATTTTTCTATATTATAAACTGTAACAATAACTGATATATCTGGAATCATTTTGTCAGTCATAAGTTTTCACCCCCTATTTTAAAATTTAATAATTATATATTTCTTGTTTTAAAATATCCATCATTTGTTTATGCACTTTTTCTCCACATGTACCATCTAAATTGACAGCTACCGATGAAAGAGCATCCATTTGGCGCTTTCGTATGCTTTCAAAATTGTGATCTGACAATTTTGAAAGAAAAGTGTCTAATGAAAAAAACTTATTCTCTCTACAAGCAAAACAACTTCCTTCGACAGTTTTTTCAAATCCATCTTGGCCGTTCATAAATCTTTGATAAGATTTTGGGTCCATTACAGGAAATTCTACAGTATATTGTTCAGTTTCAACATCTAATGCAGCAAGGGCGCCATCATATAAACGCTGAACTAAAATATCTTTTGAGTCTGTCTGCTTTGCAAATGAAGCTTTTCCAAATATATACGGTGAATATCCATTTTGCATATTTGCACTGGAATCCCAAAAGTTTTTGATTATAAGTTTACTGTTTCCAGTTCTTTTGTCAATTTTTACCATACTATTTCCATTATATGGAATAGTAATGATATATTTTTCAGTACTAATCAGCTTGAGATGTGCTACAGATGTCGCTCCCATTCGCTCATGTACAAAAAATCCATCTGGCATCTCATAAATTCCTTTTTCTCCATTTAGGCGATTTATATAAATAATATTTCCGGTAAAACTCTCAGCAATATATATATATGAATTATCGTTTGTGATACCAGAAAAAGTCACCATTTCCTCACTAATCTGAATAACATTTTTTTTGGCATTTTTCATATTAAATTGAAGAATATTATTGCTATGTATAGCCGTAATCAATAATAATTCATCACATACAGTATAGGACCACATATTAGAAACTTTTTTTTCATTAGAAACTTCTGATAAATCTCCAAAAATATGATTATGTATTATCCATTTTCTTGTCCTTAGATTATATTGTACGATTGCATCTTGATAATTTAGGATAAAAAACAGGCAATCCATATATTCCACCAATGCGCGTGATGTAATAAATTTGTTATTATTTTGATTTAGGACTTCAAATTTATTATCTGGAAGATCTATTGAAATAATGTCTGTGGCATCATATGGAGATAAATAAATTTTCCCTCCACAGGTTAGCCCCATAATATATGTACAAACCCAGTTGGGTTGTCCTGAAATTCGGTCGATAAAGTTTATATTTTTCCAGTCATTGTTTTTCATGCAAAATATTCCATTGTATTGCATAGGAATTAAACAATCAGAATTTTCTGTTTCTACAATATCCGCTATTAGGATTCTTCTTTTTTCTTCCTCAGAAAACTGTTCTGTTATATAATTATCCAAAATGAATACAGGTTTTCCTGCAGCTTCAAATAACTGAACCACAGAGGATGAGTTTTCTCCTATATAAGCATCCGACACTGCTACAGTATTTGTAATATCTGGTGTGCTGTCATATATTCCGACCTTCTTTTGTTTAAAATATTCGAGTAATTCATTATATGAATCTTTTAATTCTGGACGCATGGATGAAATGGTGGCTTCTATTAATGGATGAGGCCTCCAGATTAATACCATGTTTTTATGCTTTTCAAATTCATAAAATACTTGTTTTAATTTTTTTAACATCAATTCGCCATTACTTAGGAAACAGTTTATGCTTGTATTCAGCATTACTGATTTTTTGCCTTTTAATATGCTCTTCCACATATCAGGAATGTAATCGGGGTCAAAGCTTTTCTGAATTATTTTATCAAATTTGGGCGAGCCAAGAACTAAAATTTTATTATAATATGGCAAGCCTTTAAATCCCTGTTTAAATTCCTCAGATTGCGCAATCATATAATCCATTTGTGTATAAACAGGCAAATATTTATGGTGTTCAGAAACAGCTCCGGATGTTATATAATAAGGAACATATACTAATTTTTTGACAGATTCTTTTAGCCTTTTGGAATAATAATCCGGGTGAATACTTGTAACATAATTGCAGTTATCATAAGGATTATGTATATACGCAATATCAGGCTGTTCCCTTGCAATATTATAATTCTGATAGTTTTTAACTGGTACATACTTAGGGAAGTCTGTTATTTCGTAGCAAAATTCCGCAGAACCGTTCTGCATATCAAGCTTATAATATGGAATAGGGACAACCTGACATTCGCACCTTTCATCTTTACTGCATGCCATCCAGATACTTTCCAGACTATCCCACATAGAAGCTTTATACGGAAAGAAAACTATTTTATATTTACATTCCTGAGTATTAATAAAGTCAATAACTTTATTTATCAACTTATTTAAAGAAATTATTTTTTCACTGTCAACAATCATATTTTTCGCAATCGAATAGATTTCTTCACAGTAGTCTTCTAATAGATTAACAATAGTATTCGAATTGTCTGTATACTCTTCAAGTGTCTCTCCTACATTAACCGCAGCATTTTGACAATCCTGCATGATGACGAATAAAGTATCTTTATTTGGATTTGATGCGCATTCTTTGTGTGCCTGCAATAAACTATTTAGTATCTGAATCAATCTGTTTTTGATTTCAACATTGAGCATCATATTCTCCCTATTTCATGTTTAAACAGCTCTTTCTTCTGGAATTGCATATAGTACTAACTCCTTATTCCTATTTTCATTTCCATAGTGAGCGCCATATTTTCTCAAATAAAACTTATAATTGCTTACAATAGATAAGATAAACTGGGGAATCTCAATCAAATCTTCTTTTTTATGATACATACATATAGAAATAACAGGTCTATCCGTTTGAATAATTTTTTTACATGACTTTAGCAATGACAGCTCGAAGCCTTCTATATCTGCATTGAGTAAGGTTATTTTTTGATTTCCCAGCAAATCACCAAAATCTGTACTGCTATCAATAAAAACATTTTTTATGAACACTAGATTTCTACAATTTTCTGGCAGTCGATTTATGTTTTCATAAAGTTCATCGGTATTCTTTTGATCGCCTTCGACAGCAAATATCTGTTTTGCTGTTAAGCCAGCAGCAAAATAATAGAAAATATTATCTCCTTTATATGCACCACAGTTCAACCAGACCTCATCTTTTTTATGCAGATATAATTCCTTTTTTGAATTGCTTTCTTTATCGTAATCATAAAAATATTTATATCTGCAAGGTAGTTGCTGCAATCGGTAGACGTCTTTTTGGATGTATGTTCTAATATATTCAAGCATTACCCTGCATGAATAGTCATCCTCTAAAATAGATAGGGTATCACATAACTTTTTTTCGTTATTCTGATAGAACAATTCTCGGTTTTGATCAACCCAATATGCCGTGTTTGATGTTACAATATACCTGTCTTCCTTCGTCAAGGGATAATATTGCATTATTCCTGATCTGACTATAAATTTTAGGATGTCTTGCTCCCGCATACCTCGGTAAAAAGCAGTATGAATAAAAATAAATGAATTAGCAGCATCGTTGATATATTTTACCAGGCATGAAGGATGAATGATTTCTACTCCATCCAGATATACTCC
>ERZ808051.2286-NODE-2286-length-10007-cov-3.707049_pt1 | contig 10007 bp, 8 predicted proteins | sample MGYA00380199_ERZ808051 | MGnify/ENA primary metagenome ERZ808051 (study PRJEB31490, sample SAMN06133391) | mouse gut metagenome | isolation source: J11 | host: mice | place: China: Chengdu | collected 2015-05 ...
CAGTAATGAAACAAAACTGGATTTGGGAAATTAAAATAAAAAATAGGAGAGTGGCGTTATAGTGGAGAACCTGCAATTAGAAACAGCATATGAAAATGAATATTTAGAAAAGGTACTTATCCTTGCAAAAGAACAATTAAAACAAGCACAAGAAGTTGTTAGTAAAAAGCAGTTGGAGTTAGTAGAAATAAAAAAAGAAATCCGTGAAAATAGAATAATAAATATGTATAATACAGATGATTTTGAAGATCTTTTGGAATTAAACCAAAGTAGTATGCTTGTTACAGAAATAGTTGCAGATTGTGATAAAATAAAACAGAAGATAAATTGTTTAGAGAATTTAATAGAATCTCCTTATTTTGCAAGGATTGATTTTTGCTTTGAAGGAGAAGAGGTTCCAGAAAAAATATATATAGGGCGTTTATCTCTTTCAGAAGAAAAAAGCAGGGAAATCTATATTTATGATTGGCGTTCGCCAATTGCCAGTGTATTTTACCAATTTATGTTAGGAAATGCTTATTATAGTGCGCCTTGTGGCAGAGTAAATGGAGAGGTGGCATTAAAGAGGCAGTATGAAATTAAAAATAGTATGTTGCTTTATTTTTTTAATACAGATGTAGGCATTAATGATGAAATCTTAAAGCAGATGTTATCAAAAAATACATCCCCAAAGATGAAAACCATTGTTGAGACAATCCAAAAAGAGCAGGATACAGTAATACGGGATCTGCAAAGTGAGCTTTTAATGATACAGGGGGTAGCTGGAAGTGGAAAAACGTCTATTGCACTTCATAGGGCAGCTTATTTGATGTATGAGGGCTTGCAGTCCAGGCTGTCTGCTAATAATATTTTAATTCTTTCCCCTAATGCCATATTTGAAGAATATATTTCTGGTGTTTTGCCGGAATTAGGAGAAACGAATATTGTTTCTATGGTATTTGAAGATATTCTCCATATGATATTAAAAGAAAATATAATACAGCCGAAAAGAAAATTTTTAGAAAAAATGGTTTCTAATAGCCCATATAGAGAAAAAATAAAAAGAAGCATAGAATTTAAAACGTCAGAAAGGTTTAAGCAAATATTAGACCAGTTTGTATTAGACGTGCCACGTTATGAAATAGAATTTCGGGATATTTATTTTGCGGGCAAGCGCATTGCTGAAAAAGAAGAGATGAAAAATTTTGTATGCCAGCATACAGAATTACCATTAGCAATCCGGTTAGAGCAATTAGAAAACCGGATTTTAGAAAAAGGGTTGGAAAGTAAAAAAAGGATTAGGAAAAAAGAAAAGGATTTGCTGATACAAAAAATAAAGGAAGTGATAAAACTAAATATTGGTAACTTGTATAGGAAGTTATGGGAAAACCCTTTATATATCCAATTAGGGGAGAAAGAGGGATTTTTCGGAAATATAGAAGAGATTAGAAGGCATACTTTAAAAAATATAAAATCAAATTTTTTATGTTTTGATGACGCAATTGCAGCGCTTTATTTGCATTTAAAGATATATGGAAATAAAGAATACAGGGATATAAGGCAAGTAATTATTGATGAGGCACAGGATTATTACCCGCTTCAATTTGAAATATTGCAGATGTTGTTTAAGCAGGTAAAATTTACGGTGCTGGGGGATATCAACCAAACAATTTCAAAGCAGGAAAATATCCTATTTTATCAACAAGTACAAAAATGCTTAAAAAAAGAGAAGTCAACATTAATCCAGTTAAATAAAAGTTTCCGGTGTACAAATGAAATCCTGCAATTTAGTTTACAATTTTTGGACACTAAACCAGAAATCCAAAGTTTTAACCGAAATGGGGAAGCAGTAACAGTAATGGCATTAGAAAATAAAGAGGAGTATTTGGATAAAATAACCCGAAAAATAGTGGAGTATAAAGAAAAAGGGTTTGAGTCTATTTGCTTGATTTGTAAAACAAGGGAAGCTTGTAAGCACTTGTTTTTAAAATTAAAATCTAAAATTGAGGTTCAATTTATAACAGATGATAGGGTAAAAAGTTTACAAAGGACGTTAATTTTGCCATCTTATTTAGCAAAGGGGTTAGAATTTGATGCAGTAATTATCTGCGATGCAAATACCAAAAATTATAATAAGGAAGGTGATAAAAATCTTTTGTATATGGAATGTACTAGGGCACTGCATAGTTTAAGTTTATTTTGTATAGGAGAAAGCGATTATGCCTGAAATAACAAAATGGGGTTTTGGAATGGCACCAATAAAGCCTGAAATAGAATGGAAAAACCGTAAAGCAATAAACCAAATGAAAAACTTTGTTTTGGAAAAGGAACCTATTGAAAGGATAATAGATAGTATTAGTTTTGTAAAGGGGATATATAATCGTATTATAAAACAAGATCAATGGGATTGGTTTACGGTATATATGTATATGGATTATCCAGATAATTTAGATTTAAAGAACATTGTTTATGCCTTGGCAAATTTACGTAAGGCAATAATACAGGATAATACTATTTTAATAGAACAAAGCAGGGAAAAATTAAAGTTATCAAATTTTATTTTATATTGTAATAATTATCTTACATTTGATGTCCACATGAAAACAGGAAAAGAATATTTATATATACTTTCTAGGCGTGAAGAAAAGGATATATTAAAAATTGGCATGACAACACGGAATGTACAGAAACGGGTTAATGAAATAAATTCTGCAACGGGAATATTATATCCATATGCGGCAAGAAAAGTATATAAGGTAAAGAATTGCCAAACAGTAGAGAGAGGGGTACATGTATTATTATCAGATTATCGGATTCGCATGGATAGGGAGTTTTTTAGGATTCCTTATAAAGATGCCTGTACTTTAATTGAAGAATATCTTGCAGAATCTGGCCTTGGGTTTTATACTAAAAATAGTTAAGTGCTTAGATATAAAATTATTTCTAAAAATGAAAGCAGAATTTTATAACAAGAGAACTAGGAGGAAAAAGGATGTTAAGGTTAAGGCCATATAAAGCATGTGATGCAGAAAAAATTGTTTCATGGATAACAGATGAAGAAATGTTTTATAAATGGAGTGCGGATAGGTATCAAGGTTATCCAATTACAAAAGAAGATATGAATTATTTTTATAATGAAAATGCCTATAAAGATGATTTTTATGAAATGACTGCTTTTGATAAGACTGGTGTAGTAGGCCATTTTATTATGAGATTTATCGATCAGGAAAAGAAAATTCTCCGCTTCGGGTTTGTAATTGTAGATAATACAAAACAAGGAAAAGGTTATGGGAAAGAGATGCTAACATTGGCGATACAATACGCATTTCATATTTTAAAGGTAGATAAAATAACAATAGGGGTATTTGATAATAATAAACCGGCATATTATTGCTATAAATCGGTTGGTTTTAAGGAAATGGAGCCAAGGCAAGTAGAAACATATACCATATTAGGGGAAGAATGGAAGTGCATAGAGCTTGAGTTAAGGCGGGATTAAGAAATGTTGGAAGAAGTGAAAAAGGAACGTATGAGTTTTCGGGTAAAGTAATGTAAGGGGGAATTTATGGAAACTCAAATAAAAGATAGTAAGATACAAAAAAATATGGTAAAGTATCATATTCAATATGAAAGGCTAAATTTAAAAACATGGGTATTTACCCCAGTTGGCATGGGTTATTTTTTTCTATTAATAATGAAGGACTGGAAGGGGATCTTATTATTAAGCATAGGGGCAGTTTTTTTATGGCTGCTGTTAAAATGGCTGTGTGTTAGTATGTTTTCTATTAAACATTCCCATATTGGAAAGGAACTGATGCGGTATGGGGAATTAAAAAGTATGGTAAAGGATGTAAATGAGCAGGCAAGGGAAGCGTGGTACTGTACAGGAGATCAGGCATTAACAGAAAAATATATTATGTTGGTAGAAAGAAATAAAGATTATCGTACAGGAACCCAGTTGTTTTTAAATGAGAGTATATTCCGTTTGGTTTCAACATCAGAGCTAGAAAGGGTAGAAGTAGAAAAGGACAACCTGTACCCAGAAGAAAGGAATATGCTTATATTTTGGACCCTAAATAAAGAACAATACCAATTTACAATTTATAAGAATTATCAGGAAGTCTGCAAGATGAAAAATAGAATAGAAGCAGATAGTAAATTACGGAAAGGGCCAATGCCAAAGAAACAATCTAATATAAACACTAAGAAAAGATTAAAAAAGAGGGAAAGGCCTTTTTCTCCATCTTCAGGCTATACCGTGCTTGGCTGTTATAAGAAAAAGAAAAAAATAGTAATTAGGATTGTTTTAGCTGTTTTTGGCGTTTTAGTTATTGTAATGGCATGGGAGTTTGGCTATACATGGAAACAGATCCTTTGGGATATTAGGCGTTATCCTATAATGTTTTTATTTGTGGCAGCACTTTATATTGTGCCATATTCTGCCTTTTATATGTTTGTCTGTTATATGGAAAGGCAGGTAAGGAAAAAGTACCAAAGGCTGGCATACCATGAACAACAGTCATTGGATAAGAGAATCCAAGATGCGCCGGAAATTTGGATAGGGGAAGTATTATATGCAGAAAATTGTTTTTGGTTCCGGGATTTTCGGCGGCTGTGTATGCAGAATTTGGTGTTTTACCAAGATGTTGTTTGGGCTTATGTGGCTTATGGGGTGTACCAAAATAATTTAAGTGAAGTTCCAACCCCCAATGTATTAATGACAAAAATTGTATTTTATACAAAAGATGGGAAAAAACACAGTATCCTCCGTGGAAACTGGAAAATGTTTTCGTCTATGCTGCCAAATGCAATCCGTGGGTATGGGAAGGAGCAGGAGAGGGCATACAAGGCTTATATAAGGGATAGAAAGATTCGGAAATCTTAAGAAATGCTTCTAAAATTTATGAAGAAGCTGTGGTATCCTAATAGTAATATCTTTCTTAGGTGGTTAAAGTTATAAAGTAAAAAGTATAAAATAATTATAAAGTATCTAATTCTTTTATGATTCTACTTGCAAAATCGTTTAAAAAAGTATATTCTGAATAAAGGAAAAGTAGTATTATTGTATTAAGTCAGTAATATGGAAAGTTGCTTATAACAAATTGCCATTCAGGAGGAAGATATGAAGAAGAAAAAGAAGAAAAGACTGATTATTGCAGGGATTGTTATTGTGGCGATTGTTGCGGTAGTGGTATGGTTTATTAACCAAAGCAAGAAGGCAGTAGACAGCCTTTATAGTACAGCCGTTGTTGCTAGGGGAGATTTAGATATCTATTATAGTTTTAGTGGAAATACCCAGATATCAGATGTACAAAATATTGTTAGTTCACAGTCATGGAAATTAACAGAGATTCATGTAAAGGAAGGAGACAGGATAAAGAAAGGTGATATTTTATATACCATTGATGAAGAAGATTATAAACTGGCAGTAGCTAGTGCAGAAACAGCAATAGAGACAGCACAGCTTTCTCTTTCTAATACGCAGGCAAGTATAAACCAACAACTTTCCCAGACAGAGAGTAGTTTAAACCAGGCAAGGCTTTCCCTTGAGGATGCAGAACGAACATATAATTCCACCAAGTCTTTGTATGAAGCAGGGTTAGCTTCAGAACAGAATTATAACCAGGCAAAGATGGCATATGATTTGGCACAGGAACAATATAATACGGCAAATGTGGCATATCAGACAGTCCGTAATACATCAAATATTAGTATTGCTTCTTCACAGGCACAGCTTACCCAGGCACAAAATTCCTATGACAGTTTGGTAAAACAGATTGGTGACAGGGAAGTAAAGGCAGAAATTGATGGGATTGTAAATAAGATTTATGTAGATCCAGATGTAAAATTAAGTGCGGGCACAGTTGTTATGGACATATTGGATACGGAGTCTGTAAAAGCTGTGGTTAAGGTAGATGAATATGACTATGCTACTATGCAGGTGGGCAGTGATGTTACAGTCTATATTGATGCAATAGGATTTGAAAAACCAGGTAAAGTTAGCTTTATTGATATGCAGGCAACAGCAGCAGCGGGAATGGCTTATTTTAATGCGGAAGTGGAGTTTGAGCATGATAGCAGCGTATTAGGCGGTTTGACAGTCGAAGTAACTTCTTTAAAGGATAGCGCATCGGATACTCTTCTAATCCCTATGGATGCACTGCAGTTTGATAAACAGAACCAGCCGTTTGTACAGTACCGAGATGAAAATGGCGCAATACAGAGTAAATATGTTACCGTTGGCATTAATGATGGCTTCCAGGCAGAGATATTAGAAGGGGTAACAGAGGGAGAAGTCCTATATTATATTGATAATTCCTTCTATGAGCAGTTAATGAGCATGCAGATGGGAGGATACTAAATGCCGGAGAAATTATTGGAAATGACAGATATTGTCAAATGCTATACTATCGGGAATGAAGAACAGGTGGTATTGAACCATATTGATTTTAGCGTGATGAGAGGGGAATTTGTATCTATTCTTGGCCCATCTGGCTCTGGCAAGTCTACCATGATGAATATTATTGGCTGCCTTGATGTCCCAACATCTGGCAAGTATGTTTTAAACGGAAAAGAAATTGCAGATATGGACCAGATAGAGCTTGCCCATATTAGGAATAAAGAAATAGGGTTTATTTTCCAGTCTTTCCAGCTTTTAAAAAGGAATACCATTTTGGAGAATGTGGAACTTCCTTTGGTATATGCAAAGGTATCTAGGAAAGAACGGAGAGAACGGGCTGCTGCTATGCTAGATCGGATGGGCTTAGGGAATAAGCTAGACTTTTTTCCAAACCAGCTTTCAGGCGGCCAACAGCAAAGGGTGGCAATTTCTAGGGCCGTAGTAACCCAGCCTTCTATTCTGCTTGCGGATGAGCCTACAGGTGCGTTAGACCAGAAAACAGGTGCACAGGTAATGGATCTGTTCCATGAGTTAAATGAAGAAGGAAGAACCATTATTATGATTACACATGATAGGCATATAGCAGAGCACGCTGGAAGGATTGTAAAGATATTGGATGGCGTTATGTCAGAGGGGGTGACAGAGGATGCTTAGGGAAAGCATGAAAATGTCATGGGAAAATATTATTCAGAATAAGTTAAGGTCCTTTCTGACAATCCTAGGCATTATTATTGGCGTAACAGCGATTATTGCGTTAATTACAGTAATTGAAGCATTAATTGCAAATGTTAATGAGCAATTTGACAGTGTAGGGGCAAATACTCTTGTAGTAAGTGTACAAGGTACTCCTTTAAAGCAAGGGTTAGTGGATAAAGAGCTTACAGAGATTAATCAAATTGATGGTGTAACAGGGATTGCCCCTACCATTAATGCTACAATTGATGTACACAGGAATGGCACTATTTATGAAGATGTTATTATTGATGGCAAGAATGAAACATTTTTTAGCCGGAATTCTGATTTAATCTCGATTGGAAGAGGGCTGAATGTCCTAGATGTAGAGAATAAAAACCGTGTTTGTGTGATAAGCGCTGACTTTATGAATGACGCATTTATGGGAGAAAACCCAGTAGGGCAGGATATTGCAATTATGGGCAGCCTATATCGTATTGTGGGCGTGGTAGATGGCAGTGATGAGTCTGTTATGACATTGATGTCAGGGAATAGTTCTGATATTTATATTCCATATAGGAACCTAATGAACCTGACAGGGCAAAATAAAATATATAGCTTAGAAATTTATATGTCAGAAGAATCAGATGATACTACTTATATATCAGATGCCGTAGAGCAATATTTGGATACAATATTTAACCATAAAGATAACAGCTATATTTTAATTGTAATGGACAGCCTTTTAGATATGATGAAGAGTGTACAAGGCATGCTTACAACAGCATTGACAGCAATTGCGTCTATTGCGCTTTTAGTTGGTGGAATTGGCATTATGAATATGATGCTGGTATCTGTAACAGAGCGTACTGTAGAAATTGGGCTCCGTAAAGCACTTGGGGCAGAACCAAGGCTAATACAGGTTCAATTCTTAACAGAAGCAATTATGCTGTCAGTATTGGGTGGAATTTTGGGAGTAGTTGTTGGATTAACAATTTCCTTTATATGTGGGGCAGTAATGGATATTGCAGTACCTATATCATGGGGGGCGATTGCTTTAGGGGTTGGTTTTTCTGCGGCAGTTGGGATTATTTTTGGTTTTACCCCAGCAAAGAAAGCAAGTGAGTTAAATCCAATTGATGCGTTAAGAAGTATATAAATAAGCAGAGTGGGGACAATGGAAGAGAAGTAAGAAGGAGGATTATTATGAAGAATCATTTGGCAAAGAAACTTGGCGTTAGTGCATTAAGCGGGTTAATGCTTGTAAATACCATATTTCCAGCATATGCAGCAAAAGATGACGATGATGGGCCATATACTATTCCAAAAGTGCAGACTTATAGTACTAAGAGCACAGCTGAATATTCTGAAGCGCAGCTTAGTGATGGCGTAGTGGAGTATGGAGAAATTGATTTTCTAGTGCGCAATTATAATAATACAATTGTAAGTAACCGATATACCTATAGTAATATGCGTGATGCGTATGAAGAGGCAGAAGGCACGGGCGCATCTTCAAGCCCGTCAGGAGGTTATGCAAGTTCTGACAGGGAAATGGATAAGGCACTTGATGACTTAAATAAAGGAATTAGTTCCTATCGGAATAATATTAAAGAGTTAAATAATAAGTTAGATAGCATTACAAATGAGTCTGATAAGATTGCCATTAATAACCAGATAGCTGGGCTGCAAAATTCCATGGCTACTTTAGAGGTGCAAAAGGGATATATACAGAGTATCCAAGAGGTTAATACAACAATGAGCGATATGATGAGCTCTATGGCAAATGGTTCTGGCATGTCAGCAAGCGGGCTTCGTAATTATTACTTGCAATTTGCAGAGGCAGAGGCAACTATGGTAAAGGCGGCCCAAGGAATGTACCCAACTTATTATCAGTTAGTTTATAACTTAGAACAGCTCCAGGCAAATTTGGAGATGGCGGAAACAGCTTACCAAGGGACATTAGTACGGCAAGAGCTAGGGATGTGCACAGAAAATGATGTGGCAGATGCCCTTTATAATGTGACTAACTTAAAAAGCAGCATTTCTAATTTAGAAAACCAAATGGCTTCTTTAAAACAGGAGTTTTGTAAGTTAATTGGAAGGAATTTTAATGAAGATATTACCTTTGGTGCACTGCCAGAAGTAGATTATGAATATATAGCAAGTATTGATCTATATCAGGATATTGAAACAGCATTGGCAAATAATTATAGTGTAAATAGTAAGAAAAATACAATGAGTGATTATGGCCCTGGTACAAATTCAGCAACCCGGACTTCTGATAGGTATGCGTTAGATGCAGAGCGTGAAAATGTAAGAAGTGAAGTAAATAAGGCATATTTGGATATCCAGACGAAAAAAACAGAGTTAGATATGGCAAAAGAAAAATGTGCAAATGCAGAACGCCAAATGAAGAATTCAGAAGAGCAATATAATCTAGGCATGATATCAAAATTAGAATATGAGCAGAAGAAAGTTAGTTTTGTGGCAGAGGAAACCGCTTGTAAAACGGCAGAAAGTGCATTATTAGATGCAGTGAATACTTATAAGTGGATATTGATGGGGCTATAGGGGTGGAATAGTTTTTAATTGTCTTGCTCCTAACTGATGCGGGTGGATTAAAATAAATAAAGAACAGGAGGTGTTTTATCACCCCCTGTTTTTTTATGCGCAGACCCGTGCAGGGGAATATGCCGCAGAAGCGGCGCACGGGTTAGGATTGCACACGAATAGGGGAAAAGTAAAATATATGATGAATAAGCTGTATAGAATTTTTAAAATTTTTCTCGTTTTACATAAGTAGTATGCAGCAATTTATGCGCCCGCGGCTTCCCAGGGCCGTCAAAGAATTCATCATAAATTTGTTTTACAACAGGGCTGTTATGGGAAACACGTAAATTAGAACGTTTATCATAGTCATAAAGTGCCTTGGAACGCAATCCTTTTAAATCTGTAT
>ERZ808051.2288-NODE-2288-length-9970-cov-4.491661_pt1 | contig 9970 bp, 7 predicted proteins | sample MGYA00380199_ERZ808051 | MGnify/ENA primary metagenome ERZ808051 (study PRJEB31490, sample SAMN06133391) | mouse gut metagenome | isolation source: J11 | host: mice | place: China: Chengdu | collected 2015-05 ...
CCTGTGCCCGGCAAGGAGCAGAAGCACAACCAGCTGCTGATGACCCGTCCCGCTTTCGGCGGCAACACCATCGCCACCATTGCCTGCCCTGACTTCCGCCCCCAGATGGCTACCGTCCGTCCCGGCGTTATGCAGAAGAGAGACAGACAGGCCGGCGTAAAGGCAAATATCGAGGAGTTCAATCCCGGCTTCACCCCCAACCAGAACTATGTAGAGATTCTGGAGGTGGTAAAGGCCGTGTCCGAGACCGTGGACATCATGGATGCGAAGATTCTGGTATCCGGCGGCCGCGGAATGGGCAATGCCGAGAACTTCAAGATTCTGGAGGACCTGGCCGAGGTGATCGGCGGCACCGTGAGCTGCTCCCGTGCCGTGGTGGACGCAGGCTGGAAGCCCAAGGATCTCCAGGTGGGACAGACCGGCAAGACCGTTCGCCCCAATGTATACTTCGCTATCGGTATCTCCGGCGCCATCCAGCATCTGGCCGGCATGGAGGAATCCGATATCATCATCGCCATCAACAAGGACGAGACCGCGCCCATCTTCGATGTGGCTGACTATGGCATCGTAGGCGACCTGAACAAGATCGTGCCCGCACTGACCGAGAAGCTTCGCGCAGAGATGGCCAATAAGAACTAACACAGGCGGTTTCACTGATCTGCAAAAATATGACTCCCATGAGCCCCGGATTTTTCCCGGGTTCATGGGAGTTTTTCATCTGTCGCTTTGCCGGGATTGACAGTGCATCCGAATGGGAATATTGTATTTTTTCGCTTGTCATGCTAAAATTTATAGAGTATCTAACTAGGCAGGTGTATAGACATCCTGACAGGGAAAGTGACAACCGGGCAGGTTATTTTTTAGCCTTGCTATATGCCAGGCTATGGATGACAATTATCTTTCCTCCCATTCAGAGGCGGAGTTCCCGGAACTGCTGTCTGCGTCCGGAACTGCGGAGGGCGCAGGTGGGGCAAAAAAGCGCTGGAGGCATTTTGTGCGGAAAAAGGTGTGGAATGGAGTATACACGTTTTTATATTGAGATGAACTGGCAGGATGAGACATGGGAGGAGAACCTTGGATGTCCGAGAACTTTCTGTATGAAGACCATAAAGAAGTCAGAGTTCTTTGCGTGTAATAGGCAACAGAAATTGCACATGGTTTGGTACAATAAAGGAACGAAAAGAATAAGGGGGCATTTTGATGACTATCTACGAAAAAGCGGATGAATTGATCTATAAAAGCGGTTTATTAAGTTTTTTGAACAAATATGGTGATACATTTATTGTTGGAAGTTATCGAACAAAAATGATGACATGGAATGATTTGGACTTTTATATTGATAACTCGAAAATTCATCTTTCCCAATACTATAATCTGGTCGGAAATGTTCTTAATAAAATGAAGCCATCTCACTTTGATGGTCTATTTAACATTGAAAAGAACTTAATGTTCATTGGGTTTGAGACAAATATAAATGGGGAACGTTGGAATGTCGATATATGGATGAAAAACCGTGAAGAAATTGAGGCATCACTCTTATCTGAAGACAAGCTAGTGCGCCTGGTTGAAGAAAAACCAGAATGTAAAAAAGTAATTTTAGAAATAAAGCAAGAATTGACAAGGCTTCAGCTTTATGGCTTCGATAAAAAGCAAAATCATTATCATAGCAATGAAATTTACGATGCTGTACTTTTTAACAATGTTCTTTCCATAGAACAATTTTTCCTTTTTATGCATCATGCCGGATGAAAAGACAGCGTATTTATACAGGATGTCAGATTCGAATTAGAAAGAAAAGGGAATGCAGTAAATGAAGAAAAGAATGTTTTTATTGATAACAGCTGTCTTGCTGACCATATTGACTGCCTGTGGCATGAATCCGAGTCATGAAGGATCCGGAGTCGAAGTAGAGAATGAAAGGCCGGAATCTGAAACAGGGGTAAACGGAACGGAATCCGGAACAAGGGAGAGTGCCGAAAATGCAGAATCTGCAGAGCATGAATATGAATTAATGTCAATAACCTATAGCGAACCCGTAGAGGGGTTTTCATTCCGGAGAAATATGGAGAAAACACAGACGGACTATGCCTCCTATTATTTTGAACCATCCGTCAGCAGGCAGGAGAGGGATGCCTGCATTGAAATTACGGACAGCGTGATCTCCTGCATTGACGCGCCACAGCCGCATCTTGAGGTGGTGGTATTAAAGCAGGAATCATATGACGGCGTTTCCGTTTCCGGCAACCGTCTGTATCTTTCTCTCCGGCCGTGGAATTGCGTGGACTATGTTGCAAAGGTGCTGCTGGCAGGATACGGCGAGTGGGGAAATTATGGGCTGGCATATGGATATGCGGATTATCTGTGCAAAAAGGCAGGACTGGACAAAGGGGAAAGCGGTTCGGAGGGACAGGAGGCGGATGGTCTCCTGCAGGTGAGCGCTTCGGAACGGTACGACCTGAACCTGCTTTGTTTTGATGAGAAATTCGTTTCGGCGGAGGATGTAAAAGCGTCAAAGCACAATGCCTGTCTCTTTGTGGAGGATTACCTGTCATCCCATTCGGAACAGGAGTTCCTGGAATTGCTGGCTGCATCGGGAACTGTGGAGGGCGTAGTTCAGGCAAAGGAAGCATTGGAGGCGTTTTATGCAAAAAAGGGCGTGGAATGCAGCCTGACAGAGATTCGGTATCAGCTTGGAGGAGTGGCATTTGATTTTGGGGCGGCCTGTGAGTATGCACACTTTTATATTGAAAAGGATTGGCAGGATGAGGCTTGGGCGTGGAATCCTATGGTGTCAGAGAACTTCCTGCATGAAGATTATGGACAAGTCAGAGAGTTCTTTGAGTGCAACAGGCAGCAAATGCGGCAATATCAGGAATTATTTGGCTTTGACAGCTATAATAATGATCTTCCCATTGCATTTACGAATAGCAGGGTGCTCGTGGGAAGACTAACCAGCATTTACCTTGGTGACCATCAGATACGCTTGAAAGTTGTGAGCTCGCTGATGCACGAGTATATTCATTCTGTGATGAATGGACGCTTTGACGAGTGGGATACTTTATGGAAGACAGAGGGATTTGCCAGATACTTTTCTTATAAATATGATGCATATGCCTATGACTTCCTTAATAACTACTGGAATGATGAGTCGATCATATGGGTTCAGGAATATATTGATTTCCTTGGAAGACCCATAGACGTGCGGACGGATGTTCCTGAACTTTGGGATATATTAGTGCACGGTTATGGGTATACGGATCCCAATTCCGGTTATGAGTCAGGCGCTTCCTTTATTGGCTATCTGGTAGATCAATATGGAGAACAGGCAGTCATTTCTTATGTATGCTCTGACAGTGAGTACAATGAGGAATGGGAGAAAACTTATGATGAGTTGGTGCAGGACTGGAATCAATATATTGAAGAGAATTATTCACAGTACAGTATGAACTCTATGCAGTGGCAATAGGGAAAAGAGGGAGCCTTTGCAGCCTATCATTCAGCCACGCCGTATGAGAGTATGATTTTTTGGCTCCCTGTCTTGCATATCTCAAGCCAAATTGATATAATGCAAATGGTTCTGCTCATTTCTGACGGATTGACATAAGTTATGACACGTCTGTCACATATTTATGACATGATACATGATCGGGAAGTACAGGAAGGGCAAAGCTTTCGACAAAAAGTGACACGGCTGACTTATCCTGCGGGAAACTTTTGTCAGAATTTATGGATTTTGGGCGACTGCTTAAGTCAATTTATCGGCAGAGGATGTCAGGGCAGGAGCCGGCTATGAGGGCCGCCTCCCGGGCAGGAGCCGCCGATTCACGGTCTGCAGAAAGGCATGGTGGGGAAGCATGAAACGATATGTCAGTCTGGAAGAGATTTCTGACGGGCGTCTGTACGGCGGCAATGATATGGTAAAGGCGGACTGCCACGGCTGTAAGGACTGCCATGAATGCTGTACCGGCATGGGCGGCTCAGTGATTCTGGACCCGCTGGATATGTACCGTCTGGAGCAGGGGGTAGGTGAAGGGCTGGAGGCGCTGCTGGTGAAAGGGAAACTGGAGCTGGGAGTGACCGGGGGAGTCGTTCTGCCCGGTATGAGGATGGCAGGGGAGGAGGAGCGCTGCGCTTTTTTGGACGAGAGCGGACGCTGCAGCATCCACCCCTGGCGTCCGGGGGTGTGCCGGCTGTTTCCCCTGGGACGGATTTACGAGAATGGCGATTTCAAATATTTTCTCCAGATCGGAGAATGCCGGGAGAAAGGCCGCACCAAGGTCAAGGTGTCAAAGTGGATCGACACGCCCGACCAGGCCAGAAACCATGCTTTCATCTGCCGCTGGCATGATATCATAAGCGTATTGGAAGAAAAGGTGATGGGAGCAGAGGATCTCGAGGAGTGCAAGCGTCTGAATACTTTGCTGCTGGAGACCTTTTATATGGACAGATATGAAACGGACCGGGATTTTTACGAACAGTTTGACGAGCGGCTTGCCCGTCTGAAAACAGAAAGCGTTTTTCACTTGGAACCGGAGAGGCCGGAACCCGAAAGGACGGAATAAGAAAGGAAATCTTTGAGATAGATGGAGACGGAAGAAGAGCGTCAGGCCCGCCGCAGGGCGCGCCTGGAACAGATGAAGAAAGAAAAGCGCAGACGTGAGCTTTTATATAAATGGGGCATTCCGGTGGCGGCAGGACTGGCTGTCATGATCGGCATCGGCATCGGAATCGGCGCCGCGGCCCTGTCCCACAAGGACAGCGGACAGGTAGAAGCCCCGAATGAGAGTCAGAGCCCGGAGGAAAGCCGGGAGAGCGGGGACAGGGCGGAGGAGATTCCGGAGAGATTCGAGATCGGAGACAATGCAGCTGTGCAGCCAGACGTCCGGGAGGAAGATCCGGCACCGGATGTGGGACCGTTTCTGACGCTGGCTCCTCTGGGAGGCGTGACCTGGGAGCAGAGCGCGGTATTTTGCCTGACAGACGGCACGAAAGACTTTACAGAGACCAATCTAAGCAAATACGGAATCTTTATCGATGTCCAGACCGGGGAGATCCTTGCCCAGAGAGAGGCTTACACACGGATGAATCCTGCCTCCATGACCAAAATGCTGACAATCCTGGTGGCGGCCGAACATCTGACGGCGGAGGATCTGGACCAAACAGCTCCCATTACCATAGATATCACGGACTACAGCTTTGCCAATGAATGCAGCAATACCGGCTATGCCCTGGATGAGAGAGTGACGGTCAGGGACATGTTCTACGGCACGATTCTGCCCTCCGGCGCGGATTCCGCGGTGGCGCTGGCTATATATGTGGCAGGTTCCCACGAGGCGTTCGTGGATATGATGAACGAGAAGCTGGCGCAGATGGGATTGGGAGAGACCTCCCATATGACCAATTGCGTGGGTGTCTATGACGAGGCGCATTATTCCACTGCATATGACATGGCTGTCATTTTAAAGGCAGCGGTGGACAATCCTTTCTGCAGGGATGTGATGGCGGCCCACACATACAACACATCCATGACGCCGGAGCATCCGGAGGGGCTGCTGATTTCCAACTGGTTTCTGCGCCGGATCGAGGATAAGGACACCCATGGGGAAGTGCTGTGCGCCAAGACAGGGTATGTAGACCAGTCCGGCAGCTGTGCCGCCAGCCTGGGGCTGGACAGAGACGGCAAGGAATATCTGTGCGTGACCGCAGGCTCCTCCAGCACCTGGACCTGCATTTACGACCAGGTAGAGCTGTACCAGACATTCCTGCCGGAAATCGAAGACAAACAAGAGGGAGACACCTAGAAAGTCTTCAGGCCTTCCCGGAAAGCAACGCCTGTAGGGGTGGCCGCAAGGCCGCCCTTTCCTGTCTCCCGCAGATCCTCGGGGAGCATTTTCCCCACGCTTCGCATGGCATCGAACACTTCGTCCGGGGGAATCTTGCTGCGGATGCCTGCATTTGCCAGGTCCGCGGAAGTCAGGGCGTTCACTGCGCCGATGACATTGCGCTTGACGCAGGGCACTTCCACCAGCCCTGCCACAGGGTCGCAGGCAAGGCCCAGTAGGTTTTTCATAGCCAGGGCGGCGGCGTGGGCGATAGCCTCGCCGTCTCCTCCCAGCAGAAAAGCCACGCCGCCCGCGGCCATGGCGGAGGCGGCTCCGATCTCTGCCTGACATCCGCCCGCGGCCCCAGACACGGATGCGCGCTGGGCGATGATGCCGCCGATGCCTGCGCTGACATAGAGCGCTTTTACCATCTCATCGGCAGGATATTCTTTCTCCTCCTCCAGAGAGAGGAACACGGCCGGAAGCACCCCGCAGGATCCGGCGGTAGGAGCGGCCACAATACGCCGCATACAGGCGTTGGATTCTCCCATTTTCACGGCTTTCTCCATGACCAGCCCCAGGAAAGGACCGCACAGCAGGCCTCTGCCTCTGCGGGCCTCGGCCAGCTTCTCGCCGTCCCCGCCCACCAGGCCGCTGGCGGAAGACAGGGCCGGGTCGTAGGACCTGTCGGCTTCCCGCATGGCCTGATACATGGTCTCCATGCGTTTGAAAGCCTCCTCCTCGCCGATCTCCATTTCCCTGCAGTCATTGTCTCTTACGATTTCCCAGAATTTCTTTCCGGTCTCTTTCTCTATGTCCATGATTTCCTGGAATGATTGATACATAATTTTTCTCCTATCTGTGAGTCTCGTACATGCTGGCCGGGGAACCCGGTAAATGCTCCGGGAAATTCGCCGCCGCCCGGCTCAGGCCCGCTCCGCCAGCCCCAGGTAAGTCACTTTCAGAATGCCCTCCAGATGGGACAGCCAGCGGATGGCTTCCGCGGGAACCTCCTGATCGCATTCCAGCACGATGACCGCATGCCCTCCCTTGGAGGAGCGGTACAGCTGCATGGTGGCGATATTGATGGACTTGTGGCTGAGCATGGATGTGATCTCCGTCACATGACCGGGCTGGTCTAAATTGTTTACCACCAGGGTGGGATAATCCCCGGAGAAATTGGCGGGCAGTCCGTCGATCTGTGTGACCCGGATGGCGCCGCCGCCCACGGAGGCTGCCACGATCTCTATTTTTTTCCCCTCATCGCCGCTTAGGAGGAGCTTCACCGAGTTGGGATGCACGTCGCCTAAGTCAATGCCTGACAGACGGTATTCCATCCCGGCCTCCCCGGCATAGCGGAAAGCATCCGGGATCCTGGAATCATCCACGGGAAAGCCCAGCAGTCCTGCCACCAGCGCCCGGTCTGTGCCATGCCCCTTTCCGGTGGCAAGGAAAGAGCCGTGGAAGAAGATGTCCGCTTTCCGGATGGGCGCTCCCAGCAGCTTTCGCGAAATATTCCCGATTTTGACAGCTCCCGCCGTGTGAGAGCTGGATGGGCCGACCATGACGGGGCCGATGATATCGAATGAATTCATATAGTCTGACTCCTTTGTCTGGGTGATGCCCCCAGTTGGTTTTCAATTTTTACTATATATTAGTTTTCTTTAAAAAGCAATAGATGAGACAAAATTAAAAATATGCGTTATAATAGTCTGGATATGTCGCCTTGCCTTTCTCCGGGAGAGGCGGGGACATATACAAAACGAAAAGAGAGGACAGGAAATGGAACGCAAATTATGGTATGCGAAAGAGGCCGGGACATGGGAAGAAGCACTGCCTTTGGGAAACGGGAGGATGGGAGCCATGGTCTTCGGAGGGGTATTTCGGGACAGGTTCCAGATCAATGAGGATACGCTCTGGACAGGGTGTCCCGGAAAGTGCACCACAGAGCACAGCATGGAAGAGCTTGCGGATATCCGCCGCCTGCTGAAAGAGAGGAAGTATGACGAAGCCCACAGAGCTCTTTCGGAGACGATGGCGGACGTCAACTCACAGATGTATGTGCCTTATGGAAGTATTTTCATCGACATGATCCAGGAAAAAACCAAATGCGAGATAACGGATTACCGCCGGGAGCTGGATCTGGAAAGCGGCATAGCCCGGACGGCTTTTCTGTACAATGGCGAGCGGATCGAAAAGGAGGCGTTTGTCTCACTGGCGGATGATGTTCTTGTAGTGCATATCAAGTGCCAGAAAGGGAAGCAGTTCCACATTTATCAGGCGGTGACTCTGGAAAACAGCGTCAGAGAAAGCGGCGGAGCCATAGAGACCCAGGGGAGATGCCCCACGGACCGGAACAATGTATATACGGACGAAGAGAGCGTGCGTTTCTGCTCCCTTATGAAAGCACTGCCCGGAGACTGCGGACAGCTTGCGCCGGGAGGAAATTCCGTCATGGCTTCCGGGGTGTCGGAGATTACGATTCTCTTCTCCCTGAAGACCAGCTTCAACGGATATGATAAAATGCCCGTATCCCAGGGACGCGAATATGTGAACGCATGCCGGACAGCGCTGGAGGCTGCGTCAGCTTACGGATATGAAGCGCTGAAGCAGAGGCATACGGAAGCCTACGGAAAGTATTACAACCGTGTCTCACTTTGGATCGACGGAGAGGATTACAGCGCGCTTCCCACGGACGAGAGGATTCGGAATGCGGGAGCCGGAACCGTGGACAACGGTCTGGTCAGCCTCCTGTTTGACTACGGGAGATACCTTACCATATGCGCCTCCCAGCCCGGGACCCAGCCCATGAATCTTCAGGGGATCTGGAACGAAAGGCCGATCCCGCCCTGGGCGAGCAACTACACCATGAATATCAATACCCAGATGAACTACTGGCCGGTTGAGACCTGCGATCTGCCCGAATGCCACATGCCTCTGATGGTGATGTTAAAAGAACTGGCAGAGAAAGGCAATCATTACGGACTGCGCGGATGGGCCAGCTGGCACAACAGCGACCTGTGGCGGTTTAATTACGAGGCCACGAAGAATCCCATCTGGGGATTCTGGCAGATGGGCGGCTTCTGGACCGCAAGGCATATATGGGAGCATTATCTGCACACCAGAGATCAGGCGTTTCTGCGGGAGTATTATCCGGTACTGACAGGGGCGGCCGATTTTCTGGAGGACTGGATGGTGGAGGACGAGGAGGGACATCTGACCACGAGTCCGTCTACATCCCCGGAAAACGAATTTATCTGGAACGGCAGCAGATGCTCGGTCTGCGAGGGAAGCGCCATGGATCTGTCCATTATCTATGACCTGTTGGACAAGACGGTAAAGGCCGGACAGATACTGGGGGAGGACACGAAGCATTATCTGGAGCTTTTGGGCAGGATCAGACCCGTAACCACAGGGGAGGACGGACGCATTTTAGAGTGGGGCTGCGCTCTTGAGGAGCGTGAGCCGGGACACCGCCATATCTCCCATCTCTACGGCTTCTTCCCGTCCGATATCTGGGCGGACGCAGGGATGGACGAGGCGGTGAGAAAGACCCTGCAGGGGAGACTCGACAACGGCGGAGGCGGCACCGGATGGTCCAATGCCTGGATCGCCAATGTCCACGCCAGGCTGAGGAACCCGGAGGGCGTCATGCACCATATCCGCCATATGTTCGCCGCGTCCATATACCCGAACATGATGGACGCTCATCCGCCTTTCCAGATCGACGGCAACTTCGGAATCCTGTCCGCCATCTGCGAGGCCCTGATGCAGAGCCATACCGGCGAGATACAGCTTCTCCCGGCGCTTCCCGAAGAGTGGAAGAGCGGCGAAGTGCGGGGTTTTGTCACCAGAGGCGGGGAGAAGATCAGCTTCCGGTGGAAAGACCATAAGGCAGAGCGCATCCACTGATACATTGGCATGTATATGCGCCGGCATCATCTTTTACGGATGCCGGCGCATTTTTGGACTTATTTCACAGACCTTACACAGACCCTGTCCGTTCTCCGAACATGGTCTATGAGCCGGGCGAACAGGAGCGGAGAGTAGTTTCCGCCCTTTAGTCAATGCCAGGGTTGTTTCACGAAGAAAAAATCAACGTAGGAAAAAGGCCGTTATGCCGAGAGTTATGGATGCTATACAAATAT
>ERZ808051.2289-NODE-2289-length-9949-cov-4.471637_pt1 | contig 9949 bp, 7 predicted proteins | sample MGYA00380199_ERZ808051 | MGnify/ENA primary metagenome ERZ808051 (study PRJEB31490, sample SAMN06133391) | mouse gut metagenome | isolation source: J11 | host: mice | place: China: Chengdu | collected 2015-05 ...
TCCTTTTTATCAAGACCTGCCGCCATTTCCTACGGCTGCATCCTTGGGAAAAGGCGCCTGATGTGGAAGGCCTGATACGGAAGCACACGCTTCCTATCAGGCCTGACAGGAACTTTCCTGTATTCAGACTGCTTATTCGATTTTTAAGTAACCATGCAAAAAACCTCGCAATCAATTTCTGTGAGGTTTTTCTTTATCGGCTAGGCCATGAATTGTAACTGGGTCAGACGGTTCCGTTGCCGTGGGAAAAATATCTGATTGTGAAATCGGGCAAGTGAGAGTATAATGAACACAGAAAATGCAGACGGGAAAGGAACCGAGCCAATGCAGATACATAAAAATCCCGGGGCGGGAGCTTTTCCGGAGCCTCCCATGAGATCTCGGCAGCAGATGCATGACATCATTTTGGGTTTTGCAAAGTCGGAGGAACGGATTCGTCTGGTGACCTTGGAAGGCTCCAGAACCAACCGAAATATCCCTGCCGATGAGTTCCAGGATTATGATATTACCTTTTTTGTCACGGACATGGATGCTTTCACGGCGGACGACGGTTGGCTCGACGTGTTTGGGGAGAGGCTGATTCTGCAGAAGCCGGAGGACATGGAACTGTTTCCCGCCGAGGAGAGAGGGTATTCTTACCTGATGCTGTTTGCGGACGGCGTGAAAGTCGACCTGACCCTGCTGCCTCTGGAGCTGTTGGAGGAATATTTTACCTGGGATAAACTGGTGGAGCTGCTCTTGGACAAGGACGGCCGGGTACAAAAGCCGCCTGTGCCCACAGACATTGATTACCGTCTGCAGCGCCCCACGGCCCGAATGTTCGATGACTGCTGCAACGAATTCTGGAACACGGTTCCCTATGTGGTAAAGGGCCTGTGCCGCAGGGAGATCCTATTTGCCATAGATCATCTGAACGATGTGGTGCGGAAAGAATTGCTGCGGATGATTTCCTGGATGGCCGGAGCAGAACGGGGATTTGGTTTCAGCCCGGGCAAAAATTACAAATTTCTGGAGCAGTATGTGTCCGGGGAACTGTGGCAGAGGCTGCTTTCCACCTACAGAATGGATTCCTATGGGGATATGTGGACTGCGCTGACGGGCTGTATGAAACTATTTCGAGAAGTTTCGAAGAGAACAGCCCGCCTGCTGGGATATCCGTATCCGGACTATGACGACAAGATCAGCGGTTATGTGGAGCGGCAGAAAAAGAGAAACTTGGCAACCGATTTAGGGAATGAGAGATGATTCTGTTAATTTTTGGCGTGACGAATGTGGGCAAAACAGTTACAGGAGAAATCCTGGCAAAGAAACTAAAATATCCTTTTTTTGATCTGGACGACGAGATCAGGAGGAAATTTCATACCACATTGGAGGAATTTATGAAAAAGAATCCCTGGCCCTATGAGAGAGCCAAAGTTAAGGGCAAGGTGTTAAGGGAAGTAATCGATAACAATGGGGACAACATGGTAATTGCGGTGAGTCCGATTTATTATGCCCGAAATTTTAATTATCTTTTGCAGAGGGAAAATGTCATTGCCGTAGAGCTTCAGGATACGAAAGAGCATATTTTCGAAAGACTGGTTTTTTCCGATGAGAATGATCAGGTATATGAGGACAATGAATATAAGGAAACCCACAGAGACCATTATTTAAGAGAAATCCGGGAAGATATTCAGTATGTTAAGGCAACGTTTAGCAAGATTCAGTGGAAGTACTTTGTGGATAATAAATCACCGGAGCAGGCCGCGGAGGAGATCGCACAGTTGTTTCCTGAGAAAATCCGGGAAAAGCGTGCCTCCGGCATAGAGTATACACAGCAGGAATGAGCAGAACACCATGAACGGGCTTACATCAATTGAAAAAGGAACGAAACGATAAATATGCAGATCAATCGCGAGGATATGTTGGAGCTTACCAGAAGAATGACCGTGGCCAGAAACTGCTTCGGCAGAATAGCAGGAGCCTATATGGATGAGGAAGGCTTTGTGGACGGCACATTCAATACGCATTTTCAGAAGCTGTCAGGCGCGGATAAGGCAAAGCATCTAAAGCTGGCAAAGGCCGTGCTTTTTGCGGATACAAACCGGGCTCTGAAAAATTACCGCTTTGGGCCGGAAAGCAGGCGTCCGGGGAGCATCTGGCAGCTGCTCATGGCGCTTCGGGAGTGCGAACTGAAGAATGACGCTCTGCTGCTGTCCCTGTATGAATATATAGGAGAGCGGTACCGGCCAGGCTTTTCCTATGGCATTTATATTTTTCACGGGAATTACGACGTGCCCCTGAAAGGAAGCGATAAGGTGCAGCAGCGGGAGTCGGAAGAGGTATACAATTTCCTGATCTGCGCCATCTGCCCTGTAACAGGGGATTATGAAGCAGGGGAGCCTAAAGCGGGCTTCCTGTTTCCGGAATTCCGGGACAGAACCGGGGAGACGGAGGGCATCAATCTGTTTTCCGCAGAGGAGCGGCATGAATGGATGGCAAAGATGCTCTTGTAACCGGATTTAGCCTACGCGAAGTATCGTATGACACTTCAGGAAGTATTCGGCAACTTCATCCTGTCAAGGCAGCTTGCCGATTTGTCCCAGAGGACCGTAACTGCCCATAGGGATTTCATTTCCCCTTTCATGTCCTTTGTGGTCCGGCCAGTCCGTTTCCGGACGTCCGCCAGGGAGATGTCCATGATTTTTTCTCCCCCCGGGCACAAAAAAAGAACCGTCCCCAAGGCTCATATGTCCTCAAAAACAGTCCTTACAATGCGCCATCAGGGGCTCGAACCCTGGACACCCTGATTAAGAGTCAGGTGCTCTACCAACTGAGCTAATGGCGCATTTCTTATGTGCCGCATTGCTTTGCGGTGTCTCTCACAAGAACAAAATAAATTATATATGATTACGTCCATAAATGCAAGTGTTTTTTGCAAATTTTTTAAATTTTTTTTAAATATTTTTTCAAAGCAAAATCAGTACGAAATTTTCCCTTTCAAGGCTGAGAGAAACTGCTCCGATCAGACTTATTTGGCTTATTCCAAATCACCAGGCCTTTTGTCGCTCTCCGGCCCCCGCAGCTGCCTCCGAAGCAGCGGCACCTCAAACGCCAGCATCACAGCCCACCCCGCGAAGTTGGCCCAGGCCAAACTCACGAACCCAAGGGAAAACACCATCAGCAGCACCCACACCGCCGCCACCCGTCCCAGCATGTTCATGAACGTGCTGTACAGCGTGACTTTCAGATCCCCCATCCCCCGGAAGAACCCCTGTATCCCGTTGGTAAACCCCGGCAGCAAGTACATCACCGCGATCCTTTGCAGATAGGACACGCCCAGCGAGACCACCTGCGCATCCTCCGCCCCGGTGAACAGTTCCATGATCGCAGGCGCCCCAAGCAGGATCACAAGGCAGATGCCCACGGAATAGGCCGCCTCGATCCCGATCCCGATCCGAAATCCCCGTCTGATCCTCTCCCGATGCCCGGCCCCCTTGTTCTGGGCAATGAAAGTGGTCATGGCATGGCCGATGTTCTGCTGGGGCGTATAGGCGAAGTCGTCCACCCGGTTCACGGCGGTAAAGGCAGCCATGACGCTGACCCCCTGGGTGTTCACCATGGCCTGTATGATCGCTTTCCCCACCTGCAGGCAAACCTGCTGCAGGGCGCTGGTGCTGCCGTAGGACACCGTCTGTCCCAGAAGCTTTCTGTCGAAGACAAGCCAGCCTTTCCCCAGTTTCAAAAGGGGCACCTTTCGATTGATATATATGCCGCAGAGCAGACAGCAGACCGCCTCGCTGGCCACTGTGGAAACCGCGCTGCCCAGCACCCCCAGCCCCAATGCCGCCACCAGCAGCAGATCGCCGAAGACATTCAGCACCGCGCTGATCATCAGGAAATACAGCGGGGTCCTGCTGTCCCCCAGAGCCCGCAGGGTATTGGCCAGGAAATTATAGATAAAGGTGAACAGGATGCCCAGAAAGACTATCCGCAGATATGTCCCCGCCTCCCCCATCACCTCCTCCGGCACCCGGATTAGCCCAAGCAGCGGCTCCGCCAGCAGGACGGTCAGCAGAGAGAACGCCAGCGAAAAGCCGCAGCCTGCCAGAAACGTGGTGCTGATCTGACGGGACAGCAGCGCGTAATCCCTGGAGCCGTACTGGGAGCTCATCAGGATGCTTGCCCCCATGCACAGGCCGCTGATAAATAAAAGCGCAATGTTCATCAGGGGCGCGGCGGTCCCTACCGCAGCCAGAGCCTCCTCCCCCACATATCGTCCCACAATGACGGAATCCGCCGCATTGTAGGTCAGCTGAAACAGGTTGCCCAGCACCAGCGGCAATGTGAACGCCGCCAGCGGAAGCGCGATTTTTCCCTCTGTCATGTCCCTCTTCTGTACCATATGGCCTCTGCCCCCTTGCAGCCTTTCTTCCCCGCCGCCTAAATCCCTTTTTCCCCATAACGAAAGCCAATGTATATGAAATCACATACATTGGCCTGTGCGCAAATCCTTTTCTCGCGATTATCTCCGCAGCTTCTTCAGCGCCTTTTCGGCAATCAGGCACTCTCCGTGCTCCTCCAACTGTGCGGTCTGGCCGGGCTCGGCCGCATAGAGGCTTGCGAACTCCATGGCCTGTATACAAGCCCTGCTGTAGCGCTCATAGGAAGCGCGGCCCTTTAACAGATACAGGAAATAGAGTCCGTCCATCACGTACACCCTGCTTTCCACCTGCAGATTGGAGGGCAGCATGGAAGCGAACTCGATGATTCTGCCCAGTTCCGCAAAGGCGAACACGGCAAAACCGGGCCGGCTCTCCTGCTGTTCCCTGCCTCTCTTGGTCCCCTCTGCCGCATTCTGGTTCTTGTCTTTCGCCGCAGCATCGGCGCTCTCCTCCCCGGAGTCAGCGCTCCCGGCTCCGATCTTCTCCCGGGTTCTCTGTAGAATCCGCTTCATCTCCCTGAGACACTCTATGAACTGGTCGCTCTCCTTAATCTCCGGATCCCTGTCCGAAAAGGTCAGAATCAGTCCCTGGTCCGGCAGCATCATAATCTGCAAATCAAAGGCGAACTTAGGCGGCTTGTATCCTACCTCCTCCGCAGCCTGCTCGATGATCTCCTGTACGACTTCCCTGGCCTTGTCGCTGCGCATAACGAAGTCTTTATAATCAATCTCATATTCTTCCAATTCCTCATTGGATAGGAAGCACTTTACCGTCTTTTCATCTACTCGTTCAATTCTCATATCATCATCCTCATAAAAATGCACCTACCACATAACCACATTCCTATGATATCATGATATTCAAAATTTTTCAATTATATAAGTTTTCCATTCTGCGCATTATTTTATACCCTTTTTTATACAATTTTTCCGGCCCGTCTACATCTCCAGGCCATAGCCGCTGACTTTCCAGCCGTCCTGCTCTTTCACAGCGGATATGCTCAGGTTCTCCAGATAGTCCGCCCGGGCCCCGGGCCGGAACTCAGCCCAGATTTCCACAGTATCCCCCACTTCCGTCTCCCCTATATCCAGCCCTTTCAGGGTCACAAGCTCCACCTCCGCCGCCGCATGGCCGTCCTGCCCATCCGGAAATGTCTCCACGTCCCCTGCGTAATCCGCTGCCAGATATTGTGCAAGTTCTGCCGTCTCTCCCGTCAGATAAGCCTCCCAGAAAGCCAAAGCCATCCTCTCCAGCTGCCACCTGTCCGACGAAAGACTCGGTTTTTCCTCCGACAGCACGATGAAGTTTGCTGCGATGGCAGACAGGACAATGCCAAAACCCTCCTCGTATTCCGGTTCTGCCGGATAGACATAGTGGAACGTCATAATTCCGTCTCCGCTTCCGCCCAGCCTGGCGGTCAGAAGCATGCCGTCATATTCTTTTGTCAGGATGCCGTCCTGTTCTGTCCGGGCATAACCCTCCGCCTCCAGGATTTCCCGGACCTGTTCCCCTGTATTCCCTCTGTAATCCGTCACCCAGAACCGTACCCGCTCATTGAGTTCATACATCCATCCATTGGATTCGTCCGTTTTCCACCCCTCCTCGGGAATCAGCAGACAGAACCCCTCCCCCCTGTACAGATATGCCGGCTCCTCCTGGAGAATGCCCTCCTGCATATAGCTGATCCTGCCGCCGTCAGCCCCTGTTGCGCTCTCTTCGGCTGCGGACCGGTCCTCCATGACTTCACTTTCCCCGGGCGCTCCCAAATCCACTGCCGTCATATCTTGATCCCCGTTTGCCTCCTGGGACTCTCTCAGGGGCGGATCCATGGGCAGTCCGTCCCCGGCATCGCCGTCGGGCTCTGCGCCCCAGGCACCGTCCGGGCCCTGCGCCGGATCCTCTGTGGCTTTCGCCGTCTCTGCAGAGGTGGCGAACACCAGCGCCATACTTGCCACCAGCATCAGCGATGCCATAACGGCCACATTTTTTATTTTCTTATATTTCATGATCAGGCTGACTCTCTCTTCGATGGCATTTTTGCTGAACCCGTTGTACAGAGGCAGCAGCACGCGCTTTTCCTCCTCCATCCCGATCAGCGTCATGGCGTATCCCGCCCTGGCCTCCTCGCCGAAACGGCGCAGAACGCCCTCGTCGCAGGCAAGCTCGATATCCCGGTTCGTCAGCCCGCACATGATCCACACCAGCGGGTTGAACCAGTGGATGCATAAAGCTGCCACCATAGCCAGCTTCAGCACCGCGTCACAATGGCGAATGTGCACAAATTCATGCTGGAGAATATACTTCAGTTCACGCCCGCTGTCCTCCAGCGCCCTGCGTGGAAGCAGGATCACGGGACGCAGGCATCCATAAGTCAGCGGCGCCAGAATTGCGTCCGACTGTCTGACCGAAATCCTCCTGGTCAGCCCCTTTCTCCCTCCCCGGCAATCATCCAGCCACTGCAGCACCTGCCCGTCCTCCACGGGCAGGGCCTCGCGAAATCTCCTCAGACTGCGAAAGTATGCCGCCGCGAAGAACACCGTCAGGACCACAGCTCCGGCGCACCAGATTGCAGGCAGTATCGGCATCCCGCCCCCTTTGTCCGCAGGCGCCCCAGGCTGTCCCAGCGCCAGTTCCTGTACCATGGTCCATGCAGGCGGATTTCCCGTGAACGTCACACCCTCCCACATCTCTCCCGCATACTGGTCCGACACGCTCCTGCTCTGGGCTGTCTGCAGAAAAGTGTACAGGCTGAACACGGAGGAGAACGAAAAAGGCACCAACAGCCGGACCAGCACCAGGCTCCAAAGGACGGTCAATGTCCTCTTGGGCAGTTTATCCAGCCACAATATCCGCACCGCAACGATGACCAGTATCATCACAGCCCCACAAAAGCTTCGTTGAATCAGTCCCACAGTCATCCCCTATTTTCCCTCCTCCACAATTCTCTTTAATTTGCCAATCTGCTCCTTGGAAAGCGCCTTTCTGCTCAGCAGGGATGCAAAAAGCATATCCGCCGATCCGTCATAGATTCTGTCGATCAGTTCATCCGTCTCCGAGGCCTGCACCTGTTCCTTGGAAACCAGCGCGCGGCACAGGAAATTCGGTTCCACGCGCTCAATGGCTCCTTTTTTAATGCATTTCTTGATCACGGTATATGTGGTGTTTATATTCCAGCCCACTTCGTCTTTCAGGATATCCGAGACATGCTTTGCCGTGGAATCTCCCTCCCTCCAAAGTACAGACATGACTTTCAGTTCCGAGTCAAATAATTTCATGTCCGATCCGCATCCTTTCCCGATCCGATTTCCTAGCTGTTTTCCTATCTCCGCTCTACGCGGTCCAGCGGAAAATCCGTCGTTGCTTCAGGTTCCCCGATACTACTGCAATAGTTTTATATTTTCATACTATCACAATCGTAAGACCCTGTCAATACTATTGCAGTAGTTTTTCCGTTTTTGCGGATTTCACCTTACCGTTCACGGGCAGCTCCGCCTGGTGTCTTCGCGGGCATTACCCTCGGCCCATAGGCCGCGGCTCTTTCAGACCCGCAGCCGCATCCGGCTCAGCACCGCCAGAATCTCATATTTCCTGGGCATATCCATCCATCTGGAGCACTCAGAAAAGAAAGTGGAATAGGCATCCTCCAGCCCTGCCTCCCCGATTTCCTCCAAAAGCCGCTCCACTTCCCGTTCTCTGCAGATCCATCGGGCCGTGTCCCCCGGCGTCTGTCCCTGGGCCTGAAAGGTCCGGAAGCGTTCCAGCGGGTTTAGCCGATTGATCAGCTTCCTCACCAAAAAGGCAATGGCATTCAGCTGGGGAATGGTGGCGATGTCGTGGAGCATGCGGATATCGATCTGTTCCTCCCCCAGAATCAGAAATCCCAGGTCAGACACTTTCAGTATCTCGGTAGCGGAGTCCTCCGGCCGGGTGCTCAGGCGGGACGCATCGATTTCGTCCCGGAAGCTGAAGTCAGCCGGCTCCAGCGCCTGACGCTCCTTTGTTACTGTTTCGCTGCCGCACCGCTCCTCGGGTTTGATCGGGTCTTCGCTCCGAAAGCCATCTGCCGCTCCCAGTGTCCGGGGCTTGTCCGGATCCGGCCCGAGCCTTTCCTGCAGCGCTTTCGCCTCGGCGGTCACCTCACCTATGCCGTAATCCTTCATCATATAAATACGGTCTGCCGCCTGCAGATATTCGCTGCTGCCTCCGATCACCAGAATGGTGGACACACCCTGTCTCTCTGCCAGCTCCCCCACCCGCTCCACAAAGGGCGTGATGGGCTCCCTTTCGATCAATGTCTTCATGACAGCGTCCTGGATCATAAAGTTCGTGGCGGATTTGTCCTCGTCAATCATCAGAAGCTTCACGCCCCATCCCACCGCCTCCATGATATTCGCCGCCTGGGAGGTGGAGCCTGAGGCATGCTCCGTGGAAAAGTCCGCCGGATTTCCTCCCGGAATCCATTTGATAAAAGGGGACAGATTCACATGACGGATGCTCCTGCCGTCCTCCGCTGATATTTTCATGGCGGAGGAGTCCGTTATCACAAGCTCCCTGCCGTCCCCCTCCGTATGATCATAGATGCCGGCGCTCAGAGCGTCCAGCAGCGTACTTTTGCCCGAATACCCGCCGCCCGTGATGACGGTGACCCCTTTCCGGAATGCCATGCCTCTGATCCCGGCTATCTCCACCTCGTCCTCCGGGGTGGATTGAAACGGCACTGCCCCTTTCATGGGAGCACCGCTGCCTTTCTCCCTGGGCAGTATGCTTCCGTTGGCCACAAAGGCACAGTAATCGCTGTCCCTGAGCCATGCGCGGATTGCCTGCTGTCTGGCGTAGAGAGTCAGAGCCCGCCTCAGCCCGGCATGGTCGAATTCGTTTATAAAACAGTTCACCGCCTCCGGCAGATCCCTGCCCAGCATCTGCGCTGCTTTCTTGTGCTTGCCCAGGGGCAGCTGCACCTGGAGCATGATGCTGACGCAGGTGTAGGCCGGTACCTCCATACCCCCGTCAACAGGAACGATCCTGCAGCACGCAGCCGTGTTAGAGTCCTTGCCGTTATCTCTGAGCCCGTCCAGAATTTCTACCGTGTCCCCTTTCAGGATCCTGTAATACTTCTGCGGTACCACTTTCACCGCAATCACATTCCGGGCCAGCACCTGGCTGTCTGGCTCATAGATAAAGTAGTGCCCGTTCTCCCTGGCCGTGCGCTTGCGGTTGTCGTTCTCCTCATTCAGAGCTCTCACATAGGGCAGGAAAGCGCGGAATATATAGTCCAACGCGGCCACCCCCGCCTCCTCCAACTTCAGAAAGTGCATGGGAATATGAATCACCACCGTGGGCTTCGACAGTTCCAGCCGATTGCTCTTGGTGATTTCATACCCGATTTCCCCGTCCCAGTACAGGGCATGGTTGTGCACAATCGGGTCCTTGTCCATGTAAGTCTCGCACATCCTGCCCTCATACATCTCCTCATAGGTCTCGTCGGCAGGTTTCATGTTCAATAAATAATATTTTAATCTCTTCAA
>ERZ808051.2290-NODE-2290-length-9949-cov-3.820705_pt1 | contig 9949 bp, 6 predicted proteins | sample MGYA00380199_ERZ808051 | MGnify/ENA primary metagenome ERZ808051 (study PRJEB31490, sample SAMN06133391) | mouse gut metagenome | isolation source: J11 | host: mice | place: China: Chengdu | collected 2015-05 ...
GGTCAGTCTCCCCGGTGAAATCCCGGTTCATCGCCGGTATTTATCCGAAGCGCTGTTCTTATGATCTGATCATTTGATGCTTTTGGTTCTTATAAGGCTGAATCCATGCCTGGCCATCGTCTCTGAAAACCGGCATCCTCTCTGTGCAAAGCGTAATAGGCACTTAAGCGGAGCGCGTCATTTATTCACTCTCTTCCCCTCCCGCCCACGCTTCAGCACGTTTCTGGCTGTGTTCACCTTTTCCTCTATGTTCTGTCCGCAGCAGGCACAGGTAAAGGTTCCGTCTCTCTTCTCTCCGGCTTCTCCGCAGCTGCTGCATTCTCTGCTGATATCTTTCCCCAGCACATCCACCAGCTCCGCACCGTTTTCCCTGCATTTAAGCGCCAGGCGGCTGCGGATATAGCCTCTCTGCCAGAGGGTTACACCCTGGTTGATCTTCCGATTGACGCCTCCCGCCTGGGCCGCCGGCAGCTTTACCAGATACACTCTGCCGGGCTTCTCTGTCCGAAAGAATCGGTTCAGCTCCTGGTTGATATAACCGTGGAGCCGCTCCTGATAGCGGCGCTTCTGCTCGTTGTATTTCTTCCTGCCCGGGTTTGCTCTGCGGCTGCGGTTATAGGCAGCAGTACGCTCTCTTACCCATTGCGCGTATTCCGCCTGGAGCTCTCCCAGGTTTTCGCCGTAGCAATGTCCCTGGTCCGTGGTCAGCATGGTAAAAATTCCCAGCGCCAGCCCCACCTCGTTGCTATAATCTTCATGGTTACGGACGGATACCTGAATGGGCACGCTGATTTCAACTCTGCCGCTTTCCGGTAGGAGTCTCACATAAATCTGGCTCTCGTAACGGTTATTGTCCGTCAGCGGGACGAACACCCTTTTCCGGTTCTGCTTTGTGGAGATGTATATGCCGTGATCGCCATAGCGGTAAGCACGTTCCGTTGCGGAAAAGCCTCCGGCTGTCTGGGTGTGGAGTCGGCTTACATGATATTTTCTCACCTGCCTGCGCAGATACCTGTGAAGTTTCCCCGCGTCCACACCGGCTGTCACAGCATCCAGTTTCTGCTGCATTTCCCTGGGAAGCCGAATTTCTTTCTCGTTCAGCACGGCCTCAAAAGCATTGGACGCTTTCAGCAGGAATCGGAGGTAGTGCTTTTCCTCCCTGGTCAGGTTCTCATTCTGCCCAATGAGCTTCTGAACCCTGGCCTTTGTCCTGGTCCACTGGGTTTTGATGTCTCCCAAAGCTTCAAAGACAGCCAAGTAGAAGTATACCGACGGCAGCCCCAGCTCAGTCCGCAGACCGCTCTTTGTCATCTCGTTCTGGACAGTATACCCCGGGTAAATCTTGGACAGGCCGCCCTTGCCGCCGTAACGCTCATATACGTAGTTCTTCACACGGCAGTAGTCTTCGGCCACTTCCCGGAGCATCTCCATCTCCTCTTGAGACAGGGTGTCGCTGCTGTACTGGCGCACTGTCTTGCACACGGTATCCTGCTGCATGTTCACGCCCCCTTTCTGCCAGAAAGAGCGCAGCCTGGGCTTTTTTCAAATGGTATACTTTTTGAGAATTTAAATATGTACGGAATAACAGGATAGAATTACCAAGAAAATTGTATTTATAGACTTGATTTTTTATGGAAACTGTATTAAAATGAAAGCGGTTTTGCAGTGTGCGGCTGATTCTCAAAAAGTATACATTTGGGGAATCAGTCTTTTAAGTAACCAAATATAGCAGGATTAAAAAAAGCATTACCCATTTTATTGGAATAATGCTTTTTATCTTTTAGACTTCCCTTATCTTTTCAAGATTTCATGAAATCATCACTTCTGCCTCACTGCACATGAAACGCCGTAAGTCCCGGATATTCCGCGGCTCTTCCCAATTCCTCCTCTATCCGAAGCAGCCGGTTGTACTTGGCCACCCGGTCGCTGCGGCAGGGGGCGCCGGTCTTGATCTGTCCGGTGTTCCAGGCCACGGCCAGGTCCGCGATGGTGGTGTCCTCGGTCTCGCCGGAACGGTGGGACATGACGGCGGTGTAATTGTTCTTGTGGGCCAGCTCCACGGCCTCGAATGCCTCCGTGAGGGTGCCGATCTGGTTTACTTTCACCAGGATGGAATTGGCCGTGCCCAGCTTGATGCCTGCCGCCAGGCGCTTCTTGTTGGTGACGAAGAGGTCGTCCCCCACCAGCTGCACCTTTCCGGCCAGTCTCCCCGTAAGCTTCTGCCAGCCGTCCCAGTCATCCTCCGCCAGAGCGTCCTCGATGGATATAATCGGAAAGTTCTGGGTCAGTTTCTCAAAGTAGGATATCATCTCGTCCGTGCTGCGGATGACCTCCTCACCCTTTAAGCTGCTCTCCCCGGGGAAATGGTACATATCCGTTTTATCGTTATATAGTTCACTGGAAGCCGCGTCCATGGCGATCCACACGTCCTCGCCGGGCTTGTAGCCGGAGGCCCTTATGGCGTCTACCAAAAGTTCCAGCACACTCTCCGCGTCCGGCAGGTCAGGCGCGAAGCCGCCCTCATCTCCCACTCCCGTGGACAAGCCCCGGTCCTGCAGAATTTTCTTCAGATTATGGTATACCTCGGCGCAGATGCGAAGAGCGTCCGCAAAGCTGTCGGCGCAGGTGGGCATGATCATGAATTCCTGGAAGTCCACCGTGTTGGCGGCATGCTTTCCGCCGTTTAAGATATTCATCATGGGAACCGGCAGCAGATGGGCTCCCGATCCGCCCACGTAGCGGTAAAGAGGCATGGAGAGGGCCTTGGCAGACGCCTTGGCACAGGCCAGGGATACGGAGAGCATGGCGTTGGCCCCCAGATTCCCCTTGTTGTCCGTGCCGTCCAGCTCTATCAGGAGTCTGTCTATGGCAATCTGGTCCATGGCGTTCTTCCCCACCAGGACAGGCGCAATCTTCTCGTTGACATTCTTCACGGCATGCTGTACGCCCAGACCGAAATATCTCGGCTCCCCGTCCCGAAGCTCCACAGCCTCGAATCTGCCGGTGCTGGCGCCTGAGGGCACGGCTGCGGTGCCGATATAGAAATGTTCTCCCGCGCGTACGAAGACATCCGCCTCCACCGTGGGGTTCCCCCGGGAATCCAGAATCTCCCGGGCATGGACAGACTTGATTTCCAAATATGTGGTCATATCATTCCTCCTTGAGATATCCTGTTCGCCAAGTCCTCCTCATACTGTCTCCCCGTATCGTTCGAAGTGAGTCACGCATTTCTGAAAAAACAGTCAAAAAAGGCTCTCCGGCAAGCAAAAATGTTTTATGCATTCGCTGCCGTTAGGATATCCCAAATACCAGAAAGATATGCACTAATCCGTAAACCCCAAAAACCAGTCCCTGGCATTCACCCGGCGGATGCCGTCGTACCGGACTTCCGGGTCATCGTTAAAATATGTTTTTCCGCCTCCACGCTTTTGCTAACTCTTCCGCCTCATCTGCCTCCACCCAGGCGCTGTCCGGATCCCAGAACGCAAATTCCTCATAGCTGCGGTAATCCACGGCATGCCACCTGCAAATCAGCTCGCTGTTTTGGGTATGGTACACATTCCCCTCCAGCTCCACACGCTCCTCCGCTTCCTGCCCCATAAGGGAATAGACTGCGGCTCCGTAAGGTGCGTTACAAAAGAGATTGTTCCTGACGCTGACCGTCTCATCCCCCTTGGCCCGGGGAATTCTCCAAAAGAAAATATGATGTCCCATAGGCTTTGGCCAGATTTCGGAGGCCCTGGGCATGGTCACGCCGTTTCCGGAGAAGCCCTCTCCCGCATCGATGCACACATTGCCGCAAAACTGTGCCGACTTGGGAATCATATCCCGCTGCTCATAGGCCGCCATCCCGCACCGGAGGAATACATTGTCCTGTATTACCAGCCGCTCGGCCGGACGGCACCGTCCGTCCCCCTGATGGGTCACCGCAGAGTCGTAGATATTATCAAAAAGGCAGCCTCTTACTTCCACATTCTCCGCAAAGTTCCAGCACTCAATGGCATTGCCGAATCGAATCCTCCTCTCCTCTCTCCAGACAGCGCCGCCGATATACGCAAAGTCGCAGTTTTGGATCTTCAGGTTCCTGCACCGCCTGGTACCCGCAATTCCGTGCTGACCGCCGTTTATAAAGCGCAGATTTTCAAACACGATGTCATGGCCGTTGTCGGCCAGCCTGGGGATACTGCGCATGGCGCATTCGATATCCGTGTAAAACAGGGCCGGGTTCTCTGCAGAATACAGATAGATCCTGTGTTCCTTTGGTGCCTCCCCGGGACGGTTCGCAAGATCAAAGCAATTGTCCCAGAAATCCCCCTGACTGCGCAGCTCCTCTTTGCTCCATCTCAGGACACCGCAGAGGTCGGATTTGTTAAAGATCAGATTGGCCGCTTCGTCGATCTCCGGCGCGGCGTACACCCAGATATTTTCCGACTCCCGGGTCCAGAGGGATTCCCGGCTTAAGCTGACGGAGCCGCAGAACGTGGGTTTCTCTCCGCTGCCGTAGGCCCCGTAGGTCACAGGCATCCCCTCCTCCCCCTCCACGCTGCAAAGTTTTCCCCGTATAAAGCTTCCCCGCCTGAAGAGAACCTTATCCCCGGGCTTTACGTTCAGGGTTTTATAATCGGCTGCAGGCGCCTCTCTGTCCAGTCCGCTGTTCCCAGCCTTTCCATCCGTAGAATCCACATAATATGTCGCCATAATCTTCTCCCTAATTTTCCGTTTTCTACTCTTCTGCTCTCATCAGCTCTGCCAGGAACAGTTTTGCTATGGGCTCCTCTAAGCGAAGATCCGCAGTGCAGACAATATAGCGTTTGTCTCGATACCATTTTTCGGCACACACCCAGGCGCTCTCCCACTGTCCTTTTGCCCCCTTGTTGCCGCTGAGCAAAATGGGCGTAAATCCGGGCGCGGTGAACGTCCTGTCCGCGATGGGCGCGATCCTGTCCTTTTCCCTGTCATACCAGAAAGAGAAATCCCTGGGCCCAAACCTGTCCACGCATCTATGCCCTGTCTTCCCGGAGACAAAATGCACCGGAAGCATGCCGCATTCTTTGACCTCCACACGCTCTCCCGCAATCTCATGGATACCGATTCCCGGGCAGAGAAGCACCACATCCTCGTTTGCAGGCACTTCAGTGTCCTCAAATACAGCAATCTCCAGCGTCTGCTCGCTTATTGCCTCCCCTTTCCCGTCCAGCAGAATTGCCCGCAGGGTCACTGTCTCCCGTTCTGTCACATCCTCCACCGCAAAGGAGCACTCCGATGTGTATCCCGCCTGACAGTCCCGCATCTGCGCCTCCATGGTGCCGCGCCCGGCAAGTCTCCCTTTTCGGTACAGTTCATAGACGACCCTGCAGTGGGGATCCTCCCTGTTGGTATCGTTGCACAGGAAGCATTCCACCCGGATCTCCTCCCCGGCAAAGTATCGGAATCTGTCCGTCCGCAGGCTCAGCAGAATGGGCTTCAAGGCATCCCTGTAGGCAAAATAGGACGGCTTGGGATTGCGCTTACAGTCCATGATGGCTTTCATCCAACCGCTGGGCCATGCGTCGATAAACAGATGGATGGCGTTTGAGACCATGCGGTCATCCCGTCGGAAAGCCTCTGTCATGAATTTCGTGGCAAAGCGCTGGTGCTCCTGGCTCTCCCTGACCCAGTCCTCCATGGTGTCCTGGGTGTCATAAAAGAATCTGTGGAAATCCCCTGTCTGGGCGCCCACGATCTTTCCCGGGTCAAAGGGCTCCTGAAGCCATTCCTTTGGATAGCACGCCTCCATCACCTCGCAGTCCTCCAGGCCCTCCGCGCCGTATTCCCCGCAGCCATAGTACCAACCGGGCCGCACCGGGAGCCAATAGCCCTTGTGCAGCCTGCCCGCATCCATGCCGTGGCCGTTGTACCAAAGGGTGTAGCAGTGGTTGTCCGGCATTCCCTCCGTGGGAGGGTCGTAGTCTCCGTCCACATGCTTGATGACCTGGTCGGGATTTAGCAGCCTTACCGCCATGTCGCACATCCGGAAGAACTGCTCCAGCTCCTCCCTGGAAAGATGTCTGTGAGGTTCGTTCATGGCATTGGGAAAAGGCTCGTTGATATAGGTGACCAGGATGTTGCAGGGGTGCTTCCTGACCATACACGCCATCTCCTCCGCCTGGCGGATTCCCTCGCTGACCTTGGTCCGCCTCATACAGCCGAACAGAGGCAGATCCGTCTGGGTCATCAGGCCCAGCCTGTCGCAGTAATCGTAAACCTCCTCCTGAACCGGCCGCTGGGTGAGCCGCAGGAAGTTCATGTTGCACAGCTTTGCCAGCAGGATATCGTCTGTAAGCTGGTCCCAGTCCCCCCGCATCACGTCCTGCTGCTCAAAGCCCATGGTATTGGCCCCGCGCAGGCGTATCTTTCTGCCGTTTAGGTAGAACATGCCTTTCCTCACACCCTGTACGTCCTGAATAAAGCTTCTCATGCCAAACTGGCATTTTCTCACGTCCTGTGCCTGGTCCCCAATAAGAACGGCTGCCTGCGCCTGATACAGGTAGGGGGTATCCGGCTCCCAGATCTTCGGAGCGGGAATCTGTACCCTGATCCGATAGATATTCTTTCCGTGGCGGACAGGCATGGGCATCCCCTTTCCGATGGAGTCCTTTCGTTTCGCCTGGGTAAAGGTGTCCCCCATCCCTACGGTTTCACAGGTTTCCGGCAGGTAAACCATGTCCTTACATATGGTCTCATGAAAATTCTGGCCGAAAATCGAATAGCGGATTCTCCCCTCCGCGGAGCGGTACCCGGCATTTTCTACCTCCACCCACAATTCCGCCGCCTGCTCCTCTGGCAGGGGACGCACGAACAGATCCGTAATGTGGATTTCATTTCGCTCTTCCAGGCATACGGGGCCGTAGATACCCATGCCGGCGGGACAGTGATGCCAGCCAAGCTTTGGGTCGTCCCATCCAAGCCCCGTGGCCGCATAGAGCTTGTCCCCCTCTGCGGTGACGCCGCCGGAGCCGTTGCCCTGGTAGACGTAATCGTTGTAGAGCTCTATTTTCAGTCTGTTTTCTCCATTGATAAGCGCATCCGTCACCTGAAAGGAAAAAGGGGCGAAAAATCCCTCGTGGGTGCCCACACAGATACCGTTTATATAGACAACCGCGTAATAGTCTGCGCCGCCAAAGCAGATATAATACGACTTTCCCTGCCGGACTTCCAAGGAAAACGCCGCTTCGTATACTGCCTTATGTCGTCCCACCGGGCCGCCGTAATGGGGAAGCGTGACTTTCCTCTCCCCGTCCAGCAGAAAGCTTTCGATAGGATACTTCCCGGTAAGGGGATGCAGGGGCGGCGCATAGTCCGCCAGATAGACGCTCATCTTCTCCCTAGTCTCTTTCAGCTGTCTGTAAAGCGCCTCTGTGGAACGGTTTTCGTCCCCGGTCCGAAGTGCCTTGCCGTCGGCAGCCTCCAGAACGCATACTTTCTTCTCATGCTCCAAAGGCTTCGCTTCTTCCAGCAGATGGGCTCTCCCGCCCATGCCTTTCGCGGCAATCTCCGCAAATCTGTCCATTGCAGTCCTCCTGGTTTTCTCTCCTGTGAATTCCCGGGCTTCCTCTGAATACAGAGAATTCGCACCGCTGCGGCACTGTTCTCCGGATCTCCGTTCTCAGCTCCAGAAATTCTTCAGCTTCAGTTCCACAAACTTTCTGTAGTTGTTCTTGTATTCCCGCAGATTGATACTTACAGGCCGGCGTCCGAAAACGCCGGCCTGCTTACTACTTAAAATTCTTTCCCATCCAATATCTCACAGTAATCCTTATAGTTCTTCTCCAGAAGCGCCGGGGTGTCCAGACCGTAAGGGCATTTGGACTTGCATTTGCCGCAGTGGAGGCAGTTCTCTATCTTTTTCATCTTCTCCCGGGCTTCTTTCGTCAGCCACCCTGCCGAGGGCGAGCGCCGGATCATGAGACTCATCCGGGCACAGTTGTTGATTTCGATGCCTGCGGGGCAGGGCATGCAGTACCCGCATCCTCTGCAGAACTCGCCCAGAAGCTCCTCCCTGTCCTTGGCAATGACAGCCGCAAGCTCCTGGCTCATAGCGGGCGGGTTGTCGATGTAGGACAGGAATTCGTCCAGTTCGCTCTCCCGCTGTATACCCCAGATGGGAAGCACATGGCTGTACTGGGCAAGGAAAGCATAGGCCGCCGCGGAGTTGGTGATAAGCCCTCCGGAGAGCGCTTTCATGGCGATAAAACCCATTCCCGCATCCTTACACTTCTCCGCCAGCTCAATGTCTTTCTCCGTAGCCAGATAGCAGAAAGGAAACTGCAGCGTCTCGTAGAGACCGCTCTCCACCGCCTCGTGGGCGATGCGCAGGCGATGGTTCGTTATGCCGATATGGCGCACCATGCCCTTTTCCTTTGCCTCCAGCATGGCCTCGTAGAGACCGCTGCCGTCTCCCGGCTTAGGACAGAAATCCGGATTGTGGAACTGATAGAGGTCCACATAGTCCGTGCGCAGATTTTTCAGGGAGGCGCCCAGGTCTTTCCAGAAGCCCTCTGCAGTGGCGGCTCCGGTCTTGGTGGCGATATAGATCTTGTCCCGCATGCCCTCAAAGGCCTCGCCCAGCTTCTCCTCGCTGTCCGTATAAGCGCGGGCCGTGTCAAAAAAGTTCACACCGCCCTCATAAGCCCTGCGCAAAAGCCTCACGGCCTCTTTTGCGGAGACTCGCTGCACCGGCAATGCGCCGAACGCGTTCTTCTCCACCGTGATTCCCGTCATGCCCAATGTTACCTTTGCCATAGAGATCTCCTCCTTATTTTCCTACCTGTCTTTCGGTTTCCTGATCAAAGCCCCTACGGCCACGGCGCCTGTACCGGCCACCGTCGCAGCGATTGCCAGTCCCGCCAGGATCAGCCTGATCTCCCCAAAAAAGCCGCCTCCCCCTTCAGACTCGCCTCCCTCTCCGTCCGCACCGGAGGAGGGCAGAACGAAAGGATCCTCCTCGATGTCGTCCGGCTCAGGGCTGGGACTCTCTGTCTCCAGGGGTATCGACGTAGGCTCGTACAGCTCGCTCTCGTCGGGATCATCCTCAGGCTTGGGCGTTGCCGTGGCGCCTGTCTGATAACCCGCAGGATTCCTGGTGGGCCTTGGCACCACCACCGGCGGTGTGTCAGAGGGCGCAGGTGTTGAGGGTGTGTTGTTGTTATGCTGCGGCGGAGGCGTAGAAACCGGCGGCGGTGCAGGCGTAGGTGTCGACGGTGCAGGCGGTGTCGGCTCCGGCGTGTTTGCAGGCGGCGTCTCCACCGGGGGAGTCTCCACGGGCGGTTCCTGCGTGGGAGGCGGTGTATCCGCCCCCCCAATCCGCACATTCTCCGGTATGCCCACACCCTCCATGTCACGCTGGGTGCTGCCATAGACGAATTTCAGCGAGTCAGGAACCACGCCCACTGTGGCCTTTCCGCTTCCGTCCGAAATCACCACTTTGCCCACTGTCAAAGACTCCGCGCCCTCTGCAAACAGAGGCTTCGTCCCCGCCATATAGATATTCATTTTTTTCTCGTCCGCATGATAGCGGTACTCCAGAATCTCCGCGCTCACTCCCTGGAACACGAACTCTACCTTTGCCGCGTCCTCCGGTTCCACTGTCAGCGAAAAGCTGATGGATGAAATCCCTTCCTTTGCCGCATGGAACGAGTCCAGGGTAACCTGTCCCGAGGAGTCCAGCTGAAAGCTGTCGCCGCTGTCCGCCCGGACCTGCACAGGGTTCAGTGCAAGTAAAAGCGCTGTCATGTATATACCAATCCGATTCTTCTTCACTCTGTCCCCCTCTTACTCCTGCACAATACCGCCGCCGCTGAAACGGATCGCCGGCAGCTCGTCATAGGCGGGCACAGCCTCGAACAGAGAGTCGCTGACAAGCCTCTGACCCTCGTTTGTCAGGGCATTGTTCACGCGGTAGAGCTCCGCC